>ERZ1034939.358-NODE-358-length-30584-cov-19.899604_pt1 | contig 30584 bp, 25 predicted proteins | sample MGYA00520626_ERZ1034939 | MGnify/ENA primary metagenome ERZ1034939 (study PRJEB33766, sample SAMN09781751) | gut metagenome | biome: gut microbiome | host: Homo sapiens | place: Madagascar | study: EMG produced TPA metagenomics assembly of the PRJNA485056 data...
GGCAAGACCATCACCATACTCAACTCGGATGAAATGAAATAAGGAGCAGGAATGAATATTCAATCATTTTTTAACAGTTTATTAAGAGTTTTTTGGAAAAAAAATACATTTTCCATCAATTTTACTAAAAAAAATTTTCTCACACGCGTTTACGTATAGTATAAAAAGTATAATAAAGTATATATATTACTATATATGGTATAGTATAAAGGGCATTTTCTTAAACCTATCTATCTAATTATCAAATACTTAGCTTTCCACCTCTCGCTGAGAGTGTAGCTTCAGCCACCCCCATTCGCCGAGATGGTAGCTGTTTCTCGCCGAGATAGTAGCATAAAAATCACCCACTCCCCGAGAGTGTAGCAACACCAGGAAAGATGGTTTCAGATATCGGCATATAGGGTGCTTGCAGGAGGCATATTGGGCATCAGCCTACACTCAACATGGCATGAGAGTGCATCATATATGACGCAGGCAAGTATCATATATGACGCTGGCGAGTATCATATATGACGTAAACGATCATCATATATGACGCAAGCAATCATCATATATGACAAAGGCGAAAGAGTACCATCTTGAACCAAAGTGAACCAAAAAGGACGAAAGTGAACCATCTTGGACCAAAGTGTGCAAATCGCCCCTGCCAGATGTCGTATCTTTGCATATGTAATCGGGAAGAGTCCGATACACAACAAGAGTTATTCATCTTTTAAATTTTTAGTATTATGTCAGTAAGTTTTAGTTTAGCAAAGCATTTGGCAAAGCCGGGTGACAAGACCTCGGACAGCAAGTATTACGCTTGCACACAGATCAACGATTCCATCTCGCTCAAGATGTTTGCGGGATTGATCGAGAAGCAGACCACTGTATCCCGTGCTGACTGTACCGCAGTATTGGTGAGCGCAGTAGATAACCTCGTAACAGAGCTTCAGCGTGGCAACCAGGTGGAGTTTGGCGAGCTGGGCAAGTTCCGTCTCCAGCTTACAAGTACAGGAGTAGATAATCCTGCTGACTTCCGCAGCGACGTCAACATCACCGGAGCAAACATCCAGTATATCCCTGGAGAGGGAGTGAAGAACAAGTTCAGCGAGCTGGAGTACAAGCAGGTGGCATCCAGAGCTCTGCAGATTGCAGCCATGAAGGCTGAGAAGGCGGGCGCCAAGACGCTCAACATCGAGGAGGCAAAGAAGTACAAGAAGGACGAGGCGGCTGGCGACGGCACAGACGAGACCGGCAAGCCAGGAAGCACCACCGGAGGCGGCACATCGCAGGGCACTGGCGGAACTGGTGAGAACAGTGGCGGCACATCGCAGGGCACTGGCAGCACAGGTGAGAATACCGGCAATACCGGCGAGGATTCCGGCAACGGCGACAATGTAAATTTCTAAAATATTAATTATTAACAGATTAGGTATATGAGTATCAAGAACAAGCAGACATGGAATGAGGTCATCAAGTTTGTGGTGACGGTATTAACAGCCCTTCTGGGGGCTATGGGAGTTTCTTCCTGCTCTTTTTAGGGCATACCGTCTCCTGGGTTTAACAATGGATTATCTGGTTTAATGGATAGACTATGAGAAAGATTGATATGATTGTGGTGCATTGCAGCGGTAGCCGCTGCAATCACCCTTACACAGTAGAGCAGCTGCGCCACGACCATGTGGAAGTGAACGGCTGGTTTGATATCGGCTATCATTATTATATTACGCGCGAGGGCAAGGTACATGAGTGCCGTCCGGTAGAGCGGATGGGTGCGCATGCCCGTGGAGCCAACGCCAACTCCATCGGCATCTGTTATGAGGGCGGACTGGATGCCAATGGCTGCATAGCCGACACCCGAACGGCAGCCCAGAAGGATGCGATGTTCTGGCTGATCATCAACCTCCACCACCGTTTTCCTGACATCAAGGTGATACTGGGTCATCGTGACCTGCCTGGCGTGCAGAAGGCATGCCCCTGCTTCGATGCCACCAAGCTGCAGCCGCTGCTGGAGGTATAGGCATGGGAACAGAAAGAATCATCCCCCAACCTGCAAACTGCGGGCTGGGGGATTTCGTTACTACAGCAACATTAACCTAACCTATACTCTAATCTGTCGGATTATCTGTCAATCTCCGCACGGATGAAGGTGCCGTTCTGACTGTAATATAGGTCGAAGCCCGGAATATCCACTTCGTATCCCCCTATCTCCTTCTCTATCTTGTAAGGCTGGGCTGACGGATAACGCTTCTCGATATCCAGCAGAATCACAGTAGGAACAATACCCTTGGGCAGAACAGAGAACTTGCAGTCCACGCTCTTCCAATCTCCCTTGTCGCTGAAATCTATTTTGGTTCCGTCGCTCAACAGCACCTCATATTCCCACTTTCCGTGGTCCTTCTCCTTCTCTACACGGGAGTAGGTGGCAGTAGGGAAATAAATGTTCTTTTCATGTTGTCTTGAATTTTAAAATTTGAGTAACTACTATATTTATATGATTATTTTATTATCATTTACATCTCCTTTTCAAGGAACAAAACGGTATTCGCCCATACCATTTTTTTGACGCTACAAATATAGTGAAAAATTTCCAAACTACAAAATATCCAACGCATTATTAACAGTGTTTTAACTCTTTTTTAGTATATATCAGTAGAAGGTAATACCAGACGAAATAACTCACTAAAAATTTGGATATTACGAATATTTTTCGTATCTTTGCAAACTATAATAACAGTATAGAATTCAACAGTAAAAAACCCAAAATGATGAAACAGAAAAAACATCTGAAAGTTCCGGCTCTGGCTGCCGGAACCACGCTCGTGGCAGCGATGACCCTGATGGCATCCTGCTCCACAGACTATGAAGACAAGATTGTGTACAACGACATCCAGCAGCCATTCCAGCAGGATTTCCTGAAAGATACATTATCTTTTGACAAACTGCCGGCTGAAGCTGCCCGACACATCCTGAATCTATCCGACCCATCTTCTGAGATCGTAGGCAAGGCAGATTATACCTTCCGTACTGACAATCTCATCAGCGTGAAGAAATCAGCAGTGGGCGATTCGCTCGTCATCACAAGCTGGAGTGCCAAACCCGTTTCCAACGTCACCCTCGAGATGCATATCCCGGAAGCTGATGAATATATCCCGGTAGCCTTTTTCGATTCCATCCCAGCCTTCTCACGCATCAGCTTCCGCCCATCCTTCATCGGCAGACGCAACATCCACAAGAAGGAAGACGGAAAATACGTGAGCTTCGTTGTGCCGTATCTCGACCTCAACCGAATGAAGGCGCGACTCACCAGCGACGACGAGCACTTCAAGATGCTCCAGAAAATTGATGCCGCATGGATATGCAGTTTCTCCAACTTCTCGTGGAACCCTACTGCCGGAGAATCCTGCAACTTCCGCGAGATGAGACCTATCTATGCCCGCGAATGGGTAGTCATCACCACCAACTACGCCTATATGATGACCACACCAGAATACAAGTACGTGATGGCAAACTTCAAGAAGGTGATGGGAGGCGACCTCTACGACAACAACCGGGTTCCATTCTCTGCCGACAGATACCAGAGCGAGATGGAAAGATTCAAGAAACCGAAGAACTTCGTACTCGGACAGAGCAGTCCGGCATACGGCGGACTGGGCGGCGGCGCTACCTGGGCTGTTACCAACTGGAACTTCTACGGTCACTATGCCTCCTTCAGCGGATGGGAATCCATCGCCCACGAGTTCATGCACTGCATGGATTTCTCCCACGACAGCAACATGACCTATGCGGCAAAGACTCCGGAAGGTGTGAACGTGGGCTGGACAGAGTTCATCTGGCAGCTGCACATGTGGCTGAGCAAGAAGGGCGACCTGCCATATACCGACCGCAACCTGCTGGGCTTCCACAAACCGGAGAATGCACAGTATCGTGACTGCGACATCATGCAGATTTTCCAGGATGATGCCGTATTGCAGAAGAATATCGATAGTTTTTACAAGAAGAGCCGACTCGTGAAGTACTTCACCGAGAACCCGCTCAAGGACAATACCAAATAACAAGGAGGACTAAGAAATGAGAAAAGACGTAATGATGATAAGCGCAGGACTGATGATGCTGGCACTGGCATCCTGCGACAAGACCGAGGTGAGAGAGATAATCGAAGACAGACTGGTGCCACAGCCGGTAGATACCCTGAAAGTAAGCGACCACTTCTACCTGGACGGCTACCTCTCGCGCACATCAGAGGATATCGGAGGCAGACAGCTGAATGCCGTAAACCTCTATCACGATGGCGAAGACCTGTATGTAGCCAACTTTGCCGGCAAATGCATCGATGTTTTCGATGCTGAAACACTGGAGCTGAAGCGCAGCATCAGCAATGCCGACCGCACACTGGCTAGGGATGTATATGCCGAGGGCGAGCACCTCTTCGTGGCAGCCGGCGACAGCCGAGAGGTGCAGATCTTCGACAAGAAGACGGGCAAGTATCTCAGCCGTCTGGGCACAGGCAACTGGCAGGGCAGCAATGTTTCCTGGGCTGGATGCGTGTGCGCCACCCCTCGCCTGGTATTCGTAAGAGATTCCAAGGAGATGAATATCAGGGTCTTCGACCGTGAGGCGCTGGATATGAATGCAGCCAGCAACAACAATGTCTATGCCAAGCTGGCTACAGGCAGCTATTTCATCGGCAGCAAGTTTGAACCGCAGTCAGAATCCTATGATATGGAAGTGATAGGCGATTCGCTCTATACCTTCATCCCGCGCACGGGCACCATCTATGCCTGGAAGGTACAGGACATCATCGAGAAGAAGGGCGATGCACCTGTCCAGGTTACGGAGAACTGGAATGCCCGCCTGCGTTCCATCTCGAAGACCGACGACAAGGAGAAGTTCTTCGTATCGATGGACAAAGACGGTAAGATGCAGCTGGCAGAATATACCCTGGCTGATATACAGAAGCGAGACTTCTCTCAGCCAATCCGCAGTTTTGCGGGCGACGGCCGAGTGAGACTGCCATCCCAGACCATCGTAACCTATCAGAAGGAGAAGCTGATCATGACCAACGGCGCCAAGCTCGAGCGCTGGGAGATTCACAACCATCCATCTTACGAGATCCAGCCTCGGAAGAAGTAAACAAAGCTTTCTCGGAATTAAAAAAAATCACCCCATCCTACTTTCGCAAGCGGGATGGGGGTTTTGCTTATGTAATAGTAAACCTAAAAAACAAAAGCCATACTAATTATAGTATTAAATTAATTTAGATATATGATAATTATAAAAACCCTCTGCCAACTTTCACAAGCTGACAGAGGCATGTATAAGTAAAAGATATAAACAATAATACCACTGTATTACCGTCTAAAACTATAAAATTAAACTAAAGTTTTGCAGGTTAAACACAAAACCTGCTTCCTTAAAAAAATGAATGCGGTATATTCACATACACCGACATCAATAGACTCTAATTCTTACGACTTTTATCATCACAGACTATCTACTAGCCTATTTATATATCGAACTGTTTTTTTATCATATCATCGTAAGACTTGTTTTATAGTCAAATTTGAATTGACGTACATTATATATTATTATATATTATGAATGCGACAAGAACACTTATTGACTCCTCACATCGTTGTCCGAGATAACCACCTCGCCGCCGCAGTTCCAGAAAGAGAGGGAGAACTGTCGAGCAACGAGGGGTCTCTTAGGGGAAATAAAGCATATAAAAAGCTAACAAACATTCTACTTTCCCAAAACCTACTCCCTATCGGAAGACTACACTAAACCAATCACCTTATGGAAAACTAAACAAAAGCTATTCCCCTTTTTTGAAAACTAAACTAAAAATCATAGAACAACTACGGGTTGGCATAGCAGCTTAGGGTATGTTTGCCCCCAGCCTCCTTCCTGCTGCAACGCCATTGAGCGGTTGTGGCAGTAAGGTAGCTTATCGCTTTACCATGACCAATTTTTCCGTTTATGTCTATACTTATACTTTTAGATTTAGCTTCCGATTCAGATTCTATCTTTGTCTTGATGATGGTTTTAATATTTCAAGTATCCCGAGGGCATTGAGCGCCCTCGGGATAGGAGGGATTATATAATCTATTATGTTTTAAGGACAAAGAGACAAAATTTGTCTCTTATCTTATGGGACTGGTACTGGTTCTTTCTTGCGAATCAAGTTTCTATCAGTCTCTGTTTCATCCAGATAGCAACCATTTGGGAGCTGAAGCTTGTTAGCATTCTTGAGATCAATGAGCTTTCCATCACCATCAGTAAACTTAATCTGGATGATAGCACCATTCTTGAAGTTCTGACCACCTGTCTTCAGATCAAGTTCTGTAGGCATAGTACCCTTTACAGTAAGGAAATAGAAATCATACTTACTATCTGGAGCAGCATTCTGAGTAGCGAGCTGATTCCAAGCAGCCAAGATTTTATCATTAGTATTGCCATCAGCAATAGCCTGAGCTGCCTCTGTGTACTCGGTATCCTCAACCCAATCCTCAACCTTAACCTCAGGATCAATCTTAATGATATTACCATCGATATTGAGCGAGAAGTTAATACGATATGCTACACCAGCCTTCAATGCACCCTTAGGCAATGCAACGTCTGCTGTATATGTATTCATCTGAGCGTTAGCATTATTTGCATCGCTACCAGAAGCAATACAATAGGTTACCTGAGCAACAACATCGTCTGTACCAGTAATACCATCCTGATCAGCTGGTGGAATCAAGAAGAGATACTGCTTCTTACCACCAACAGACTTGAAAAGATCTACAGCATTAGTTGTAGTCATATCAAGCTTGATACCATTCTGATTGAACTTACCGAAATTCTGAGCTGTCTTATCCAGGATATTCTCTGTATCAATGCTGGCAGTTGCAGCAGTTGCGCCATCATAAGACCATTTGCCACCCTTCTTGCCATCAACACCGTTTTCAAACTTCGACTGCTTTCCAAAGGTATAAGTAGCACCAGTATATAGTTTCTTACTCTTGGCTGAAAGCAACTTAACTCCAGTTACGAAAGCCTGAAGCTCGGTTGTTGTAGGATCACCAATTGGCTTAGTAAGCTTCGCACCAAAGCTAAGACGAGTAGTGATATGATTGAAGTGAATCTTCACCTTACCCTCATTTTCCGTTTCGGTATAGTTTGGTGAAACTGCTGCCAGAAAGTCGAGCTGCTTTGAAGCATCCGCATACTGATTCAGCTTCAGGGTGAGAGGAGCATTATCAGGAGTAGAAGGAGTTACAACTTTTACGCCCAAATCTGTGTGTTCATCGGTATCACCTGCCCAATAAGAAAGGAAAGTAATGTTTTTAGCTTGTGGCCACAACTTCAATGGAGCATATCCCCATTTCCCATCAGTATATTTGATAAGCTGACCAGAGAATGGATTCTCCTTGCTAGTCTGGTTAAAAGCACCAGCATCAACATACTGATTCCATGTCTTATCATCTGTAATATAAGAATATACGGTAAACTGCTGTTTGCCCTGCAAGGCCGTCAAGTCCATTACCGTACCACGCGTTTTACGACTCGTCTGCACATCGAATCCGATGTACGACTTACTATTTCCAGCATTTCCGGCAACATCGTTGTCGGAGCAAGAGGTCATTGCCGCCATGAGCGGCAACGCCATCAATAGAGTTGAAAACGTTTTTTTCACAATCATAAAATTTTTAACTGTTTTTGAAAGAATTATTATTTAACACTATTATATTTACCATTTACGCCCTATCCATAAGGGGCAAGGAAGGGAGACAAGCCTGATGGACCCTCATTATCATATCATTGCTACCTGATAATATACCTCTTATCTATCAGTCTCCATCTCCCCCTTGCCATTCACATTCGGCACGTATACTAAAATTGAGGTTATCCTCTGTGTTGTGGCGCGAAGGCAAGGGGGCTTTGCCCCCTACCTCCTTTCCTGCTTAACTTAAACTTTATGGCTGAGTAACATACTACTCTCTATAGCGAATCAAGTTTTTATTCATTACAGTAGTATCAAGGTAATATCCTTTTGGCAACTTCAATTTAGTTTGATTTCCTGCATACAAGCCTCCATCACTAAACACAAGTTCAATCGTGGTACTTGCATTTTTGAAAGTCTTTGTAACTGTTGTGAGATCAATTTCTGTATCTGGCTTTGGTGCTTTCACATTTAATCTGTACCAGATATATTTGGCATCTGCATTATGACTTTGTGATGCAAGCTCTTCCCATGCCGTTGAAATATCAGCAACAGTTGCAGCAGTAGCCTCTGCATATATAGGTATCTCTGTTCCCCAACCATCAACAACAAGTTCTGGATCTATCTGAACGAGGTTTTCTACAGGGTTGATGATGAGATTAAAGCGATATGCTTTACCAGGTTGCAACGTTCCTTTTGGCAACGAGACATGGCATTTTCTTTCAATTCTAGAATGCTCATCTTTACCTTCCTCAGAGAAAGCAAGGAAATACGCCAATTCTACAACAACCGCCCCTGTTGTTTCAGTAATACCGTCATTGGATGGTGGGATGACAAACATATATTTATCTGTATCAAATAGCTTTGTATATTCAGCAGATGTTATCTCACCAATATCAGCTACTTTTTCTGCAGTACCACCTTGTGACTTGAAATAATCAACAAAAGGCTTCATATAAGAAGTCATTTGATAATTGTAATCACTATGATACGGTTGTTCCCAAACTCCAGGCTTCCCATCTGCTGTAGGCTTGAATCTATAGTATGAATAAGATGGCAATCCCTTACTTTTCTCACCATTAAAGCTCAAACCAGTAATTCTTAATTTAGTATTTCCCCATTCTGCAGGATCAATATCCTTTTCAAGCTTTATAGCGAACTCCACACGTGACATAATATGATGAAACTGAATGTCCAACTTACCATCATTACTAGTTTTACTTTTATCAGCTGCTGTAGCTGCCAAATAATCGTAATTAGAATTATAATCAGAAGTAAGTGACAAATAAAGATATGGAGGAGCCGATACTGTCGCAGCCGTAAAAGGCGAATTATCTAAATAAGGCCAAAAAGCAATGAATGTTGTCTTACCATTTTCAGGCCACAACTTAAGTTCCTTTGCATTCCATTTGGTTTTTTCATCATATTTAATTTCTGTTAGCTCGTTGAAAGGGTTTACAGGATCGCCTTTAGGCTTTACATTAAACTTCCCTTCATCAATAGATTGCTTCCAGGTTTTATCTGCAGTATAAACAGAATAGATGGCAAATTTCACGTTTTGTTTATTCAAATTCGCTGAACTTTGAACGGGACCGCGTGTAGTACGCTGAGTCTGGACATTAAAGCCTATATATGATTTACTTCCTGCGATGCTACTCTCCACCTCTGCGACATCAGCTTCGGAGCAAGAGGTCATTGCCGCTAGTAGCGGAAGTGACATTAACAATGTAGAAAACTTTATTTTCATAATCATTTTATTTTATTATATTGCATTATCTTATTTTGAAACGAATGATATTCTCGCTTTTTACAGTATCATCTATGTAATAACCTGTAGGCAGCTGTATTCTATCCTTTACGTCAGAAAGAACAGTACCGTCATTAAATACAAGTTTAACAAGAGCACTAGGCTTTGGAAATACTTGTGCTGTAGATATATCAATACCCCCAGCCGGGAACGGTGCGTCAACCTTAAGAACATAATACGAGAACTTTTGGTCCTTATCTGTGCACTGCTTTACCAATTGGTTCCAGGCATCTTTAATATCACCATTATCAGCTGTAGCCGCTGTAGCCATTGCTACATTCATCTCACCCAAAGTATCCCAATCTTGCACAGTAGGAACAACTTTGATAAGATCCTCAGTAGGATTGATTATCAAATTAAAGAGATAAGCCTTACCAGGCTTCAAACTTCCCTTTGGCAATGCCACCTTTAATTGTTTGTATTTTGTCAAACCGTAAACCGCTTCTCCAAATTGAACAATAGTATAGCCGATCTTCACTATAATGTCTTGCTCCCCGGTTATACCATCGTTTGAAGGCGGAAGAAGGAACAAATAATTACCCGTTTTAAAAAGAGAAGCAGGTCCAATGAAATTTGGATCATCCGGCCCCTCACCACGTTCTTTTCTGAAAGGCTGCACTGCGGTTGTGTTGTACTGTTTATAATAGGAATACTCCGTATCAAGCAGGGAGTATAGTGAATAATCGCTTGTGAATCGAGTTGCCGTGTCCATGGGTTTCCAATAACAGAACTCAGGTTTTTCTGAAGCTGCTGGAGCTTGACCCAGTACAGCAGTCTGACCGACCACAAATCTAGCCTTATCAACTAATTTAGTGCTAGCTTTATCAATAGAGAGGTCATTAACAAAAACCTTTGTTTCTCCCCAAACATCCTTATCTACGGATTTATCCAGCGATATTTTGAAGTCTAGGCGAGTAAGTATGTGCTTGAAGTTTATCTTCACCTTTCCATTATTCACACCTCTATTTAAATCTGGAGAAAGAGCAAATAAGGCATCAACCATTTGTGTTGCGTCACTATTCTGATATACAGTAAACTCAGGAGATTTGTCACTAAAGGAATAATAATACGGGCTTCCATAATAAGAAAAGAAGGTGGTATTACCCGTTTCAGGCCATTCTTTAATATATTTATATGTCCATTTACTATCATTCCATGTAACGTACTGACTCTGATAAAAAGGATTTTGACTGCTGCTAATGTCAAAAACTCCTTCTTTCACAGTTTCTGCCCAAGTTTTAGAACCTGTATATTGAGAAACTATACTAAACCTTTCACCTGTTTTTTTCAGTTCATTAACTGTTGCCTCAACAGCACCTCCTCTCGTATTTCTCTGCGTCTGCACATCCACATCAATATATCTAGGCCCCTCAGCTATCGCATCGCCGGTACCTATCATGGTAACATCGCCCTCAGAGCATGAGGTAGCGGCAACCATGAGAGGAAGGACCATCAGCATTTTTGATAACGTTTTATTCATAAAATTCAAAACTTTGTTTTTACATTTTGTTAATATTATTATTTTTTCTTCTACTCTTACCCATCGGCACATCATATTCCTCCTCCTGCCAGGAATCTACCTTCGGATCAAACATGCCGCCACCAGTTACTATTGGTGGTATCTTGATGCCAGAAAGGTGAATACAACGGTCGAAACCACGGTCGGCATCGGGTGCCGGCTGTAACATCAGCTGCTCTCTCACGTCGAACTGCATAGGCTCCTGAAGAATGGAGGGGTAATATTCTCCACCCTCATACGTGCCTCGCAGACGGAAACGCAGCGCCAAACGGTAGGGCGACTTCGGCTGGGGCAGCATGCCCAAAATGCGGAAACTCTGCTCCATATAGTCGAATCCCAACTTCTGCTCGTGGTCGAAGATACGACTCGTAAGCTCGAAACTCAACGAACCTCGCTCCGTACTGTACTCGCGCGTAGCCAACTTCACACTGGTAGGCGTAGCCGAATAGATGGCCTGACAATAGGATACATCGTTCAGGTTCTCCACTGCCAGCTGTGCATGCACCTCCTGGGTAAGCCGCTCGGGCTGCAGATTGAGCAGCTTCCGCAGATCCCTGTCTGCCTCTGCCTTCTCTTCTGCCGAGAGACTGGAGCCGTCGGTACGGGTTCGGTACACCATGTTAGGCGTCACCTCGTAATCGAAGATGCTCATCGCTGCCAGGATATCCGGCTCATCGTAACTGCCCTCACTCCACATGGATGCCGACTTCCTGACCAGATAATACTCGAAGGTATCAAAGCGGTCGGTGCCCCGGAATCCCACATGCGAAGGGAAATCGGTAGGTGAATTATTGAACACCAGTACCTGATATCGCCCTATGGGCAGCATGATGGAGTCGCGCGTCACATCCTGCTCCATTCTCAGATGAAACCACGGCTTGCCATTGAAGACGGGTCCATCCTTCGAGAAGAAATATACAGATGCGCAGTAGAGGTTCTCCCGGTCGTTGTCGGGGTCGAGCATTGCCTTGGTCCGCCAGTCGATGGTTATTGGAATCATAGCCTTCATCCGGCTCATATCCTCCAAAGGGCGGCGCTCACAACCTGCAATCAAGAGGGCGAGCACCCATCCAATGGAGAAAGCAATAACCACTCTAATGATACGAATCTGAAAGATTATGAATTTATTTCTGATCATTTTCCACCCCCTTTCTGCTGTAAAAATTCTTCATAAACCTGCGGTGAAGCTTTTGCGGAGATTCGCGCTTGTAGAATATCGGATACCATACCAGACTCATCTTCACCTTGAGCGGACCCATCCACGAGGTCTGATCCTTGCGCAGCCTGTAGAGGTGGTAGCGATAGTCTTTATCGCGCCACCAGGCATAGTAATGGCGGTATCTGGTCTGCAGATAGCCTGCCGATGCGCTTAGCTCAAAGAGCCATTGTCTGGAGAGTGGTTTCACCCATCCTGCACTCACGCCAGCCATATAAAACTCGCCCTGATATCCCTTGGCATGCCGCTCCAGGTCGTAGTAGCCCGTGCCTCCGAAGACTCCTATAAACCATCCCTTCTGGGGGGTATAGAGTTGTCGGGTGCCCGACTGCAGCCAGTAGCGTGCCTCTAGCGAACCGACGATGATCTCGATACCGTTCTGTCCGTGGTTCCAGAGCCACCATAGGTTTCGCTTGTAGCCATAGATCCACCATGGGAACATATACTCACCCATCACGCTCCACCGCTTTCCGATGGGCACCTCGAGTTCTACGTTGAGAGCCGAGGCTACATCATAGAGCAGGTTGGTTTTCAGCGCGAAATACTGTCGGGGGCTCCGCCAAAGCGTATCTGCCTGTGTGGCGTATGGTTTGGGATACAGCGAGGCGGGAATCGCCTCATTGTCCAGAGCTTTTGCCCAAAGGGGTAATCCGTTGTCTTGCAGAAGTGTACCACCCTGTTCGGGTCGGCGAGGCAGTAAGCGGTAGAGGATTCTCACATCCGTTCTTCGCATGTCGGCAAAGTAATGGTCTGTCATATACCTCCATGCCTTTCCGCCGTCGAGATATCTCAGCTGGTTCTTTCTGTAGTCGTAGGGTTGCCCCTTTCTCATCTGTATGATGGGAATATTCCGGATGATATCGAGCACCTCGTAACGATGTGGCATGTTTCCTTCCTCCACCTGTCGCTGTAGGGTTGCCCAGTCGATGCCGTGCCAGTTGTATCTTACCACGGAATCAGGAATCATCATGAATTGCCTCAGATGTTGAGCCAGATAGACGGCTCTCTTTTTGGAGAGTTTCTCGTTGAAGCCTGTGCTGCTGGTTGGCGAACAGTATCCGTCGGAGGTGAAGAGATCCACCTTCGCCACATAGTTACTGTCGCCCTGTAACACCTGCCTCAACCGTTCAATGAACGAGTTGAGCTGCTGCTGATTATCTCCTACCGAAAGATTGATTTCCGAATAACCTTCCTTGTAGTGTACGGTAAGGCTGTCAGCTCCCGACTGCGCGAATGCCGCAGGGCTGAGCATCACCCACACCAAAGCGGTGATAATTCTGCATTTTTTCATCATCGTTTTTCTTCATAATCATTTTAAGTTTGTAAAGTTCTACTTTGAGTTTATTACCAGTCTTCTTTTATAAAAAGATTGAGCTGGTTTTATACAGTTTCGTTATTAAAGATTCCAATCATCATTTACTATAGCTATGTCATTTTGAGTTGGTTTTACCTTATGTCTTCTAATCGTACGAACCGATACAGTTGTACTTTAACTGTAGCAAATGACTGAAATAAATCCTAAAACAATCTTTTTTGTGTTGCTTGTTGAAGCTAAAATTACACAAATATACCCTTTCTGACTATAAAATAAGAAATATTGACTATAAAGTGTTAATTAAGTGTTAAATAGAGATTGAAAATATTGTGAATTGAAAATATTATACTATCTTTGCAGCGCAAAAGTTAAAGTACAACTGTTGCACAAAATCACGCTTTTTATATCCCATTTCTACCTTTTGTTTGGTTATTCTAGAAAAAAGCGATACCTTTGTAACGAAGATAACTCAAAATTTTAATTTTTAATCAGAAAGCAACATGATGAAGATCTCATTTTTAAACCGAATCAAGAAATTCGTAGCAGACACACGCAAAAAATCAAAAGGTATTACATTAGGAGAGTTTACCCGAAGCTATGCGGAAGCCAGGCACAAGAAAGGGGAGAAAATGTATGAAGGAAGATGCGGCAGCATTCTGAGCATGCTGAAGCACCTGGAAGAATCCGGCATAAGCAATATTCCGCTGAAAAAGGTGTATGTGGAAACCGTCAAGCAGTTTATCGACTACCTGCGCTCTGCCCACGACCTGCATAAAAACATGAAAGCACCCGGAAAACTATCCGACAGCACCATCCATCTGAAGGTGAATATCCTGAAATCGGTATTGAGGGAAGCCGTGAGACAGGGATTGCTGGATCAGAACCCGTTCGACCGGCTGCCACTCTCCTATCGCGTCAAAGCACAGTATAAGGAAAGAACAGCCCTGACCCAGGAGGAACTCATCAAGCTGAGCGAAACACCCTGTAATACTCCCGAGCTGAAGGAGGCATTCCTGCTAAGCTGCATCACGGGACTGAGGAAAAGCGATATCCTGAGCTTATCGATAAACGACATAGAAAAATGCGATGACACCTATTATATATATAAGAAGATGAAGAAGACGCAACGCTGGCTCCGGCTTCCGCTGCCGGAAGAGGCGCACCATATCCTCTCGAAGCTTCATGCCAAGAATGGTGATACCCCTTACTTCTTCGCCCACCTCTCGCCCCATCATCTGGGCGAGCATCTGGAAGTATGGTTGGAGGATTGCTGTATCTCCGACAAGCATATCACCTTCCATTCGGGCCGCCACACCTGCGCTACCCTCTTATTGACGCAGGGCACGGATCTCTATACCATTATGAGGTATCTGGGGCATCAGAGCATCAACACCACGCAGCAATATGCGCATATCACGAACCAGATGCTATCCAGTGCCACCCATCTGCTGAGCTATCAACTCAAGGGTTTAGCAGCAAGCTAGATTCATATATTCTTCTGAAAGCATTTTCCCACTAATTTCACAGATAACACAGATACATACCTGTTTCACGGATTAAATCACCAGTAATCACTTATTCATCATCGCCCGCCAAAGACTGTATCTCGCCTCGGGATTCAGCTGTTCCAGCTGCTGGAAAATCTGCTGCATATCACTGCGGCGCGTGGTCTCCTCGTACGGACACAGTGCCTTCTGCTTCGTGAATTGCAACTCTTCTGCCACCTCCCGGATATCCTTCTCATGAACCAGACAGAGGGGACGGATAATGGTGAGCGGATAATGCTTCAACCGCAGACTAGGAAGCATCGTGGAGGCAGAACCCTCGAAGGTGATATTCATCAGGAAAGTTACGAGGATATCATCCATGTGATGGCCCAGGGCTATCTTATTGAAACCATTACTCACCGCAAACTCGAAAAGAGTCTTCCGGCGGTTCCACGCACAGAGAAAGCAACGGGTCTTGCGGGGATCGGTGGATTCATCAAAGGAACTGTGAAGGATATGGAGCCGGATGCCATTCTCTGCACAGAAATCCTGCAGATAAGAACGATCGGTCTCGTAGGGAATGTTATCCATGATGATATGTGCCGCCTCTACCTCGATATGAGGCTTGTAGATGCGGGCACGCTGAGCCAAGAGGCGCACCAGTTCCAGGGAATCCTTTCCGCCACTCAAGGCAATGAGAATCCGGTCACCATCCTCCAAAAGGTGATAATCCACGCATCCTTTATTGAATCGCTTTAAAATCTTCTGTTCTGCTTTCATCACATTATATTATATAAATGTAGCCGTACATGATATGAAAGAAAAAAGCCGCTGTCCCCTAGAGAACAGCGACTTTATCAAATACATTCCTCATCCTATGAAGGAGAGAAACGCTAATTTAAACTTCAAATATATGAAAACGCGTTTTATCGCTTGATTTCTTCTTACTTGGCATAAGCCACGCTGCGAGTCTCACGGATCACGGTAATCTTAACCTGACCCGGATAGGTCATCTCGTTCTGAATCTTGGTTGCAATCTCATCAGAGAGCTTGATACTCTGCTCATCGCTCATCTTGTCGGCACCCACGATGACACGAAGCTCACGACCAGCCTGGATGGCATAGGTCTTGGTAACGCCAGGATAGCTCATGGCGATAGCTTCAAGATCGTTCAATCGCTTGATATATGCCTCTACAATCTCACGGCGGGCACCTGGACGGGCACCGGAAATGGCATCACATACCTGTACGATAGGAGCCAGAAGGGTGTTCATCTCTATCTCGTCGTGGTGAGCACCAATGGCATTGCAGATATCTGCCTTCTCCTTGTACTTCTCGGCAATCTTGGCACCATAGAGTGCGTGTGGCAACTCGCTCTCCTCGTCTGGCACCTTACCGATATCGTGCAACAGACCGGCACGCTTTGCCTTCTTAGGGTTCAAGCCCAGCTCAGAAGCCATCACCGCACAGAGATTGGCAGTTTCGCGCGCATGCTGCAAGAGGTTCTGACCATAAGATGAACGGTACTTCATCTTACCGATGATACGAATCAACTCAGGATGCAGACCATGGATACCGAGGTCGATGGCTGTACGCTTACCAGTCTCGATAATCTCATTATCCAACTGCTTCTTCACCTTGGCTACCACCTCCTCGATACGGGCTGGGTGGATACGGCCATCGGCTACCAACTGATGGAGAGCCAGACGGCAAACCTCACGGCGCACAGGGTCGAAGGCTGAGATAACGATAGCCTCAGGAGTATCATCTACCACGATTTCCACACCGGTGGCTGCCTCAAGGGCACGGATGTTGCGGCCTTCACGACCGATGATGCGTCCCTTGACTTCATCATTATCGATATGGAATACAGAGACAGAGTTCTCAATAGCTGTCTCGGTAGCCACACGCTGGATGGTCTGGATTACGATCTTCTTAGCCTGCTGGTTGGCATTGAGCTTGGCATCATCCATGATCTCATTGATGTAGCTGGCTGCATCAAGACGAGCCTGGTCCTTCAAGCTTTCTACCAAGCGGCTCTTCGCCTCCTCGGCACTGAGCCCAGAAAGCTCTTCGAGCTTAGCCTGCTCCTGCTTCTGCATCTTCTCGAGTTCCTGCTGCTTCACGGCGAGGAGTTTCTTCTCATTGTCGATGCGCTGCTGAAACTGCTCAACTTCCTGCTTGCGGCGACCGAGGTCTTCCTGGCGCTGGTTGAGCGAGATTTCACGCTGCTTGAGCTTGTTTTCACTCTGCTGGATGCGGGAGTTGCGCTGCTGCACCTCCTTCTCCAACTCGGCTTTCTTATTGAGGAACTTCTCCTTCACTTCGAGAAGCTTTTTCTCCTTTACTACTTCTGCCTCTTTGCTGGCAGCATCTATCATTTCATTATATTTTCCCTTAATGACATAACGGAAAATGACATACCCCACGATACCTCCCAACACAAGAGCTACCAGGGCCGCTATTATTGTTACCATATATATATTTATAATTATTAATATTCTTACTTAGCCAAGGTATCCTCTATCTCCGCAGTCAGCTTGTCCAGAATATCATTATATGGTTGGGTATCATTTTTATCTGATTCCTTCTCGAATCTCAAAGCCACGTCGATGAGAGCCATATACAAAATCTCCTTGTCGCTCTTGCGCCCCTTGAAGATTTTCGCATACGAATTGACAATCTCATCGATCAACTTAGCCGACTTACGATAATACTCCTCATCCTCTCTCGGTATTCTTACCGTGAGGTCGGTATCATATACATGTAATCTGATCTGTAATTTATCTTCCATCTGATCTGCCTCCGCTCCAATAGTTATTACTTGTCGCTCAGTAGCGTTATACACTTGTTGACATCTCTGATGAGCTTGGCGATGCGCTTCTGGGTGGTCTCCATGTCGGAGTCGGAAATCGTCATCATCTTCGCCATCTTCAGACTGTCGTAATCATGCTTTGCCTGAGTCAACTTCTCCTGCAATTCCTTGATCTTGGCATCGCGCTCATCCACCATTGCATACAGCTCTGCATTCTCATGCTTGATATCTTCAAACTTGAGAATCATCTGCCTTACTCTTGTGGCAAACGTATTGATTGTTTTCTCACTAGCACTCATGACTTTTTATTTTTTGGCTACAAATTTAAGAGAATAATTTGAAAAAAACAAATATTCTCCTGTTTTTTTATCTTTTTTGGGAGAATATTGGCTACTTTCCCATCTTTTGCTTTGCCTTTTCCACCTCTTCATCGGATGGACGAGGCTCCTTCTTTGCCAACATCAGTACCTGGAAGGTGAAATCGGTAACCCATTGCTGGCTGAACTTCAGACGGGTGTTGAAGTGGCGCAAGCCTACCACGGTCTTGAGCACGCTGGCATCCGAGAAATCGTTCTTGTTGAAGATATCGTCCACAGTCTGTGCAGTGAGCTTATAGAGGGTCTTCTTCATGAAGCTTGGCAGACGGAGCTTGAACTTCATCAGGTTGCCCATGAGCATCATCAGATCCTGGGTGAAGTTCTGGAACTGGATGAGATAGGTATTGACATCCTGGAGCTTCTGGCAGTTCTTGCGGATGCTGGCATCAATCTCCTTGAAAAAGTTATCATCGGTATCATAGAGGTTCTTCATCATCTTCTTGACCTGAGCCTTCTCGCCGATGCCCAGACGGTTGTTGACGGTAGGAACATGTAGGCTGGTCTTGAAGACACGGAGGTCTGGAAGCATAGCCAGATTGGTGATACCTAATTGTGAAGCCAAGGCTGCCTGGAAATATACACGGACCAGGGTCATGTAGTCTTCCATTCCACCTACTTTCTTATCTTCGTCTTTACGACTGAATAGTTTAGAAAATATTCCCATTCTTAATCTTATTTATTCATTAATGTTCTTAAATGTTCTGCAAAAATACAATAAAATCGCAAAATACCCAAATTAAGAGATGTTTTTTTTCCCCGAAAGCATATTTTTCCTATATTATATGAAGATTTTAGGCTGATTATTTTCACCGCTCAATATTTTTTAGTAACTTTGCCACGTTTTTAAAGACGTTTTTCTGTTCCGCACAAAGACTGCATTGACTGTGGAATGTGCAACATATAAAAATAAAAAGGTATAATAAGAACTTTTACCATAAAAAGAAATAAAGAAGAAGATATGAAAGGAATCGTATTAGCAGGTGGTTCGGGCACCAGACTATACCCCATCACCAAGGGCATCAGCAAGCAGCTGATTCCTATCTTTGACAAACCTATGATATATTATCCCGTATCGGTACTGATGCTGGCTGGTATCAAGGAGATTCTAATTATCTCTACGCCTTTCGACCTGCCTGGATTCAAGAGACTGCTGGGCGACGGAAGCGAACTGGGGGTTCACTTCGAGTATGCTGAACAGCCTTCGCCTGACGGACTGGCTCAGGCGTTCATCATCGGAGAGAAATTCATAGGGAAGGATGACGTCTGCCTCGTGCTGGGCGACAATATCTTCTACGGTGCCGGATTTACTGGACTGCTGAAGGAGAGCGTGATGGCTGCCGAAGCAGGACAGGCAAGCGTATTCGGCTACTACGTGAACGATCCGGAAAGATACGGCGTGGCGGAGTTTGACAAGGACGGCAACTGCCTGAGCATCGAGGAGAAGCCGGCACAGCCTAAGAGCAACTATGCAGTGGTGGGTCTTTACTTCTACCCTAACAGTGTGGTGGAAGTGGCGAAGCACATCAAGCCTAGTGCACGTGGAGAGCTGGAGATTACCACAGTGAACCAGCACTATCTGGCAGAGAAGACCCTGAAGGTAAGAACCCTGCAGCGCGGTTTTGCCTGGCTGGATACCGGTACCCACGACAGTCTTTCGGAAGCCAGCACCTTCATCGAGGTGATAGAGAAGCGCCAGGGACTGAAGGTAGCCTGCCTGGAAGAGATAGCCTACAACCAGGGATGGATCGGCAAGGAACAGCTGAAGAAACTGGCTGAACCGATGCTCAAGAACGGATACGGACAGTATCTGATGGCTATAGCTACAGACAACAGATAAGAAACTGGTTCCTAAGAATTCATTCATATACAAATTCAACGCAAAACAATAACATTATAATAATGGAAGAAAACAAGAATTTAGAATTGGAAAACGTGCAGAACCAAGAGGAAAAGTCGGCTATTGACTTCCAATTGATCTACACCACACTTATCCTTAACTGGAAGTGGTTTATTCTATCCATCATCTTATGTCTCGGTTTGGGATATCTCTACCTGCAGCATGCAAAACCTGTATTCCAGACTACGACAAAAGTACTCATCAAGGATGATGACCAAAGCAAGCGAGGCGGTGGTATGAACAGCAGCATGATTCAGAGTGCTGCCAATTTGGGTTTCATGACGAACTCAAACGGTATTGACAACGAGATAGAAATCCTGTCGGCTAGCGATATGGCTCGTCAGGCTGTCATTGACATGAAAACCTACGTAAACTACTACCACAAGGGTATCTTCAGATCACCACTGGTCTATAAGGAACAGGAAATCAATGTGGATATGGATGCCAAGAATCTGCAGAAGCTGAATGCTCCTGTAAAATTAAGCATCGAGAAAGACGGCAAGCAATTCCATGTCACTGGTAAATACTATATACCTATTGATGCCTTCAGCCACGAAAAGGATCCTATTGAGTTTGAGAAGACCATCAACGGTCTGCCTGCAACCATCAATACACGAGTAGGTGCTATCCTACTGACAGCCAACAAGGGCTACAATATGGAAGACGGCGACGTATTGAAGGCTGTAATCGTATCTCCTGAGATGGCTGCAGAGGAGTATGTGAAGAATCTGACTGTCAGTCAGACCTCAAAGACTACAACCATCGCTGAACTCGTACTGAACGACGAGAACCCACAGCGCGGTTTGGATTATCTGCATACTCTTATTAAGGTATATAACCGACAGGCTAACCTCGACAAGAACGAAATTGCCTATCGTACAGAACAGTTTATCAACAACCGTCTGGAGAAGATCAACTCTGAACTGGGCACTACCGAAAACCAGTTGGAAAGCTACAAGAAGCGTAACAAGGTGATAGAGATGAAGCTCAATGCTACAGCTGCTATTGCCAACGCAGATACCTATACCCAGAAGTTGCAGGAAGCTAACACCCAGGTAGAACTGCTCAAGGAACTCGGAAAATACATGGATGAGCCAGGCAACAAGTACAAGCCTATCCCATCTAACGTTGGTTTGACTGATGAAAGTTCTACAGAGCTCATCAATCAGTATAACAAGATTGCCTTGGAGCGCAGCAATACATTGCACTCTGCCAGCGAACTGTCACCATCGGTTACTCCACTGACAGCACAGTTGGAGGAGTTGACCAAATCTATCAAGCGTGCTATGCGCCAGGCTCGTCTGGGTATGGAAATCCAGCGTAACAGCATCGCATCTCAGGCCAACCAGTATAACAGCCAGATTGGCAACTCTCCTGAACAAGAGCGCGTATTGACACAGATCGGCCGCCAGCAGGAAGTAAAATCAGGTCTCTACCTGATGCTCTTGCAGAAGCGTGAGGAAAACTCAATCTCTCTGGCTGCTACAGCTGACAAGGGTAAGATCATCGATGCTCCTTCACTCGTAGGAAAGACCAGTCCTAAGGCTTCCATCATCCTGCTTATCGCATTGGTATTAGGTTTTGCCATCCCAGCAGGTATCCTCTTCCTGATTGAATTCTTCAAGTATAAGATTGAGGGCCATGCAGATGTTGTCAAGCTGACTCAGATTCCGGTTATCGCAGACATCCCTGTAGCCAGCGATGTTTCCAAGGGTAGAGCAGATATCGTGGTTCACCAGAACGTCAACAACCTGATGGAGGAAATCTTCCGTGGATTGCGTACCAGCATCCAGTTTATGCTGAAGAAGGACGAAAAGGTTCTGATGTTTACCTCTTCAACCTCTGGTGAGGGTAAGACATTCGTTGCCTCTAACGTAGCCATCTCTCTGGCTCTGCTGGGCAAGAAGGTCATCGTAGTAGGTCTGGATATCCGTAAGCCTCGTCTGGCAGAGTTGTTCGAAATCGACAACCATCATACTGGTATCACCAACCTGATGGTTCACGAGAACAACACTTGGGAGGATATCCAGAAGCAGATTCTCTCTTCGGGCGTCAACAGCAACCTCGACCTGCTGATGGCTGGTCCTGTACCTCCTAACCCAGGAGAGCTGATTACCCGTCCAAGCCTCGATGCCATCATCAAGGAACTGAAGAACCATTACGACTACATCGTACTTGATACCGCACCGGTAGGATTGGTTAACGATAGCTTGCAGCTCGGCAGACTGGCAAACCTCTGTATCTACGTTTGTCGTGCAGACTATACCCCAAAGACAAGTTTCGGCATGATCAACGGATTGAATGCCGAGAAGAAGTTGCCTAACATGTGCCTGGTACTGAATGGTGTGGATCTCTCCAAGAAGAAGCACAGCTTCTACTATGGTGTGGGTAAGTATGGCAAATATGGCAAATACGGTAACTATGGCAACTACGGCAACTATGGCAAGTATGGTTCATACGGTCAGTATGGCAGTTACGGTAACTATAGCAATAGCCACTATGGCAATGCCAATGATACAAGTATCAAGAAGTAGCAATCGACAATTATAAATCATTAAACGAGAAAGGAATTTAAATATGGCAACAATTGCTGTTGATTTTGATGGTACTATCGTAACTCACGAGTACCCTAAAATTGGTACAGAGCTGCCTTTTGCCACAGAGACACTCAAGATGCTCATCAAAGATCATCACCGTCTCATTCTTTGGAGTGTGCGCGAAGGAAAGCTTCTGGATGAAGCCGTAGAATGGTGCAGAGAGCGCGGCGTGGAATTCTGGGCAGTCAATAAAGACTATCCGGAAGAAAGCGTAGAGAGTAACAACCATTTCTCACGTAAGCTCAAGGCTGACTGGTTTATTGACGACCGTGGTATCGGTGGCCTCCCTGACTGGGGAGAGATTTACCAGATTATCACAAAGCACACAAGCTATCGTCGTCTTATCAAACAGAAGTTGATGTCAACACAAGAACCACCAAAGAAAAAGCATTGGTGGAGCCGTGGATAATCCCTGTTGAGGATAACTTCACAAACCATACTAAAGAAAAAAGGTGTATCGCCAAATTGAGCGATACACCTTTTTTTATGTTATACAACGAAGGTTAGCAACAGAACAGGTAGGGTCAACAACTATCAGAATGTACTACAACTACTATTCTAGGCTATAATTCACCAGTGAGGTACTTCTACCCTTAAAGACATACAAAAAAGCACAAAGAGACACGAAAAAAGGGGTGGTCCCTGCAAGAGAAACACACCCCAATTATTTAATTTTAAATATGTTTTTAGAAGAACAAGTAGCGGTTATCCACTACGTGAGCCTTCATATAAAGCTCGTTCATGAAGTTGCCGGCATACTGCATAGCCTTCTGGCGGCACTTCTGCTCGTAAGCCTTCTCATCGAACTTAACAGGACGGTTGGTCTTGCCAGTAACCTGGAAGAGATAAACACCTGCGTTACCCTTTACTGCGTTAGCTACGAAAGCGCCCTTCTTGGTAGCTGAAACAGCACCAGAAACAGCTGGCTCGCTGGCACCTGTAGCAGAAATGAAGGTTGGAGCTGCAAAAGTAATCTGATTAACGGTAGCAATCTTGGCACCCTTAGCCTTAGCAGCAGCGATGCTCTTCACACCAGCTACCTTAGCCATAATCAGCTCAGCCTTCTTGTCCTTGATGACCTCAGCCTTTACCATCTCCTTAACCTGAGGATCGCTCAAGTCGCGGTAACCGATGCGATGAATCTTATCCAAGACTACTACGAGCAAGTGGTTGTTGTCGCCACACTCATACATAGGAGAAACCTCACCCTCCTTGCTCTCGAAGATCCACTTCAAGGCATCACGGGTAGAATGGATGTTGGCTACATAGTGAGTAGCTGTTGTCATATCATTCAGGTTCTGTACGCGATAACCGCTCTTGGTTGCATTCTTCAAGAGATCCTCTGACTTAGGATTAGCACTTACATAGCTAGAGAACTTGTTGAATGCTGTACGGTATGTATCGTTAGAGAACTGAATCTCCTTCTTGATGACTGCTGCCACATACTTGGTTACCATTGCCTTGCGGTCGCAAACCTGGAGGATGACATAACCCTGACCGAGCTGAAGCTCATTGTATGCATTGACAGAAGCTGTATTCAATGTGTTGATGAATGCCTTATTGTCCTTATCCATAGTCTGAGCATACTCATACTGCTTGGTAGTCATCCAAGCCTTCTCACCAGTCTGACCATACTTCTTAGCGAGTGCCTCGAAGTCTGCACCAGCAGCAAGAGCGCTGTGAATTGAGTCAGCCTTGGTCTTAGCCTCAGCCTGAGAAGCTGCTGCCACCTGAATAACGCGGTACTGGATAGAGTCTGGCAACTGCTGCTTGCTCATCAGCTTCACGATGTTCAATGTGTTATCAGAAGCATTAACCTTTACTGCAGAAGTAGCACCTACAGCCATAGAATCGATAGCAGAAGCAATGTCTGATGGCAAAGCCTCCTTGCTCACTGGGATACCCAGGTAAGCTACGGTAGAAGCTGACTTGCGAACAAGCTCTGCAGGATCAGCTGCAGCAGCGAGCTGTGTATGATACTCAGCAAACTCCTTGTTGAGTGCTGCACGGTCGGTCTTGGAAGCCTCAACCTGAACATCGATGAACTTGATATCTCTGCTCTCTACAGGCTGCTTGAAACGAGCCTTCATCTCGTCATACTTAGCCTTCAGGTCGCTCTCCTCTACCTTCACCTTGTCGTCCTGAACATCAGAATAAGGGAAGGCAGCCAACTGGATCTGGCTCTCCTCGTTCTCCTCCTTGAAAGCCATCTTAGCCTCTACAGGGTTTGAAAGGAAGCAGTGTGCCAGGAGTGCCTGATACTTCTGAGCCAAAGTCTGCTGACGGAGTGTCTTCTCGATGAATGACCAGTAGTTGAAAATCTTGGTGTACTGTTCCATCATCTGAGGATTAGCAGATGGATTAGCCTTCTGAGCCTTGTAATCAGCCAGGAACTTCTGGAGAGAAGATGCGTCGAAACGACCTGTCTGCTGATTTACGAATGGAGTCTGCTGAAGCATTGGGTTTGTACCTGTCTTCAAGATGTCCTGAAGCTCTGCGTCTGTTACGGTAAGGCCCAACTTGCTAGCCTCCTTGGCAATGATCTGGTTCTGTACGTATGTATTCCATACCATGTCCTTCACCTGATTCATCTGCTCCTCAGGAAGGTTTTCCTGACCTTGTTGCATTTTAATAACCTCTGTGTACTCATCAACGAGCTTCTGGAAATCCTGCACGCTGATTTTCTCGCCATTCACCTCACCGATTTGCTGACGCTCATTGTTCTTTGCAGAATCGCAAGAGCGGAAAGCTTCCTCAGCAATGAAGGCGAAAAGACCGAAACTGATAATACATACCAGTATCACGCCTCTTTTTCTAATTGTTCCTAATGCTGCCATTACATTTTAATTATTATTATTATTTTATTGCTTTTGAAGCAAGTAGCCAATTGGTTGCAAAAATACAAAAATAATACGAGAAAAGGGAATTTTTCGGTATCTTTTTTGGCTGAAAACGCAAAAAAGTCGAAAAATTCCCTCTTCTCATCCAACTATTTGATGATGTGGAGTTTCACAAGTTCTATCTTACGGGATGTGGACTTGATAATCTTAAACTCAAACTTGTCGAATTTAATTACTTCATTCAGCTTTGGGAAGCTCTGATATTCGTGAAGAATGAGTCCACCCAGAGTCATATACTCATCGCTCTCCGGGAGATCCAGGTCGAACAGATCGTTCACCTTGTCTATCTCCAGTCGAGCCGACAGCAGATAGTCGCCGTCATCGGTCTTCTTGGCTACATACTTCGCAGAATCGTGCTCATCCTCGATATCGCCGAAAATCTCTTCCACGATATCCTCCAGACTCACCAGTCCGCTGGTTCCGCCAAACTCATCTACCACAACGCCCAGCGACTTCTTCTGCTGCAGGAAGGTCTGCATCAGTTTCTGCGCCTGCATGGTCTCCGGCACGAAAGGCATCGTGCGGATATGATCCTGCCATCTCTTCGGATTGTGGAAGAGCTCGGAACTGTGGATGTAGCCCACGATATGGTCGATATCATCCTCATAGACGATGATCTTGGAGTTTCCGCTTTCGATGAACTTCTGGCGGAGTTCCTCCAGCGAGGTATCGATCTCTACCGCCTGAATCTCGGTACGTGGCACCATACAGTCGCGCACCTTGGTATCTGAGAAATCCAGGGCGTTCTGGAAAATCTTCACCTCGTCGTTGATCTCATCCTCATTGGTAGCATTGTCGATGCTCGACTGCACCAGATAGTCAAGATCTACCTTAGAAAAGCCTTCATCCCCCTCTTCAGATTCCATCTTCATACCCACCATGCGCAGCAATGCCTTGCTGAGGATGGTGCTGAACTTGCTGATAGGCCAGAGAATGACGTAGCACAGATACGCAAACGGACTGAAGATAGACAGCAGTCGGTTTGGATTCGACTTGAAAAGCGTCTTCGGCAGGAACTCACCGGTAAACAGCACGATGAGCGTAGAGAGAATAGTATCGCAGGTAACCTTGACACCATCATCCAGACCAGCAAAGATGGTATTATCAAACAGACGGGCTATCAGGATACCATATACTACGAGGGCAATATTGTTGCCCACCAGCATGGTACTGACGAATCCGTTGGGATGATTGTAAAAGAGCGACAAGAGTCGCTGGGTAAGTCCGTTTTTCTCCTTGTCCATCTCCGCCAACATACGGTTGGAGGAAACGAAGGCAATCTCCATTCCACTAAAGAATGCAGAGAACACCATCGTGACGATGATACTCACAATCAGACTTATATCAACTTCTTCCATGATACATTATATCGTTAAAAAACATATTTCCTCCTACCCTATCAATGCATGACAGGAATGGTGGTGGCTCGCTGAGGTGTTGCCGGCTGGCGCATAGGCGCACTGGTAGAATCGGATGATGAAGCAGAAGATGAACTGCCTCCACCTCCAAAGTCGCCCTTCTCGAAGCTACCCTTAGAATTGCTCACAAAATAGCGGGTCATACGCTCATCGCTCCAGAAATAGGAACCCTGAAGGGTACGCTCCGGAGTAATGAGCTTACTGAAAACATGGCTTGAGAGTTCATGCTTGTTCTCATCCCAGGTGAGCTGCTCGCTGGTAAAGCGAAGACCGTCCTTAGTGAGGATGCGCACACGGCCATAGAGTTTCCAGACACGCTCCTGATCAAAATAATAAGCCGTATCGCACTGGATATAGCTGTTGATATGGAACTTCTCGTCAAACTGTTCGAGCAGCATACCCTTATCAAAAATCCAGCGGGAAGGCACACGGTTGGTATTCACCTCCCATCGCTCGGTAACGATGCGGTACTTGATGACACCCGAATCACTGATGAGGGTATTGACGCCATACGAAGTCATCATCGCCACAGAGTCTCTGTCGTGGATAGCAGGCGCAGTATGTTCTACCGGATTCTGGCAGGCAGCCAAAACCCAGGAAACTATGCCCCCTATTACTATGAAATATTTAATCTTATACATTATTATATATATAGAAGATGTGGCATCTCCCGAAGAAAACACCACAATATGGGCAGACTACTGCATCTTCCACTTCTTGAACCAATCCTCGTTGAAAGTGAATCCGATGTTCAGGCGGAAGATATTCTCCTTGATAAGTCCGGTAGCCGAATTCTTCACCCACTGGCCGCTGATATTCAACTGCGAACGGTTGTTGTAGGAATTCATGATAGGAATACCGAAACCGGCACTTACCGAAAGCTCCTTAGGGCCATCCACGCCGTTCACCTTATAATATGGTGTAGCAAAGCTTACACCGGCACGGTAAGCCACACGCTTGAGGAAAGCACGGTTGCGCTCACCATAGCAGTACTGGAATCCGACATTCACCTTGCTGCGATCCTTATACACCCCATCGCGCACTGCCCAAGACTCACTGCTGTTAGCCTCGTAGGTAGGATAGCCCAGGCTGCCCCATTTCTGCAGACTGTAATCTACACCAATCTTCCACTGGTTGTTGTGATTCCACATCAAACCGGCGCCATACATCGTAGGCAACTCGTAGGCATTCTTGATGCTGAAGGCAAGTGTATCAGATGTACTGGTCTGCGCATTGGAAGAAATGATGCTCATATCGGCATCGGCATGCAGGTTATGACCTGGCGAATAAGTGACACCCAGGGTTACCTCATCCTTCTTCGACAACTTCTGGGTATATTGCACACCCAGGTCGATCTTATAGTTGTTCACACGGACACCATAGGTGCGGTAAAGAGACTTATAATAGCTGTTGCTATAGTAATTCTTCACGGTTCTGTCGATGGAACCCCAGATATAGCCAATATTGGCACCGACAGACAAGCCCTTGAGTGGAGACCAGCCGGCACCCACATATACCTGATGCAAACCGCCTTCACCCTCGTAGGAGTTGGTGTAGGTAACATCCTTGTTGTTCTTGTTCACCCATCCGCTGGTAGAATAGTTGTATCCCACGTTGGTGAAAGGGATAATACCGAAACTCATACCCAGATGGCGGAAGAGGCGGAAGCCTGCTACCACATATTCGAGATTGGAGTTATTGGCATTCTTCTTCACCCCGTTCTCGTTGAAGTTGGTTACCTGACCCGAGATACCGGCATCCAGGATGAAAGTCATGGAGTCGATGGCAGCATAGGAAGCAGGGTTCAGATAGTTAATCTGATTATGCTCATGAAAACCAAGTCCAACACCATTCATACCACGGTTGAAGCCAGAAGTCTGTTCAGACAAAACGCCTAAACCATACTGGCTGTATGGAGAATTAGTACCACTTTGGGCATTAACCATAAGAGTAGAACCCAACAAGAGGGCTGCTAAAATAAACTTTCTCATTTATATATAAATCAGTCAAAATTATATTCAGAGTGCAAAAGTATTAAAAAAAATCTAGAAAAAAGAAGGATATTCCAAAATAATAAGTTATTTTTGCATCGTGAAACGATTTAAGCATATTTTTGGCGTCATTTTAGCGGTTATTTTAACCAATTTAACTACTAATGTGACAGCACAGGATTTTTCAGGCTATCAGACTCCTGACATTTCTGTGCAGAACAGTCGTGTCAATGAGGATGCTACATCCTGGCTCGACTCGGTAGATATTTCGCTCCTCACCTGCGGACCAGGCAACGAGGTATGGTCGTACTACGGTCACTCAGCCCTGCGCATCCAGGACAAGATGCACGGAAGCGACGTGGCAGTCAACTGGGGCATGTTCAGTTTCAGGCAGAACTTCTTCATCCTGCGCTTCGTATTTGGACTCACCGACTATCAGATCGGCATCTACCCGATGACCGACTTCCTCGCCGAATATGCAGCAGAAGGAAGATGGGTACGCCAGCAGCGCATCAATCTCTCGCGTGACGAGAAGATCAACATCCTGCATGCCATCGAGGAGAATGCCAAGCCGGAGAACCGTACCTACCGGTACAACTTCTTCTTCGACAACTGTACCACCCGTGCAAGGGAGATGATTCTCACAAACATCGGTTACTGCAACACCAACTTTGATGATAAGGAAACCCAATCCACCTATCGCCAGGAAATCCACAAGCTGAACGGAGACCACCGATGGAGCCGTTTCGGCAACGACCTGCTCCTGGGCTATCTCGCCGACCAGCCTATCAGCAAGCGTGAATGGGAGTTCCTGCCAGACAATCTGAGCTGTGACTTTGCCACAGAAGGCAGAAAAGACAATATGAATGCAACCCAGAACCTGGCAAGCACCCGATACGACAACGGCAAGGAGGACTATATCACGATGGTAGATAGCACCAGCTACCTGATACCGAAGCAGGCACAGGTGACAGAATCGGAACCCATCACCCCAATCATGGTGGCAACATTCATCGCCATCATCATCATAGGCGTGAGCATCATCGAATGGCGCAAGAAGAAGAACTTCTGGGGGTTTGATGCCTTCCTGCTCATCTTGACGGGTCTGCCGGGCATTATCCTCTTTGCGATGATCTTCTCGCAGCACCCTACCGTGCAGATCAACTTCCAGCTCCTGCTGCTGAACCCAGTGAACCTCATCTTCGCCTGGAAAACCATCTCGAAGATGAGAAAAGGCAAGCTCTACTGGTATTACGAGGTATGGGGATGGTGCCTGCTCGTAGCATTGCTCCTGCAAATCTGGCAGAGCTATGCCGAAGGAATGAGCACTTTGGCATTCTCTTTGCTGATGAGATATGCGATTAAGTCAACCCTGCTCGACCTCAACAGCAGCAAGCTGGCTATACAGAAACAATTAATGAATAAACTCAGAAAAGACAAGTAGAGACACTTCTCCAGACCGAAACGGAGAGAAGATACTCCAAAAAGACTTTTAAAAGTTACATAAATAAAGAAAATAAAAATGATGGTAAACAGATATATCACAGCCCTT
>ERZ1034939.364-NODE-364-length-30318-cov-12.513796_pt1 | contig 30318 bp, 26 predicted proteins | sample MGYA00520626_ERZ1034939 | MGnify/ENA primary metagenome ERZ1034939 (study PRJEB33766, sample SAMN09781751) | gut metagenome | biome: gut microbiome | host: Homo sapiens | place: Madagascar | study: EMG produced TPA metagenomics assembly of the PRJNA485056 data...
CAGGTACCGACCGTTGGGCAAGAAAAGCCTTGACGCGATTGAGTTTTTGGAGTAGCAAAGTTTTTCGACGGAAAACACGCAGGTAGATGTATGTGTATCGAACATCTGTTCATATATTTTCTGTGAACAGGGAGCCAGCAATCGCAGCTCTTATAAAAAACGGGCGCGAACCGAAGTCCGCGCCCGTAAATGTCGATGCCCGAAGGCTTACTTACGCATCAATCCGCCGCGCTCGTCGATAGCGTCCCAGAAGGCATCGGCAAAGCGGGGGTCGCTTGCAGCCATGAGGGCGTTGGTGGCCATCCAACCAGAGGGAGTGCCGGTGTCGTAGCCCGACAGCGGGTCGATGACGACTGCATACATGGCCTCGCGGTCGAGCGAACGGGCCATGGCGTCGGTGAGCTGGATCTCGCCGCCCTTGCCGGCCTGCTGATCTGCCAGCAGGTCCATGACCAGCGGGCTCAGCAGGTAGCGACCGACGATGTACAGGTTGGACGGAGCCGCCTCGGGAGCGGGCTTCTCAACCAGACCGCCGATGCGCCAGACAGCACCGGGCTCGGCATCGGCAACGTCCTCGGCGCCCTCGAGCGAACCGACGCGCTCGCCGGCGATAACGCCGTAGCGGCTGACTTCCTCGGGCGAGCAAGCGGCGACGGCGATAACCGAAGCGCCACCGTGCTCCTTAGAAACGGCGAGCATCTTGTCGCAGATGTCGCGGTTAGGCACAACGTAGTCGCCCAGAAGAACCAGGAAGTTCTCCCCTGCCACGGCGTCGGCAGCAGAGCGGATAGCATGGCCGAGGCCCTTGGGCTCGTACTGATAACGGAAGTCGACCGGCATACCGCCAGCGTGGGCGACGGCATCGGCATAGGCGTTCTTGCCGCGCTCGCGCAGCAGGTTCTCGAGCGAGCGATCGGGCTGGAAGTAGCTCAGCAGCTCGGGCTTACCGGGAGAAGTAACGATGATGGCATCGTCGACCTCCTCGGGCTCGAGCGCCTCCTCGACGACGTACTGAATGACGGGCTTGTCGAGCACCGGCAGCATCTCTTTGGGCGTGCACTTGGTGCCAGGCAGAAAACGCGTGCCAAGACCGGCGGCGGGGATGATTGCCTTCATGTTATTCAAAGATCCTTTCGCAGGCGCAAAAGCGCCCCATGCGTGCGGCACACAGCCGCAGACCAAATTGCGATACCCAAGCATCTTACCGCTGGAACTATATGTCGCTACAAGGCAGAGACAATTCTTCAGCAGGTCAACGCAAATTATTGCTCGAATGGTGCAATTTTATTGCCCAACGGCAGGGCACCCGATACGACGCAAATCACAGAACATGGCAGTTTGAGCAACCGATGCCGAGGGACCGAAAAACAAAAAAACGGGGCTCGCAATGCGAACCCCGTCTGCAAAGAAATCTGGCGAGAAAGCCTGATTACTTGAGGGTGACAGCAGCGCCAGCAGCCTCGAGCTTCTCCTTGGCAGCCTCGGCGTCCTCCTTCTTGGCACCCTCGAGAACAGCCTTGGGAGCGCCCTCGACGACCTCCTTGGCCTCCTTCAGGCCAAGGTTGGTGAGCTCACGGACGGCCTTGATGACCTGGATCTTGTTGTCGCCGAAGCCCTCGAGCACGACGTCAAACTCGGTCTTCTCCTCGGCCTCAGCAGCGCCAGCAGCGGGAGCGGCGACAACGGCGGCAGGAGCAGCGGCGGAAACGCCGAAGGTGTCCTCGATAGCCTTGACGAGCTCGGAAGCCTCGAGAAGGGTCATTTCCTTAAGAGCATCGATGATCTCATCGGTGGTAAGCTTAGCCATTTCTAAGTCCTTTCGGTTTCCGTACGTTATGCACGGAGATCTGTTATGAAGCGATGCGCAGGCGCATCAGGGGTGCGGCGTTGCCGCCGCAGACGAGGGCAGGCCAAACTAGGCTGCCTTCTGCTCGGAAACCTGCTGAATCGAACGAGCGAGACCAGAGGAAACGCCGTTGACGCAGACAGCGATGTCGCGAGCGAAACCGGAGATGAGACCGGCGATCTGGCCGAGAAGCTGATCCTTGGTGGGCAGCTCGGCGATAGCCTTAACATCATCAGCGGAAACGGCCTTACCGTCGGAGATACCGCCCTTGATCTCAAGGACGCCCTTGGACTTAGCAGAGAAGTCCTTAAGGGCCTTAGCGGCCTCGACCGGCTCGGACTCGTAGAACACATAAGCGACGGGGCCGGCGAGGATCTCGTCGAGCTCGGGCTGCTCCTGGTTCTTGAGAGCGATCTTGACCAGGTTGTTCTTGTAGACCTTCATCTCGGCGCCGCACTCGCGAAGCTGATGACGCAGCTCCTGAGCCTGCTTAACCGTCAGACCGTTGTAGTTGACGACAAACAGACCGGCGTTCTCGGCGATACGGGACTCGATCTCTGCAACCTTGTCGATTTTGTACTGCTGGGGCATAAATTACACCTCCTCGAATTCTTTCCGGGCACGGTCCGCCACAAGGACGTGACGGGGGCATGTCCAAAAAGAAAGCCCCCGCGCTGCATGAGCGACGGGGGCGAGAAGACATATCTACTCGACCACCTCGGCTGGCGGGATATCCCATTAAGCTCGCGGGCGATGCCCGTTTGCACCGGCTGTCTCTGGCAGCGGATTCGTGCGTGAACCGAAAGTATTATGGCGGGGACCCCGGCGTCGGTCAACGGGCGCGAGGATTCGTCCACAAACCCTGCATACGCTCCGGTTCGAGGGGACGGGTCGAGATTTTCGCTCGGTCAAGTCCTGGGCTCGCTCGGAAAGCACATTAAGTGCTTTCCGGCTCGTGCGGAATCTACGAAAATCTCGACCCGTCCCCTCGAACCGGAGCTGCGGTAACTTTGCTGCGAATCCTCGTGTCCGTTGAGCGGCGCGCCCCACGCATAACCCTTATGTCGGTGGGCTGATGGGTTGGGTCCCGTTGGGCCTACAGGGTTGAAACGAAGTTTGACAGGCGGTGGAGGCCTTCGTCCAGATTTTGGTCGGAGACGCAGTAGCTTAGGCGGATGTGGCCTTCGGTGCCGAAGCAGTCTCCTGGGACTAGGGCTACGTTGGCTTCTTTGATGGCTTTGATGCAGAAATCCTCGCTTGTTAGGCCGAACTTTTTGATGCTCGGGAAGGCGTAGAAGGCTCCTGCGGGCTCCACTACGTCGAGGCCCATGGCGTCTAGGGCGGTCAGAACTCGTTCACGGCGGGCTCGGTAGACGTTGAGCATGGGGGTAGGGTCGACGGTGAGGGCTCGGGCTGCGGCGTCCATCTCGAAGGAGACGGCGCTCGATACTAGGTATTGGTGAGCCTTGGCGATCTCGGCGATGACGGGTGCCGCTGCTGCGAGCCAGCCCAAGCGCCAGCCGGTCATGGCCCAGGGCTTGGAGAAGCTTTCGATGACGACCGTCTGCTCGCGCAGCTCTGGATGGCGTTGGGCAAAGCGCTCGTAGCCGTCAACATAGACGAGACGGTTGTAGACGTCGTCGCAGATTACGTATATGCCCGTCTGCTCTGCCACGCGCGCCACGGCATCGAGCGATGCTGCGTCGAGGATGCAGCCCGTAGGATTGTTGGGCGAGCAGATAACGATGGCCTTGGTCGCCGGGGTCACACAGGCGCGAAGCGCTTCCTCGTCAATCTGGAATTGCGCAGGCTCCGTATCCAAAAAGACCGCTTTGGCGTGATTGGCTACGACGATGCTCTCGTACAGGCCAAAGGCCGGCGTGGGGATAATAACCTCGTCGCCGGGGTTGAGCATGGCCATAAACGTAGCCGACAGGGCCTCGGTCGCACCATCGGTCAGGATGACCTCGTCGGCCGAAAACGCAAGGCCCGCTTCGCCCATATATGCGGATAGCGCCTCGCGCAGGGCAGGGCGACCATTGTTGGGCGGATAGTGCGTGTCACCGCGGCCCAGTGCGGCGGTCACCTCGGCGCTAATCACATCGGGTGTAGGAAAATCGGGCTCGCCGAGCGCGAGCGCAATGCATCCCGGGTGCCGGGCGGCGAGTGCGTTGATTCGGCGGATGCCAGAAGGCTTGAGCGTGGCAAGCGAGGTGTTCATGGGCAGACGCATGGCATTCCTTTCGTAAGGGTTGCACTAGGATAGCGCGGCGAGGCGCCGCCGGACGGTGTAACCTAAACGGAAATGAACCGGAAAGGAGATGGCATGGAGGCAGAGCCGCAGGGCAATAAACCCAAAACGCTGCAGACCATTGCGTATATCAGTATTCCCGATAGCGCCGATCTTGAGTTTTTGCTCTGGGACCTTCAGGATGCCATCGCGGCGTATGCCCGGCTTTCCGGTACTTCGCTCCCCCGTCTAGTCGCTCTGGGGACGGATGATGGCGGCAGCGCTGCGGACGGCATTGTATTCGCTGTTGAGAATGCGCTCAATAACGAGGCGATGAGCGTCGTTATTGAGCAGGCGCTTGATTGCCTTGGGGGCACGGAAGCGCGCGTCTATGTCGTTGTTCAAGCCGGCTGTGGAAGTCCCGAGCGGGCGCACACGGTCGTTGGCCATCTGCGCGAAGCGTGCGAGCGTCGGGGGTTGCCGTGGTGCGGTGGCATTGTCGTCTCCACCGGCGCCGGTATCGCAGCGCTTTGCCGCTCCCCACGTATGGGCCTCTTGCGCCGACCGTTTTCCGAAGCCATGGACAAGCTCGTGGGTGCGGTGCGTATGGGTTGCTCGATTGAGCATGCGCAGCGACTCGGCGGCGGCAGTGCCGAGGACGTCGACACCAATGGCATGGTTTTTGCCGAGCCAGCCGTGCCGGCGCCAATCTGGCAGGCCGTTATAAAACGCCTTGGCGCTCACGCTCAATCAAATAATTAAACTAACGAGCACCCCAATCAACGGCCTCGCGCCAGCGCTCGACAAGCCGCTCCAGGCGCCATGCCGCGTTGGCAGGACTCGTCGACGGCAAAATGATGGCCGGCAACCCCGTCCGCTCTTGCAGATAGTGCTTATAGAGCCGCCCGGCTGTACCACCGTTGCAAACAACGGCCTCGATAGGAGCCGCATCGGCAATGCGCTCAATATGCGCCGGCACGACGTTTTTGATGCTGGCGTCGCTTGAGCCCTTGATGTCACAGCTCTCGATCACGTCCCACAGGGCCACACCGCCGTTGAGCAGCATAGCCCGCTTGGCAGCAACCGAGGCGTCGAGCGTCGCGGGCTCGCCGCTCGCCAAAGCGTCTCCCTCGTTGGGCGGCACGGGCACACCGAGGCACGCGGCCATCACGCGCCAAAAGCGATTCTGAGGGTTGCCGTAATAAAAGGCATTGGCGCGCGAAAGCACCGAGGGAAACGACCCCAGCAGCAAAACGCGCGAGTGCTCGTCAAACACGGGTTCAAACCCATGCTCAATATGTTGATAGCCCTCGTCCGGCGCGGCCACGAGCTAAGCCCTCAGCAGATAGCGCACCTCGTAGGGCGCAAGCTCAAGGGAGCCCGCCAGCTCGACCGTGGGCACGCCGTCGGCCAGCAGGTCGACAAAGGACCCATTGAGCTCGCCGGCGCCAAAGGTGTAAGGCTCGCCCACGGCATTGACCGCCACGAGCACCGTCGCGTCGTCGCAGGCGCGCTCGAACAGCAGCTGCTTGTTCTGAATCACCACGTTGCGATAGGCACCATAGTTGAGGGCACGGGCCGCCGCGTCGTCTGCCGAGCGCAGGTGCGCGAGCTGCTTGATGAAGGCCGTCAGCTCGTTGGGCGCAGGCTCATCGAGCGCAGGTCGCAGCGCCCAGTCACCATCGGGGCCGCCCTTTTCGCCAGGAATCCCCCACTCGCTGCCATAGTAGACGCACGGAATGCCCGGCATGCCAAAGAGCATGCCATAAGCGGGGCGCAGACAGGACTTGTCGGTAAGGATGCTCGCCAGGCGCGGCACATCGTGGTTGTCGACAAACGACAGCAGATGCTTGCCGCGATAAATGCACCACGGGTCACCGCCAAACTGGCGGTGCAGCGAGTGCGCGATCTCGAACATATTGACCGAGTTAAAGCTGGAGTACAGGCCCTTGTAGCACTCGTAGTTGGTGCAGGAGTCAAGCATCTCGTCGTTGACGATCTGGTTGTAGTCGCCGTGGAGCGTCTCGCCGATCAGCACAAAGTCGGGCTTGAGCTCACGGGCAAAGGCGTGCAGGCGGCGCATAAAGTCGCGGTCGAGCATATAGGCAACGTCCAGGCGCAGGCCGTCGACGCCAAAGACGTCGGCCCAACGGCGCACGGACTCGAGCAGGTAATCGACCACGGCGGGGTTTTGCAGGTTGAGCTTCACGAGCTCAAAATGGCCTTCCCAGCCCTCGTACCAAAAGCCATCGCCATAGCAGGAGTCGCCGTCAAAGCTGATGTGGAACCAATCCTTGTAGGGCGAGTCCCACTTGCGCTCCTGCACATCGCGGAAGGCCCAAAAGCCACGGCCCACATGGTTGAAGACCGCATCGAGCACCACGCGGATGCCATGGGCGCGCAGCGTCTCGCACACGGCGGCAAAATCGGCATCCCCACCCAGGCGACGGTCGATATGGCGCAGGCTGCGCGTGTCGTAGCCATGGCTGTCGGATTCGAGCGGCGGGTTAATGAGCACAGCACCGATGCCGAGCTCTTGCAGGTAGTCGGCCCATTGGGCGATCTTCATGATGGGCGCATCGGGGTTGGGCGCAGCGTTGGCAGCCTGGGCGAGCTCATCCTCGGCAACGGGCGCGGCGTTTTCGCGCGGAGCTCCACAAAAGCCCAGCGGATAGATCTGGTAGAACGTCGTCTCGTATGCCCACATAGCAACCTCCCGGTAAGCTCAACACAACGACATCCATTGTATGCCCGGCAGGGCAGCTAATTTGGGACGGGGCTGTTTTAGCTACCCCGACCCTCTCCTAGGTTGTGATTAGGCGACGGGTTTGGCGCGGCGGATGGCTGGGAACAGCACGGTGATGGCGAGGATGACGCCCACGACAGCGATCGTGCCGCCTGCGTAGCCGATCCAGGCGATGCCGGGGCCCGACACCACGGCGCCGCCGATCGCCGTACCGGTGCCGATCCCCAGGTTAAACAGGCCCGAGAAGATCGACATGGCGACGGCCGACGAATCCGCCGGCGTGTACTTGATGAGCTCGGCCTGGAACGCCACGTTAAAGGCTGTGGAGCAGCAGCCCCATAGCGCGCAGACGGCAAGCACTGCTACGAGCGACGATGCGACCGGACCCATGAGCAGCAGAGCCACCGGCACGCCGGAGAGCGTGATAGCCAAGAACGGGAAGCGATGCCCATCGAACAGGCGACCAAACAGCCAGCTGCCCACCAGACCGGAGAAGCCAAACGCCGTCAGCGTCATGGTGATGGCGCCCGCGTCGACGTGTGCGACCTGCGCCAGGAAAGGCTCAATGTAGCTGTAGCTTGCGTAATAGCCGGTCGCCATAAAAACCGTGACCGCGTAGAGCGCGACCAGGAACGGGTTCTTGAGCAGCTCGGGCAGCTGTTTGACGGTAAAGCGCTCGCCCGCCGGCATGGCCGGGAACACCGCGGCCTGGTAGACAACCGCGACAGCCGAGAGGGCCCCGACCACGGCAAATGTCATGCGCCAGCCCACGGCCAGCCCGATGGCGCGGCCGATCGGCAGGCCAAAGATCTGCGCGATGGACGAGCCCGTGGCGATTATGCTGATGGCGAGCGCCCCGTGGCGACTGTCGACCAGGCGCGAGGCCATGATTGAAGCGACTGACCAGAACACGGCATGCGCGCAGGCGACCACCAGACGCGCGCAAACCAAAATAGGATAGGTGAGCGCCACAGCGGACAGGAACTGGCCGAGCGAAAACACGGCCAAAACGCCCAACAGCATCCGCTTGAACTCAAAGCGCGAGGCAAACACCATAAGCGGCAGCGACAGCAGCATGACGCCCCAGGCATAGACCGAAATCATGATGCCTGCCTGGGCCTCGGTGAGCGAGAACGACGCGGCGATATCAGTCAGAAGGCCGATGGGCATGAACTCTGATGTGTTGAACACGAACGAACAGCAGGCGAGCCCGATAAGCGGGAGCCACTGCTTGAGCGAGATGCCATCTTGTCTTGCCTGAGCCATATATAACGTCTCCAATCATTTTGAGCGGAGGCGATTATATAGCAACGGTCCCGCATCCGTCAGTAACGGACACGGGACCGAAATACAGCTAAACTCGCTGGTTACCCAGATTCCACCTGTCTGGATCATAATTTGGATGGGAGGTAATTGAAGACGTGTCTTTAATCATATTGAAATCGAGCTCCACGTACTTAAGACTCGGACACTTCGACAAATCAAGACTCGTAATATTGCTTCCAACGCAACAGAGGCTCCGCAGCTGAGGCTGACTGCCAAGAATCAATTGCGAAAAACACCCATAGGTTTCCCCTCGCCCAGAGCAATTAATGCTGATATCCGTCAGCTCGTTATTGTGACTGACGTCAAGGCCCTTCAAGTTCAGATTCGTGTTGAGCCAAATCTCACTCAGACGAGGGTTGCCCTTTAGGTTCAGCTCGGCAACGTTAGTATCCAACAACCCGAGATATCTCAAATTGGGACAATTGCTCACATCAATAGACTCAAGGGACATATGCTTATCGTCTTCGAAGTTGTTGATTTGGACCGATTCGACTTTCGATCCCTTCTCAAAACTAATTGATTTAGGATCTTTCGCCTTCAGCATCGGATGCTCGTCATCGCATTCTTTACCGTAGTGGAAATCAATGTTGTAATTAACTTCTTTGACGTACTTCCCTTTGACCTTTGCTGGGACTACCGGATTCTCCTTTGGGCCATCGTAGGCAATCAGAACGATTTCGCCCTTTTCTTCATAGGCTTTGAGGTCGTAGACCCAGCCGTCTTCATAATTTTCCTTTCCATAGGTGCACTCAGGGACAAAGGCAAAGTCCTCCAGATGGAAGTTCTTCTTGAACGGGGAGTTATCTTCATCCCAAAACTTAACTTCCAGCGTTAATCCCGCCGCATCCATCCAGACGGTATCTTTTCCAGCAGTGAGATCCGCATAGGCAAATACGGCAACGTCGTTGCACACCATGCCGGTATCGCGGACAACTCCGGTTCCCTTGGCTTGCGCGCCTACCGCCAATTTCACATCGCAAACTTCCATACTCAAGAAGTTCAGAGTGGCCTGAGGCCCGACGCCAAGCTTACCACCCGCCTCGCAAGCAATCTTCGAATCCCCCAGCGTTGCGTCATAGTCAAAGCCCACGTGTCCATTTTTGACGAACGCGCTGCTTTCGGACTCAACATTCAAGGTCACCTTGACCTTGCCGTAAACTGACACCTCGACATTAACCACAGACCATACGGTCAAGGTTGGGGAAATCTTAAAGGGAATCCTTGCAACGGGAATCGCAACCTCGTTTTTACGCTCAGCCTTTAATTCGCCCTCTAAGCCGGCCGTTCCTCCCAGCCCGAGCTTCATCTCCTGAAAGCCCTTATCGGCAGACCATTTCATCGACGCCCTGGCATAAGGACTCATTTTGAGCTTCAGCTCACCCTTGCTATGCTTGCCAAGAGTCTGTTCTCCAATTTTGAAGGAGACTGTCGGCAAATCGAATTTGCCATCGCCGACCGCCGTCGTCATCGGCTCATCGACCAACTCGACACCCTCCAAGGGCTCGATCATATCAAGAGACGCCGCAATCTTGGACTTCGAGATATTTATGCTCTCAAAATAGTCCTCGAGCTTATTGGCTTGGGCTATCTCAAGAAGCGTTCCGTCACTGTTCTTTGTACAGCTTTTGACGACACCAAACGCACCGTCCGCCTGCGACTCATCGGTCTCAAGGGCAACTTTGTCCCCTTTTGCAACAGCGCAGTCAGAAGAAACCTTGTAGGCATCCCCGACACGTTCGAACCCATTGATTACAACCACGTCTTTGCGATACACAACCTCGTTGCAGTCTTCCGAGGAGGAATCGCCCAAAGCCATCAAGTCGGCGACTTTTTTAGCCAGGCCATCGGCTTCGGTGGCATCAAAAGCAGCCTGAGGCCTTATGCATCCTTGTTCGTCAAGTGAAGCGATGCCTTCGTCAAGAGCGACCTGAAGAAGGGCAGGCTTGTTCGCCTCATTCGCGTCAGCCGCCTTGAGCTTCGATCCATCATCGCTAAAGCCTGCGCGCAGCACGGCCGTCGCAAACACGAATTCGCGCGTCGCGGGGGCATCGGGATTAAACTTCTGGCTTCCGTCGATTATCCCAAGCGAATAAGCGGCCTTAATAGCAGCTTCGTTTTCATTGCCCGCTATATCGGAAAACGGAACATTTACGGATACGTCCATCTTGGCGCCGGTCGCAGCCAGAAGTTTTGAAAGCCACGCACCGCGCGAGATTGTTGCAGGCTGAACCGGATCAGGTTTCACGACAGGATCTGTCGCCGACACCCGAGAGCGCCTTACGGTCACTTGAGCGCGAACGGTCTTTCCATTGATTTTAAATTCGCAAGTTGACGCCTCTTGCATCACGCCTTGATCGGCATGTGCGGAAACCGGAGCAGCATACGTCGAGACGGCCAAGACTGCGGCTGCAAGAATCATCAGCGCTGCGTTTCGGCGATTTCGTACGCCAGCAGCCGCAAGCAATAGCCCAATAAGGAAGACCGGAATCCATACGACAAATTGGCTATCCCCTGTTTGAGGAATTGAGCCCTTTGTCTTCGACGCAAGCACCCTTGCCTTAATCGTCGCCGTCTTTGTCTCGCCAGGAGCGATATCGCCAAAGCTCCCTTCGAGGACAGAGCCGTCATCCACCTCAACGCCATCGGGAAGCTTGACAGAATATGAGACCGAATGCCACGTTGCATCTTCATCATTTGTCGAAGCGATCGTTAACGCGACCGTGTCTCCACTCTTATAGCTAGCGGCGTCCGACGATATTGATGCCCTTTGCCCTCCATGTCCCTCCGCATAAGCGAGGGATGGATAAACGGCAGATAGGGCCAAGAGAACTGTAAGGATCAACGCCGCAAATCGACGCTTCTTTATCCCGCACATTTTTCAGTCCTTTCCCAACTCTACAGATAGGACGCTAAAATACCTTGATTCTCATGGCAGGAAAGCGGGAACCACCCAATCAGTCAAAAGCGGCCCTTTTGAGGAAATAACCGGTAGACAAAACCGGTGAAAGGCGACGCACTTCCGATATCCCCACCCAACCGGCCTAGGGAATAATCTGCCCGCACGTTATCTCTCCATGCTCGGCAACGATGGCCAGCAACGTGCGGTTCTCCTGTTTCAGCACACGCTCGAAATCGTCGCGGAGAATCGGCAGGCGGCCATCGGGACAAAAGCCCTCGAACTTGCAGTTATCGGCGTATCGGAATATGTACGTATCCCTGGGAAGCAAGGCAGTCGGCGTCGTCTGCGAATCGGACTCATAGTAATAAAGCTGCGCGGTAATCGTCACAACATCCCCGTCGATAGAGATATCGGCTTCATCTGTAGGATTCAGCAGATAATGCCCCGTCAGATCCGACAACGTAACCGTGGGCTCGTGATGGTTCGACTCGAGACAGGTCGCCCGCTCAAAGCTGTAGTTGTAAATGCTATCCGGGTTCTCGACAAGAAGCACCTGGTACACCTGCTCGTCCCACCGCTCATCGTCAGGATCGGCGTCACATCCCCCGCTAAAGCGAACGGATGCCCTCACCTTCACGTGATTGCCGTACTTCTCAAAATCAGAGAGGACAACGTTTTTGGTATCCGCCGCGGTCACGCAGGGAAAGTTCCACCCATCACCCGTCTTATACTCGTCAAGAAACGAAAGGTCCGACGGGGCATGCGCTCCATAAAAAGACGAGAGCACCTTCTGGACATCGTCTTTTGTAAGGAAACACCCGCTTGACTGACATTCCAAGCCAAGTGCACCCGCGGCATAGCACGGCAGTTCCTTAACCTCGCCCGCAGCATCGTGATAGCCCAACCCGCAGAAAGCTATCCCGGGATAAAGGGCGTTGAAGAATAAATCGGAAGTCGTTTCGAAATCGTCCGCAGACCAAACGGTACCCTTCTCGGCGAGCTCCCCATATGGGTCATGCGACACGATATAAGTGCAGATCAAGGCGGAAACCTTGGCATACTCGTCCTCGGACGGGGCATATGAAGCGGCACTTACCTCGACGGAATCATCAACCTCGACCTTCTTGAGGGAATCGCAGCCGGCCAGGTCAATCTTGGCAATCGGATTGTTCGTGGCATACAAGCAGCCAAGCGTCTTTGGAACCGAGAGACTCGTCAAGTTATTCCTGCGACAGCATAGGACCTTGATGGCGGGATTCCGGCTCAAATCAATCTGGTCCAGCTTATTGTCCTCGCACACCAGCGTCTCGAGATTCTTAAAAGAAGCAATGAAGTCAATATCCTCGAGACCCATATCCGAAACGCCGCCGTCGGTCACCATGCCCGAATCATCGACCTCACCAAGCGATGTAACCCGACCGGCCTCGTCGCTGCTGATCAGCCCGTCCATATCGGAGTCCGCTACGTCCGATAGATATGACCGGAGCTTCTCGTTATCGACGTCACTCAACGTTATGGCAATATCGGTTGTCGAGGGCTTCTGGCGCTTTGGGGCGAACAGTTCATTGCCCACGGTGCGGGCAGCGGCAACGATAAGCACAAAGACGATCGTACTCATCAGCAGCTTCTTTCGATCTCGCTTCACCAGTTTCTCCCCACAGTTTGTGCAAAATGTTGCACTATCTGGGCATTCAAAACCGCATTTTATACAGCGCATCGAAAACCTCCGTTTTCGTCGTCGTTGCCGCGAAGGCCTATGTAGCGACAAGCAGCTCAGCACGGGCAAAACATCGTTCGTCCCTATCCCAACGGTGAAAATCTCCTGAACGTATGAGCTGATTTTATTTCAGCGGGGGCAGCATGTATCAATACTGAAATAACTGGTAGAGCAAGTGACATTTTTGGCATGGCCCAACGCTTTTTATACAACGTCAGAGCCACGCAATTGAATTGCCTTGCTGCACCATGGACCGAAAAGGACATCAATGCAACCGTATATGTCATCGCACACGAGCACTTCCTCACCGTCTTCCCTCCAGCGGCTAAACTAATAAATATCTGTCAAAATTACGGGGAGGTACGTCAAGGTGGCTTGGGTGGTCGGTATCATCGATGACATCGTTGATGAGGCGAAGGGTCTAGAACGGATTGTCCGCGATTTCGATGCCCCGCAGCTCACCGAAAAGACTAAGGTTATTCTTTTTCCGTCCCTCTCGCTCTTTAGCGCCTACATCGCTGCTGAATGGCAACTCGATGCCCTGTTTGTAGACATCAGCCTCTCTGGAAAACACTTCGAAGGCGTCCGGGACGGCATCGATCTGGTGCAGAACTATATTCCACGCAACTCATCCACCTAGGTAATTTTCATGACCGGGTTTGACCAGTTCTACACCCGCGTCTACGAGGCTCGCCACGTGAGCTTCGTGAGAAAGCCCTTCAATACCGTCGACGTCAACCTGGCTCTCTCCCAAGCGCTCGAAGCTTCCCAAGCCCGCGCAGACGCTCCCTTGGCAATATGCTGCAATCACGATGTGGTCCTCATCCGACCCTCCGAAGTCTCCTTCATCGAGAGCGACCGCAGGCGTGCCTTTATTCATGAGGGCGCCCAGGTACATCGCGTATACCGAAAGCTATCCGAACTCCTCGACGAGCTCCCGGCGCAATTTGTCCGTTGCCATCAAAGCTTCCTGATCAATCTCGACTTTGTCGAGAAGCTCGGCATCGACAGTTTGCTTCTTTCCACGGGCGACACGATCCCCGTGAGCCGACGCTGCCGTTCCCAAGTCCGCGACGCTCTCTTCGAACGAATTGGAGCGTTGTTTTGATGACAAGCATGGCTTCATACCTGCCCATCACGGCAAGCTTTCTCCCATACCTTCTTGTAGCGTACGCGTTCTTTGAGAGCGCCCTCAAGCCCCGTGGCGGTGCCTGGCTGCGAGCAGCGCAGCTGGCGCTCTTTCTCGCAATATTGCTTATGCCTCCCACGGTGCCATGGCATTGGGCCCAATTCCTCCTGATAGCGACAATCGTGATCACGGGCTACCAGGACACCCCCTCGCGAAAAGTCCTCGCGTCTTCCCTTCTGCTGGTGGGTCATTTATTTGGCGAGGTTGTCGCCGTCTTTTTTTGGTTGTTTCTGACCGGCGGCGCAGCGACCGCATCCGTCGAAACCTCGATGGCAATGTATGGATCGCATCTTCTCTCTTGCCTTATCGGAGCGTGCTTCTCTCTCCTTGCGACAAGGATGCTCGCCCAGCAGTTAAAGCACTTAGACAAGCATTTGCGCCGCAATGAGTTCTGGCTATCGGGCGCCGTAGTTATGCAATCATCGACGTTTCTCTTTCTACGATCGACTTACTTTGACTCTTCACCCCAATCGACGACCCTTCTCTGGTTTTCAATGCTGGGGTACGCCCTGTGCGTCATCGCCGATTCACTGGCGCTTCGCAGCTTTGGTCTGCTGCGTAAGCGCGAAGAAGACCGCCTGCGCCTCGAGCGCGTCCAACAAAGCATCGCGGAGCTCGAAGCCCACTGTGCAGAGGAGCTCGCGGCGCTTGGGGAATGCGCAATGCTTCGCCACGACCTACGGAACCATGAGCAGGTAATTGCGGTGCTCATAAACCAAGGGAGACTGGAGGAGGCGTCGGCGTACGCCCACGGTCTCGTTGACGAATGGAGCCCGGAGGACAAAAAGAAATGAATGCAGGCCACGTAGTTTCACTTCTCGCGTTCGCGACCACATGCTTGTGCGCGCTTTCGCTGGGACACCGCGTTGCCCACTTCACGGCCTCGCGCACCCTCGTAACCCTTGTTCTCCCCGCTTCTTTTGTGTTGCTCGGGGCACTTGGGCTTCTGTATATCTTTTTTTCTCAACACAAAAGTGCCGAGGCCGCATTCGTCGGAGCGCTATGCTCCATCGCCGTCGGATCGGTGTTCGCATGGTTCTTCATCACGCATTCCGTAAGCGACGAGCAGGCGCGCGACACGAGCGAGCGGCTGGCAGCCGCATCGGAACAGTTCTCCGCACAGCAGGAGTATTGCCGCACGCTAGAACTCTCCAAGGGTTCCGCCGCAAATCTCAAATCCGAGAACTCAAAGCGCTTTCACGAAGTTGCCCATGCACTCGACAAAGGGGACGCGAATGTCGCCTTTCGGTTATTGCGCGGAGACACGGAATCTATCGGGAAACAGCCCTATGCGCCCTGCGAAAACGCGGCAGTTGCCGTACTTCTATCGGCAAAGCGCGAAAGATGCCTCGACCTCGGAGTTGCATGGCAGTGCGACATTGATGTCCCCGAGTTCATCGGACTCTCGCCGCTCACTCTTTGCGAGGTGTTCTCAAACATGCTCGACAACGCAATTCGGGAGGCAGCGGCGAGTGAAGCTAAGAGCCCGCGCGTGGAGGTACGGGCGCGCCTTGCCGCCGGTTATCTTGTTGTGAGGGTTAAGAACAATACGCTGAAGACAGCGGACGTCGAGCCCAACAAGACAGAACAGAACGCAAGGCCCGCTGGCGAGGTGCTCCCCGAGCACGGCTGGGGCAGACAAATTCTCGCCCGCATCGCCGAGAAGCACGACGGAGAAGTTCGCGTAGACAGGACCAACGAATCTTGGGTCACCGAGGTGTTTCTTTCGCTATCCGAGAGATAACGAGAAGAGTCGCCGTCATCCGCTAGCCAAGAAGCCCGCCGGAAATGTGGGTATTCTCGCCAGCAGCCTTAGCGCCAATAGCCAGCATCTTGCAAGATGAGGTCCGCAAAACAAAACAACCCCAGTGCAAAACAAACCCAATGATGGGCATCTACAGACCGATCAGCACGCCAATGCCGTGGACTAGGAACGCCACGATCCAGGCGACCGTCACCTGAAACGCGAACACGGCAACGGCATAGCGCGCGCCCAGCTCGCTCTTGACGGCGCCGATGGACGCCACGCAGGGCGGGTACAGCAGCGTAAAGACCAGGAACACGTAAGCGGTAAACGGCGAAAACATGGTCGACAACACCGCAGGCGAGGTTGCGCCCAAAAGCACCGTGAGGGTCGAGATGACGCTCTCTTTGGCAATAAGTCCGGTGACGAGCGCCGTCGATGCACGCCAGTCGCCAAAGCCGAGCGGTGCCAGCAGCGGAGCGATGATGCTGCCGAGGCCCGCAAGCAGACTCTGCGACTGATCGGCGACCACATTGAAGCGGATGTCGAACGTCTGCAAGAACCAGATAACCACCGTAGCGGCAAAGATGATGGTGAAGGCCTTGGTAATAAAGTCCTTGGCCTTATCCCACGCCAGCATCACCGTCGTCTTGACGCTCGGCAGGCGGTAATTGGGGAGCTCCATGATAAACGGCACCGGGTCGCCCTTAAATGCCGTGCGGTTGAGCACCAAAGCGGCAATGCAGCCGACCGCGATACCGATCAGATAGAGCGAGACCATGGCGGGAACTGTCGCCTGTGGGAAAAACGCCCCGCACAGCAAGCCGTAGACCGGCAACTTGGCCGAGCAGCTCATGAACGGCGTGAGCATGACCGTCATCTTGCGGTCGTGCTCGGATGGGAGCGTACGGGTCGACATGATGGCCGGCACGGTACAGCCAAAACCGACGAGCATGGGCACAAAGCTGCGGCCCGACAGGCCAAAGCGGCGCAGCACTTTATCCATGACAAAGGCCACGCGCGCCATGTAGCCCGAATCTTCCAGAATGGAGAGGAACAAGAAGAGCACGACGATAATCGGCAGGAAGGTCAGCACGCTGCCCACGCCCGTAAGCACGCCGTCGACAGCCATCGAGCGCACCACGTCGTTGGTGCCGAACGCCTTGAGGCCCGCATCGGCCGAGGCGATGATGGCAGCGATGCCGTCCTCCATGAGTCCCTGCAACGCCGCGCCGATCACGCCAAACGTCAGCCAAAAAACGAGACCCATGATCACCAGGAACGCCGGAATGGCCGTATAGCGACCCGTCAGGATGCGGTCGATCTTGACGGAGCGCACGTGCTCGCGGCTCTCGTGCGGCTTGACCACGCAGCGCCCGCACACGTCGCCGATAAAGGTAAAGCGCATGTCGGCCAGTGCAGATAGACGGTCGGTGCCCGCCTCGCCCTCCATCTGGGTGATGATGTGCTCGATGGCGTCAAGTTCGTTGCGATCCAGGTGAAGTGCCTCGGTCACCAGCTCATCGCCTTCCACCAACTTGGTCGCCGCAAAGCGTACCGGGATGTGCGCTGTCACGGCATGGTCCTCGACCAGGTTGGCGATACCGTGGATACAGCGGTGCAACGCGCCGCCATCCGGGCCATCGGGCGCGCAGAAGTCCAGACGGCCGGGACGTTCGCGAAACCGCGCCACATGCAGAGCGTGATCCACCAGCTCGCCAATACCCTCGTTGCGGGCAGCGCTGATGGGGACAACAGGCACGCCCAGCAGGCTCTCGAGCAGGTTGACGTCCACAGCGCCACCGTTGGCCGTCACCTCGTCCATCATGTTGAGTGCGATGACCATGGGGCGATCGAGCTCCATAAGCTGAAGCGTCAGGTACAGGTTGCGCTCGATGTTGGTGGCATCGATGATGTCAATGATGGCATCGGGATGCTCGTCAAGGATAAACTGGCGGCTGACGATCTCTTCGCCCGTGTACGGCGAGAGCGAATAGATGCCGGGCAGGTCGGTAACGCTCGCCTCGGGGTGGTTGCGGATGGTGCCATCTTTGCGGTCGACCGTCACGCCGGGAAAGTTGCCGACGTGCTGGTTGGAGCCCGTAAGCTGGTTGAACAGCGTGGTCTTACCGCAGTTTTGGTTGCCGGCGAGGGCAAAGTGCAGCGGTGCGCCCTCGGGCACGGCCGTTTTTGCCGCACGGGGCGAATACGCCCCCTCGCCGAGTGCCGGATGCTCCGTCGTGCCGATTGCAGCGTTAGCGCGCGGACCCATATCGGTATCGTGAATGCCCACGAGCTCAATGCGGGCGGCATCGTCCTTGCGCAGTGTCAACTCGTAGCCACGCAGACGGATCTCGAGCGGATCTCCCATAGGGGCGTATTTCATCATGGTGACTTCGGTGCCCGGCGTTAGGCCCATGTCCAAAATATGCTGTCGGAGTGCCTGATCATCGGATGTCACCGATGCGACAACGGCGTCCTTTCCAATCTCGAGTGTATCGAGCTTCACGCGCTCATCCTTTCGTTAGACGCGGTTAACCGTTTACCGGGGCTAACCAACTCGCAACGACAAATGATAGCGCTCTGAACTATTTTATAAAGTCAAATACCGATGTTTACCTGCGCAAACTTTATGCGGTGCGCCCCGAAAGCTCTTTGCGCATACCGCTCAGCGAGATCGAAACGGAACCCGACCGCGCGGTAGCAGTGAGTCGATCACCCTCGACTGACCCCGTGCATGTAAAGGGCGCCTTGCCCATCAAGACGTGGGAGATAGTACCCGAGAGTTCAAAGAAATCGCCCTCGGCGCGGGCACTCGAGAGAGCGATATTGAGACCCCTGACGTTTAGTACTGCCCTGAGCACGCCGTTCACCCCATGTGAAAACGTCACCTCGCCGCGTTTACTCCCCACCGGCGTCTGGGCCGAAACCACATACGTACCCTCAAGCATGGCTCCTCCTCTAAGCAGACTTTTTGAAACGGGCAAGTAGTCTACTTTGCTGCGAGACGACTTGCCCAGAAACCGTGAACACGCAACGACGTTCAATCAACAGATTGGTGCAAGGGGGACAAGCGTGCAAGGGGGACAGGTTACATTTGGCACCATTTGCGCCAACGGACGGGATGCGGAGCGACGACCGTGCAGGTGAATTCCGGGTCGTCGCTTCCTCCATCCCCCAGCGAATCAAAACAAGTTGCGGTGGAATAGTTCCTGTTTGATGCTTCAACCAGCAAAAACAGGAACTATTTCACCGCAACTGCAAAAGCCCGCGCTGGCAACAAATGTCACCTGCGCAGGCTTGGTGGGCGCTCACAAAGGCACGTAATAGAGACCCACATCAGTTATGGAATGCCAAGCAGCACCGATACGCGATGCCCGCCGGCCTACCAAGCAACGAAGCTCGCCGTAGCCTTAGACGATCGGCGCGATGCCAGTAAAGTGCAGATACAGCGAGATGACTGCCACGACAATGACCACTGCTGCGATCAGTTTGTCATGCAGATGCGGAAGCACCTGCTTGCCACGGCCTCGCTCGCCCGCAATATACACGGGAATTGCCGGAGCAAAAAGGATCGTCGTGATCATGACGCCCTGGAGGCCCGTTGACCACACCAAGAACAACGTGTAAATAAAGCCGAGCGTACCGAAGAAGCGTGCCTTACCGACGCTTGGCGCATAAGACCCATCCAGATGCTCGTTCTTCCATCCGATCACCATGTAATAGGCAGCCGAGCAGACATACGGGACCAGAATCGTATTAACCGCGCAGCTATAGAAGAACTGGTAGGTGCTTGCCGCCACATACGACACAATCAAGAAGAGCTGCGTGATACCCGAGCTCACCAGAACCGTCACCACCGGAGCACCGCGCTCGTTTGTCTTGGCAAACGCCAACGGGAACGACCCCTGACGCGCCGCTTCAAACGGCGTCTCGGACGCAATGATGACATAGCCGAGCATAGCGCCGACCAGCGACAAGATAACACCGAGGTTGACAATAGCCGCACCAACCGGACCGATTGCGCATTCGAGAATTCCTGCCATGGATGGCGTTGCAAGCTGCGCCATCTCCTCTCGCGGCATAATGCCGAGCGACAGCATAGAAATAATCAAATACAGGACAAAGACCGCCGCAAATCCAAGCGCCGTCGAGCGACCGACGTCACGCACGTACTTTGCACGGCCCGAGATGACAACGGCGCCCTCGATGCCCGTGAAGACCCAAACAAGGGCAATCATGGTCGAGACAACCTGCTCGCCAAAGCCAGGACCAGCCGGCTCTCCCCAGAAGTTGTCCATAAAGATATCGACGTTGAACTTGCCCAGGAGCACAATGCTCAGCACAAAGAGTCCCAGCGGCACCAGCTTCGCCAAGGTGACAATCGTGTTAATGCCCGCAGCCTCCTTAACGCCACGAAGCACAAGGGCGGTAAGGAACCACAAAAACACGCTGGCGCAGACGATAGAAAGCAGGTTGTTGCCCGCGCCAAACGCAGGGAAGAAATAGCCCAGCGCGCTAAACAGCAAAAGTGCAAAGCTCACGTTGGAAAGGCATGCGCTGATCCAGTAGCCCCAGGCGGAGTTGAATCCAATGTAATCGCCAAAACCGGCCGCAGCGTATGCATAGATGCCACCGGTCAGGTCGGGACGGGCTTGAGACAAACCATTGAACACCATCATCAGCGCAAAGACGCCAATAAAGCAGATGCCCCACGAGACGATAACCGCGCCGGTATTTGCTCCGCCCGCAGCCATATCGCCGGCAAGAGAGAAGATACCGCCGCAGATGCTCGCAGTGATGACCATCATGGTCAGACGGAAGAGATCCAGACCATTGGGGTCGATAATCTCGTCGTTAGAAGTTTTAGAGGCCATTATATGTGCACCCCCTTCATCATGTGATCGAACGAAAGATGGCCCGGACGTCCCGAATCGGGTGCCGGGCCATCGGTCAAGCGATCATCAGACTGTTACAGCCATCGCGTTAGAAGCGCAGCGACAGGCAAGAAAGGCCGCCGTCGACCTTGCGATACTCGGAGGTATCGACGACGAGCGTCTTGTAGCCCAGATCCTGCACGGCCTTGAGCACGGTCGGATAGCCCTCGGCAACGATAACCGTACCGTTGACCCAGATGCAGTTGGCGCCGTAAGCCTCGTCCTCGGGCACAACGATCTTGTTGTACTGGGCAAAGTCGGGCTTATCGATGAACTCACCAGAGACGAGCATGTTGTTGTCCTCGATGTAGTTGACACCCGTCTTGAGGTGCAGGACCTCCTCCAGCGGAACCTCGGAGCCCTCGAGACCCCAGCCCTCGAGAATCTCGCAGAACTGGCGGATGCCCTCTTCGTTGGTGCGAGCGGAGCGACCGACATAGAAATGGTCGCCGACCATCATGACATCGCCGCCGTCGAGCGTGCCGGGGGAAACGATGTGCTTGACATGCTCGTCGTCAAAGAAGCGACGGACGGCCGGCTCGATCTCGTCCTTCTCGCCGTTGCGGCTGTCGGCACCGGGGTTGGTAATGATGGCGCCGCAGCGGGTGATAACGGCCGGATCCTCGACAAAGCAGCTGTCGGGATACTGCTCGAGCGCCGGCAGCACCGACACGTCAACGCCGCACTGCTCGAGCGCATGCTCGTAATCGTAGTGCTCCTCGATGGCGCGCTCGTAGATGGGTTGGCCAAGCTCGGGAGCGCTCGTGATGCCATTGCTCAGAGACTTGCCGGGGCGACGGATGATGACGTGGCTGAACTTGGTCATGATGATCCTCCTTGGATCTCTTAGCAGAGAGCGGGACTTCTTTGCGCCCGCCTTCCTTTCGATGGCTTTATCTTAAGGTGTCTTTACTGTTTTGTATATTGTATACAATCCTGAACGGTAGGTATTTGTCGGTAAGCGTATTTTCACTTCTTCTGGTTAAGTAGCGCGTTTTAGCTGGTAGTTCTATAATTCAAATAGCCTATTTAATCGAACCGCATTTATTTTTGAAAATATACAGTTAAGGAATATTAGCTCGTGGAAACACTCAGAAGACCCCTGAAAGATCATGTATACGACTATATTTCGAGTCGCATAGACGCCGGTGAGCTTTCGGCTGGCGACCGTGTGAGCGAGCAAGCGATCTGCGATGCCATGGGTGTATCGCGTACGCCGGTTCGCGAGGCGCTCATTCAGCTGGCAAGCGACGGCTATCTGGACAATCTCCCCCGTCGCGGCTTCCGTGTCCGCGGGTTCGACCAGCAAAACGCCGTTGAGGTCTTTGAGATTATGGGGCCGCTCGACGGGCAGGCAGCATACCTCGCCTGTCCCCTCCTGGCCGAAGAGGACATCATGCAGCTGAAGTTTTTGGTTGGGTCCATGGACCTTGCGATCCAAGGAGGTCTTATCCGAAAGTACGACGACATTCAGCGAGACTTTCACCTTACGTACTTCAACCGCTGCGGCAACGACCGTCTGCGCGACATGATTTCGCAACTCGAGCGCTGCTTTATCAAACGCGATTACGAGACTGTCGATCAGGAGACGGCGTGCAAGCTGCTGGGTATAGCCAATGCCGAGCACGCCCATATTCTTGAGCTCTTCGAAGCGCGGGATGCGGCAGGCGTGCGAGACTACGTTCGCGATGTCCATTGGAACACGGAAAACGCCCAGTTCACCGTTTGGTAGGAAAGCAATGAGGGTGGATTTTCGGGAGCTTTACTGATGAGAGTGGATAATCTTCCACTTTCGGCCGAAAAGCAGACCAAAAACGGGAGATTATCCACCCTCGTGCTGCGCGGCCTAAAAACCGTGACGGCCTAGGAACCTAAAGGCCAGACGAATCCAGGGACGAACCGCCACCTGCTTATCCTCGTTATCGACCGCTGTGTTGGCGTTGCCGAGCGAAAGGCCGTGGCCGCCCTGATCAAAGACGTGCATCTCGCATGCGACGCCCTCCTCGGCCATGCGCTGCGCAAACGGATAGACCTGCGCGATCGGCGCGGTCTTGTCGTCGGACACGCCCCACACAAAAGTCGGCGGCATCTGGCGCGAAACATGCGTGGTGGGGCAGATGTCCGCCAAGTGTTCGTCGGTCGCCTCGCCGCCCGTCACCATCGACAGGTAGTCGTTGAGCAAATCGCGTCCCGTCTTGCCGCCCGTCTTGGGCACGCGCAAGTCAATGCGAGGGTCGCGCGTCTGCATATCGCGCACATAGGCAAGGTCGAGCAGCGGATAGCCCAGCACCACCGCGTCGGGACGGATATCCTCCGGACGCGCCCCCGCGAGTGCCGCAAAGGGACCGGTCTTCCACTGCGTCGCCAACGAGGCGCAAATCATGCCACCAGCCGAAAAGCCCACGACGCACACGCGTTTGGAATCGACATGCCACTCGTCGGCGTTCGCACGCACCGTGGCGACCATCTTGGCCAAATCGGCCTGCGGGTGCGGAAAACTCACGTCGCCCGTGCCGCTCGTCACATAATTGAGCACGAACGCCTGATACCCGTGATCCAAAAATGCAAATGCCACGGGATCCTGCTCGTGCGGCGCGATATGCGTAAACGCGCCTCCGCCGCAAATGACCACGGCGGGACGGCGGCCATTGGGCTTGTCGGGCAGCGGCTCGGCGCCCAAATACATAAATGTCGCCGGATGCTCCTCGGTTTGTTCCTCGCCCCACAGCGCATGGCTCTCGACAATCATATGAACCCCCTTCGCGCACAGCGCACACAGCTTTTTGCCTTCAAGCCTACCCCACTTGAACGTATCGCGCCGAATCGCATTCACAATAAATTGAACCAAAACGAGCCCGCCCAGAGGCAAACGTCGCGTTTGGCCCCCATGACACGCGCACTTCGGACTGTGTAATTCAGAAACCGCCGCATACGGTCATCGTTTGCATAATATGAATGAGCCGAGCTGCTAGAATATCGAATTGTATGGATAACTATCATTCAACCGTTATGGGAGGATACGTGAACCGCACCAAAATCGCGCAGCTCTATGCCGATGCCGAGTCGCTCGGCGGCCAGACCGTCACCGTCGCCGGCTGGGTCAAGTCCGTCCGCGACATGAAGAACTTTGGCTTTGTGACGCTCAACGATGGTAGCTGCTTCCGCGACCTGCAGGTCGTCATGAACCGCGAGGCGCTCGACAACTACGACGAGATCGCCCACCAAAACGTCTCTGCCGCCCTCATCTGCACCGGCACCGTCAAGCTGACGCCCGACGCTCCCCAGCCCTTTGAGCTTTCCGCCGCCTCCATCGAGGTCGAGGGCACGAGCGCCCCGGATTACCCGCTGCAGAAGAAGCGCGCCACCGTCGAGTTCCTGCGCACCCAGCAGCACCTGCGCCCGCGCACCAACCTGTTCCGCGCCGTGTTCCGCATCCGCTCCGTCGCCGCGGCTGCCATTCACCGCTTCTTCCAGGAGCAGGGCTTTGTCTACGTCAACACCCCCATCATCACCACGAGCGACTGCGAGGGCGCCGGCGAGATGTTCCGCGTGACCACGCTCGACCCCAAAAACCCGCCCCTCACCGAGTGCGGCGAGGTCGACTGGAGCCAGGACTTCTTTGGCAAGCACGCGAGCCTCACCGTGTCCGGCCAGCTCAATGCCGAGAACTTTGCCATGGCCTTTGGCGACGTGTACACCTTTGGCCCCACCTTCCGCGCCGAGAACTCCAACACCACGCGCCACGCCGCCGAGTTTTGGATGATCGAGCCCGAGATGGCCTTTGCCGATCTTAACGACTACATGGATAACGCCGAGGCCATGCTCAAGTACGTCCTTAAGGACGTTATGGCCACCTGCCCCGACGAGCTCAACATGCTCAACAAGTTTGTGGACAAGGGCCTGCTCGAGCGTCTGAACCACGTGGCGAATTCCGACTTTGCCCGTGTCACCTACACCGAGGCCGTCGAGATCCTGGAGCAGGCAGTCGCCGCGGGTCACCAGTTCGATTACCCCGTCAGCTGGGGCATCGACCTGCAGACCGAGCACGAGCGCTTCCTGACCGAGGAGCACTTTAAGCGCCCGACCTTCGTGACCGACTACCCGGCCGAGATCAAGGCCTTCTACATGCGCATGAACGACGACGGCAAGACCGTCGCCGCCGCCGACTGCCTGGTGCCGGGCATTGGCGAGATTATCGGCGGCTCCCAGCGCGAGGAGCGCCTGGATCTGCTCGAGGCCCGCATCAAGGACCTGGGTATGAATCCCGAGCAGTACAAGTACTACCTTGACCTGCGCCGCTACGGTTCCTGTAAGCACGCCGGCTACGGTCTGGGCTTCGAGCGCTTGGTGATGTACCTCACCGGCGTGGGCAACATCCGCGACGTCCTGCCGCACCCGCGCACCGTGGGCAACGCCGACTTCTAATCGCCGCAACGCCACCCAACGCATCGACCCGCACCGCTCAGCGCTCCTCGGCACCGACCGAGGAGCGCTTTTTCAACAGCGTCCGTCAAGCTCGTGACATGCAATTGGACAGGCAAGGCATGCTGTCGAAAACCGCATCTACCGCTTGCCGAAACATACCTGCCATCCAGGTCGCCAAAAGACCTCAGACTCCTTCAAAGACTTAGCCTCTGAGCCGCCATCGACCAACAACGAACAGGGGAGCGAAAACATGTCCGAAGCAGCTGTTGACAACTATGAGACCACGCTTAGGGGTTCTGCCACGATAGCGGCCTACCGCGCCGTCAGGGTCCTGCAGATCCTCAGCGAGCATTCCGGCGAAGATAAGGCCATATGCTCCCATGAGCTAATCGACCACCTCGCTCACCCTGACAGTCCCGCCCGCATGCCCATTTCGGCAGCACGTCGCAGCATCTACACTGCGATCTCCGCGCTTCGGCACGCTGGATACGAAATAGAGTACAAGCACGGAGCGGGCTATCGCCTGCTTACGCGACCGCTCACGGACGAAGAAATCGTGCGGCTCCACGGCATGGTCATGCGCAACCGTTCCACGCCCATCGAGACCAAGAAACGCATGGCGCGCCACCTGGTCGCCATGGCGAGCGCCGATATTCGCGACTATCTTGAAGCGCCCAAACCGTCGTCAGACGACAGTGATAGCCCCACCCGCGCACCGCGCCGGCCCGACAACTGCATCGACACTTGCGAATTGATCGAGCAGGCCATTGATCAAGGAACCACCGTCAGCTTTGATATAGCGAGCGCTCAGCCAAACGGCGAAGCCGAGGTGACTCGAATGACCGTCCGACCGTTTGCCATCAGGCGGCGAGACGGCATCTCGTATTTATTGGGAACGGTCTGCGATGCCCACACCTCGGATGACACGCTGCGCACCGTAGAGGTCAACCGTATGAGAAACGTCTGCACGCGTCTGCTCGACGGCAAGAAACTGTTTGCCGCCCTGGACGAGGGGGAGCGGCCCGTGCCCGCCGCCTAAGTCTTGCCGTTGCCCGCCCAATCCCCCGCCGTCCATCCGGTTCAGTATTAAAAAACCCGACAGGTTGTTGAAAAAATGGACATCGGCGCTACTATAGACCCACTTGCACTTTGTTTGAGTGCAGTGTTTCCAGCCATTTCTATACTGGGGGTAATGATATGAAGGACATCACCATCAGCCGCAGGAGCCTTCTGGTCTCTGCCGGCCTGCTTGCGCTCGCTCCGCTCGCCGGATGCGGCGGCAACTCTGGTTCCGGCTCTGCTGCCGCCGGTTCCGACTACACCATCGGCGTTCTGCAGCTCACCGAGCACTCCGCACTCGACGCCGCCAACGACGGCTTTGTCAAGGCCATCAAGAAGAGCGGCCTCAAGGTCAAGATCGACCAGAAGAATGCCCAGAACGACCAGTCCACGTGTAAGTCCATCGCCGACAAGTTCGTGGGCGACAACGTCAATCTGATCTACGCCATCGCCACGCCTGCCGCGCAGGCTGCCGCCGGCGCCACCGCCGATATCCCCATCGTGGGCTGCGCCATCACCGACTACGCCGCCTCCGGCCTGGTCCAGGACAACGACAAGCCGGGCACCAACGTCACGGGCGCCTCCGACCTTACCCCGGTCGCCGAGCAGCTCGAGATGATGCAGAAGGTCCTGCCCGACGTTAAGAAGGTCGGCCTGCTCTACTGCACCGCCGAGTCCAACTCCGACGTCCAGATCAAGGCCGCCAAGAAGGAACTCGACAAGCTAGGCCTGGAGTACACCGACTTCACTGTCTCGAGTTCCAACGAGATCCAGTCCGTCGTCGAGTCTGCCGTGGGCAAGGTTGACGCGCTCTACTCCCCCACCGATAACACCATCGCCGCGGGCGCCTCGCAGGTGGGCCAGATCTGCAAGGAGAACAAGCTTCCCTTCGTGACCGGCGAGGAGGGCATGTGCATGGCCGGTGGCCTGTTCACCCTCTCCATCAACTACGAGGACCTGGGCTACGCCGCGGGCGAGATGGCCGTCAAGATTCTGAAGGGCGAGGCCAAGCCCGAGGATATGCCGATCAAGCACCTCTCGAGCAAGGACCTAGTCGTCGTCAAGAACGACGAGATGGCCGAGGCACTGGGCATCGACCTCTCTGCTCTGGACGAGTAGCGGCATGCGCGGCGATGCGCCTAGGGCCCATACTCGCGCCGTTGCCGTGTTATTCAATATCTGAGCCACAGGGGCGGACGTCGTAGACCGGCGTCTGCCCTGCTTGTTTCGGATGAGACAAAACATCCGGCCGCAGCTCTTTTATGCATTGTTACCGCTATCATGGTGACTCACGTGTCCACCCTATCCTAGGAGGTATGAAGCATGCTCATTGCATTGCAGGGCGCCGTTTCGCAGGGCGTCCTCTGGGGCATTATGGTGCTTGGCGTGTTTATCACGTTCCGCCTGCTCGACATCCCCGATATGACCTGCGACGGCAGCTTTGCCCTCGGCGGCTGCGTCTGCGCCGTACTCATCGTCAACAATAACGTCGATCCGCTGCTCGCCGTGCTGGCCGGCATGTGCGCTGGTGCCATCGCGGGTGCCGTCACGGGCATCCTGACCACCGTCTTTGAGATCCCCGCAATCCTTGCCGGAATCCTGACGCAGATCAGCCTGTGGTCCATCAACCTGCGCATCATGGGCAAATCCAACACGCCCATTCTTGCCAAGGGCACTATCTTCTCGTCCGTCAGCAACATGACGGGCCTGCCGCAGTCCACCGTCGCCATCATCCTGGGTATTGTGCTGGCCGTGGCCATCGTCGCCATCCTGTACTGGTTCTTTGGCACCGAGATCGGCTCGGCGTTGCGCGCCACCGGCAACAACGAGTACATGATCCGCGCCCTGGGCGTCAACACCAACTCCACCAAGATGATCGCCCTCGTGCTCTCCAACGCCCTCATCGGCCTCTCTGGTGCGCTCATCTGCCAGAGTCAAAAGTATGCCGACATTGGCATGGGCACTGGCGCCATCGTCATCGGCCTTGCCGCCATCGTCATTGGCGAGGTGCTCGGTCGTCTGCTGCCTGGCGGCCTGACGCAGTTTAGCGTTCGTCTTGCCTCCGCGGTCTTTGGCTCCGTGGTGTACTTCCTCATCCGCGCCATCGTGCTGCAGCTGGGCATGGACGCCAACGACATGAAACTGCTCTCTGCTGTGATTGTCGCCGTGGCCCTGTGCGTGCCCGTGGTTTGGGAGCGCTATAAGCTCCGCAGCTCCTACACGAAGGGAGATGAGGCAGATGCTTAAGCTCTCGCACGTCAAGAAGACCTTTAACAAGGGCACCGTCACCGAGAAGCGCGCGCTCACCGGCGTCGACCTTACCCTCAACGACGGCGACTTTGTAACTGTGATCGGCGGCAACGGCGCCGGCAAATCCACGCTGCTCAACATGATTGCCGGCGTATATCCGCTCGATTCGGGCGTTATCGAGCTCGACGGCACCGACATCTCGCGCCTGAGCGAGTCGCAGCGCGCCAAGTACCTGGGCCGCGTGTTCCAGGATCCCATGCGCGGCACCGCAGCCGACATGCAGATTGCCGAGAACTTGGCCCTCGCCAAGCGTCGCGGCCAGCGTCGCGGCCTTTCGTGGGGCGTCACCAAGGCCGAGAAGGACGAGTACGTTGAGTTGCTCAAGCGCCTGGACCTTGGCCTGGACACGCGCCTCAACGCCAAGGTCGGCCTGCTTTCGGGTGGCCAGCGCCAGGCACTCACGCTGCTCATGGCCACGCTCACCAAGCCGCGCTTGCTGCTGCTCGACGAGCACACCGCGGCACTCGACCCCAAGACCGCCTCTAAGGTGCTCAATCTGACCGAGGAGATTGTCGACGAGAACCACCTGACCACGCTCATGGTCACGCACAACATGAATGACGCCATCCGTCTGGGCAATCGCCTGATCATGATGCACGAGGGCCACGTTATCTACGACGTGGCGGGCGACGAGAAGAAGTCGCTCACCGTCGCCGACCTGCTGCAGAAGTTCGAGGAGGTCTCGGGCGGCGAGCTCGCCAACGACCGCATGCTGCTGAGCTAAAACCTGCCAATAAGGGACAGGTTTATTTTGGCAGGTTTTATCTGCGCAAACGTCAAAACCGCCGCAAAGGAACAGATACCTTTGCGACGGTTTTCGCATATCATGTCGATAATCCAGCGTCAGCAGGAACCACTGGTTAAGAACTAAGGAAACTGCCATGAGAAGACTCCTTCCCCGTCTTGCTTGACCGCCGCACTCCTTGCCGGCGTGCTCGCCGGCGGCCCAGCTTACGCCACCGCGGCCACCCCATCTCAAGTTATCGGCCCGTCCGATGTGATCGGACGGGCTTTTTGGTGGGTATCATGGTTGAATGATCATTAGGAGGTTTTCCCTACATGGAATTGTTTGAACCGATTCTTCATTTCTTTGAGCAGCGCTGGGTCCACAACATCATCTGGGCCGTCATCTTGGTAATAGTCACCGCCATCGCCGCCAAGGTGGCATCCAAGACCCTGCGCCACCTACTCAACCGAGACGACAACCCGCTTCCCGCATCGAGCATCTTCATCAACATCGCGCGTGCCGTCATTTGGATGATCGGCGGCAGCTTTATCCTCGACAACTGCTTTGGCATTAACGCAAACGCGCTCGTCGCCGCTCTTGGCGTCGGCGGCATCGCCATCTCGCTCGGCTTTCAGGACACGCTATCAAACCTTATCGGCGGCATGCAAGTGACCTTTATGGGCATCATCAAGCCCGGCGACAATATCGAGGTCGGCGGCGTGTCGGGCGTGGTCCAGGACATCACTTGGCGCCACACGACCATCGAGGACGCCTGCGGACAGACCATCATCGTCCCCAACTCCAACATCTCCAAGAACACACTCGTGCACCTCATGCCCTTTGGACGCGTTGTCGTTCCCGTCGCGGTGAAGGACACGTCAAAGTGGGACTCGCTCGATGCGCTGGCAGACGAGCTCGCCTGTGCCACCAAGGTCGCCGTTTCACCCATCTCGGGCTTTGACAAGGAACCCTACGTGCTCTTTAGCGAGATCGGCGACTTTGGCATTAAGGGTAAGATCATCTTTATCGTCAGTGACGACAGCACCACCTTTACGGCAGCCGACGCCTGCATCCGCGCCATCGCCCCCATCATCGCCTAAAACCACCGCAAAGGGGACAGGCACCTTTTGAACTGCGTCCCGAATCTTGGCCTTCTTTATTAG
>ERZ1034939.366-NODE-366-length-30274-cov-13.084086_pt1 | contig 30274 bp, 17 predicted proteins | sample MGYA00520626_ERZ1034939 | MGnify/ENA primary metagenome ERZ1034939 (study PRJEB33766, sample SAMN09781751) | gut metagenome | biome: gut microbiome | host: Homo sapiens | place: Madagascar | study: EMG produced TPA metagenomics assembly of the PRJNA485056 data...
TGGCGAGCTCGCCTTTGGTGGTCTCGCGCTCCTCGGCATCGATCACGGCGTTGAGCCCCTCAAGATAATGGGCCTCCTGGTTGGTGGCGCGGATCTCGCGCACGCAGTCGAGCGTCTCCTGGATCGCCTCGGTAACCTTGACCTTCTCGGCACGCACATGGTCGAACACCGGGGTCATGGGGCCGCGTGTCAGATACAGCACGGCAAAGGCCACGGGCACGCTCCAAAACGCCGCGATCGCCAGCTGCCAGCAAAAGAACAGCGACGCCACGAACACAATGGCGCTTGCGATGATGGCACCCCAAAGCTCTCCCAGCACGTGGCTGTAGGCGTGCTCCATGGCCTGGACGTCGCCCATAATGGTCTCGGTTAAATCGGCCAGATCACGACGGCCAAAAAACGACAGCGGCAGCTTGCGCAAGCGCTCGGCGATCTCCATACGCTGCTTGCCGCACTCCTCGTAAAAAATGCAGTAGGTGTAGTAATACTGCTGCCAGTTAGAGGCAAAGAGCAACACGAAAAAGACCAGGAGGCCGCCCACGATCGGTAGGGCATCCGGCAGGTCGGCGCCGGTGGCGAGATGTTCGACAAAGCCGGCCATGACCAGGAACAAAAAGCCCATGCCGGCCATGGTCACAAGATTGGTGAGCGTGGTCCAGAAAATGCCGCGTTTTACGCCGGCGACACCTTTATCGGATAGGAAATACTTCTTTTGGAATGAGGCGAACATTTAGGCCTCGCCTCCCTTCGTGATGGCGGCATCCGCGGTCGCAGCAGTGATTTTCCAGCTCGCGGCCTGTTCGTATTCGGCCCACATCTTGGCGTACAGGCCGTTTTGGGACAGCAGCTCGGCATGAGTGCCAGCCTCCTGCACGCTACCCTGGTTGAGCACCACGATCTTGTTGGCCCCCACCACGGTCGAAAGCCGGTGCGCGATCATAATGACCGTGCGGCCCGCCGCCAATTTGCTAAAGGCGCGCTGGATGAGCGCCTCGTTCTCGGGGTCGGCAAACGCCGTGGCCTCGTCGAGCACCACGATGGGCGCGTCCTTAAGAATTGCGCGGGCGAGCGACACGCGCTGGACCTCGCCGCCCGAAAGGTACGCCCCGCCGGCGCCGAGCATGGTGTCGATGCCCTGCGGGAGCTTGGCCACGATATCGTCGCACTGGGCCGCGGAGAGGGCCGCGCGCACTTCGTCGTCAGTGGCCCCAGGCTTGGAGGCGCGCACGTTATCGGCAAGTGTTTGCCGGAACAGCTGGTTGGTCTGGAACACGAAGGCGACCTGGTCCATGAGCTCGTGCGGGTCCATGTCGCGAACGTCCACACCGCCTACGAGCACTCGACCCGAGGAAACATCCCAAAAACGCGGGATCAGGCTGGCGCAGGTTGACTTACCGCCGCCCGAGGGACCCACCAACGCGAGGGTGCTACCTGCGGAAACGCTAAAGCTCACATGGTTGACGGCAGGTGCCTCGGCACCCTCGTACGTAAAGCTCACGTCCTCAAATCGCACGTCGCCGCCGACAGGGTGCTTGGGTTGGGCGGGCACGGAGAGCTGCTTGGAATCCATAACGCTTCGGATGCGCGCCAGCGAATCGGCACTCATCTGAGAGGCCTCGCCCACAAACATGAGCTTGGTCATGGCCGTCGGCACCACGGCCGAAAAGATCGCGTAAAACGTGAAGTTGACCATAAAGTGCGCGAAGTCCGTCTCGCCCGGCGCCAACAGCAACGCCACGGGCAAAAGAAATGCCACGAGGCCATTGAGCGCGGTAAGGTTGAGCACCTGCGGGCCTCGGCAGAACGTGCCCGCATAGCTTTGCGCCATGTCGGCGTATTCGGCGATCGCATCGTGAAACGCCTTAAAGGAGTAGACCGTCTGCTGGAACACCTTGACCACGGGGATGCCGCGCACGTATTCGGTGCCGGTCTTGTTCATCTTGACCAGCGCGCCCATGTAGGCCTTCATAAACTCGGCGCCCTTGCCGCTCATCATGGTGGCCATGGCGCAAAACGAAACGACGACCGAGATTAAGCATGCCGCGCCCAAACGCCAATCGAGGGCAAATAGCAGCACAAGCAGGCCCGCGACCATGGCAGTGGCGCCGGCGATATCGGGCAGCATGTGCGCGAGCAGCGTCTCGGTTGAGGCGGCGCATCCGTCTACGATACGGCGCAGCTCACCGGTGGCGTGCGTGTCAAAGTAGCCGAGCGGCAGCTTAAGCAGATGCTCGCTCGTAGCCTTGCGGATATTGGATGCGCAGCGAAACGCGGACAGGTGCGTGCACATGAGTCCCACGAAATAGATCACGATGCTTGCCAGGGCAAAACCGACAGCCCACCAACCATACATCGCGATGTCGGCGGCCTCGCTCCAGTTAGGCGCCACAGCGATCAGGTCTCGCGCAACAAGCCAGATGCACACGTACGGGCCAAAGCTCAACAGCTGCGAGAACGCCGAGAGGGCCATGCCCAAATACGTTAGGAATTTACGGTCACCAGCATATGCAAGTAGCTCGCCGATGCCGCCACCTTCCTTTTTCGATCCCTTTGCCATGAGATTCCTTTCTAACGGCTTGAGAGTTAACCGTAAGAAACTTATCATGGGCGTGTTAGCCAAGGCACACAATTGGGTCAGGCGTGGACGTTTTCGCAAATGAAGGGGACGCTTTTGAAAATGCGGCGGGCGGCAACCGATATAACCGAGCTCTACGCACCGCAGTTTGAGCAGTTTGGCCTGCAGCTTTCCGGCAAGGGCGCCGTCTTTACCGGTGAGGTGGCAAACGATCGGGCGCACGGACGCGCATGGATCATGCCCCTTTCCCCCACCTGCATCGTCATGGAGCATTTCATTACCCCGATGCACAACATGCACCTAGCCGAGTACACACCCGAACCGTACGCGTGCGTGAGCGAGGTCAGCGCGCCCACGCTCATGTGCATGCCCGAGGCTGGCATAACGCCTGCAAACCTTAAACTCTTGCATGGACCGTGGCCAAACAATGCCGTGTGCAGCTTTATCCAAGATAACTGTGGCGAGGAGTTAAGCCCGCTGTTTGCAGGGCAGCTCTATCACTCGCGCTCGGTGCTCTTTTTGCCTGGATATTTTGACGAACTGGAGCACCGCTATCCCACCGAGTTCGCAGGGGTCTTTGAGGCGTTTGCCGAGCCATGGCACGAGGAAGCGACGTCCGCCATCTGCCACACACTGCACCGGATTAACGAGGACCGCGCCCGCACCGTAGGCGGACACGTCTATATGCAAGGCATCGTGGAGACCATGGTCGCGGAGCTCGCCTGTTCGCGCGCGGCCCACAAGCAGGCGCAGCAGGCGGCAGACACACGCGCCAGCATAACCATTGCCGAAGAAGCAACGGCAATGATTGAGCGCGAGCTCGACAAAGGCAGACGTGTGGGTATCAACGAGGTGGCCGAGAGGCTCTACACAAGCCGCTCCAAGCTATGCGCCACCTTTAAGGCCCAAACTGACGAGTCCCTGGGCGCCTACATTCGCAGACGCCGTATGGAGCGAGCACAGGACCTTTTGGCCGATAGCGCGCTCACGATAGCGCAGGTGGCAGAGCGTCTAGGCTACCCTCAGCAGGCCGCCTTCGCCCAAGCCTTCAAGCAACACACCGGCACCACCCCCACCACTTGGCGCTCCCAACATATATAAAGAATGAAGGCGCCAACGGCGCCCTCATTCACCAAATTCCATTCAGCCCCGCCTGACCCGAACGGCCGAGTCGTCACGGAACCGAGGGGCCGGGCGCAGGGCCTTGCCTCTCAATGAGTTCCCTTCAAAACAATGGGCGTGCCGACGGCACGCCCATTCACTCTATTCCATTCAGCCCACCTGACCCGAACGGCCGAGTCGTCGCAGAACCCGGGAGCCCCGGCAGGGCGGGTGCTTGCTCAAAATGAGTTCCGCACGCAAAGAAGGCCACTTAATGTGGCCTTCGTCTTGCGCAGGACTGTTTGAAATTTTGAGGAAGCACCCGCCCTGCCGGGGCTCCCGGGTTCCCGCTTACGAGAGCGACGTTCTCAGCAACTCGTTGAAGAGCTTCGGGTTGCCCTTGCCGCGGCTCGCCTTCATGCACTGGCCCACCAAAAAGCCGATGACCTTCTGGTTGCCGTCACGATACTGCTGCGCCTGATCGGCACAGTTTGCCAGCACCTCGTCCACGATCGGCTGCAGCGCGCCGGCATCGCTCACCTGACGCATGCCGCGCTCGTCGACGATCGTGTTGGGGTCGTCGCCGGTCTGGGCCATAGCCTCAAAGACCTCGTGCGCTTGGTTGGAGCTGATGGCATCGGTCGCCAGCAGCTTAGCCAGCGCTGCCACCTGAGCCGGCGCGATGCCGGACTCGGCGAGCGACACGCCCGCGCCCTTAAGGTAGGCGATCATCTCGTTCACCAGCAGGTTTGCGACCGTCTGGGCCTCCTTGCCAGCCATACCGGCAGCGGCCGCCTCAAAGAACTCGGCAAACTCGGGGTCGCCGGCGATCTGCTCGGCATCGGCCGCCTTAATGCCAAAGTCGGCCTCAAAACGGGCGCGCTTAGCATCGGGCAGCTCGGGGATCTCGCCTCGGCAGCGGTCGATAAACTCGTCGTCAAGATCGAACGGCGCCAGATCGGGGTCGGGGAACAGACGATAGTCGTCGGCCGTCTCCTTCACACGCATGACCACGGTTCGCTTGCGACTGGGCTCCCAGTGGCGGGTCTCCTGATAGATGATGCCGCCCTCCTCGAGCACCTCGGCCTGACGGCAGATCTCGTAGGCAAGGCCATCGTGCAGGCTCTTGAACGAGTTGAGGTTCTTGAGCTCGGTCTTGGTGCCCAGCTTGGTCTCGCCGCGGCGGCGCAGCGAAACGTTGCCGTCGCAGCGCATGGAGCCCTTCTCCATGGAGCAATCGGAAATGCCCAGCGTCACAAAGATGCGACGGAGCTTCTCCATAAACAGGCGAGCCTCCTCGGGCGTGCGCAGATCGGGCTCAGTCACGAGCTCGATCAGAGGCGTGCCGCAGCGGTTGTAGTCGACGAGCGACTCGGCCGCGGCGGTAATGCGGCCCTCGGCACCGCCCACGTGCACCATCTTGGCGGCGTCCTCCTCCATGTGGATGCGCAGGATGCGGATGGGCACCGTGTAGGAACCGTCCTCGCGGCGCTCAGGCATCTGCAGGTTGGAAGCATCGTAGCTGGCCAGGTGACCGGCGCGCTGATTGCCCTCGCGCATGGTCGACGTCATGGACGTGGACAGGCCCTCGGCGTTGGCTGAAGCGCTCGCCAGACTCTGAGCCTCGGCCTCACCAAACGCGCAGTCGGGGCGCTCGGCGGCACCGCGACCGGTCACGTCCAGGTCCAGGTGACCGTACATGGCAAAGGCGACCGGACCCTGCGTAGTCTGGAAGTTCTTGGCCATATCGGGATAGAAGTAGTGCTTGCGGTAGAACATTGAGTGGCGCTGGATCTCGCAGTTGGTGGCGAGACCGGCCTTGACGATGCTCTCGATGGCGCGCTTGTTGGGCACCGGCAGGGCGCCGGGCAGGCCCAGGCACACCGGGCACACGTTGGCGTTGGGCTCGTCATCGTGGCTGAGCTTGCAGTTGCAGAACATCTTGGTATCGAGTGCGGTGAGCTCGGTATGGATCTCCAGGCCAATCACGGCCTCCCAATCCTGCAGGACCTCGGAAAGCTCCTTCATTACAGCTCGCCTCCCTTCCCGGCAAAATCGGGCGCGACGGAAAGCGCGGGCGCACCCGTGGCGGCATCGGCAAAGCCGCGCTCCAGGGCGCGGGCAAACGTGAGCAGCTGACGGTCCTTAAACGCCGGACCAACCAGCTGGGCAGAAACGGGCAGCTGAGTATCCTCGCCCAGGCCCAGCGGCACCGAGATACCGCCGTTGCCGCAAATGTTGAGCGAAATGGTGTACAGGTCGGAGAGGTACATCTGCGTGGGGTCGCTGAGCTCGCCAAACTTAAAGGCCGTACGCGGCGAGGCGGGCATGAGGATGGTGTCCACCTTGGCATACGCGGCGTCGTAGTCCTGCGTGATGAGCGTGCGGGCCTTCTGCGCGGCGTAGTAATACTTGTCGTACACGCCCGAGCTCAGCAGGTAGGCGCCGAGCATCTGACGGCGCTTGGCCTCGGCGCCAAAGCCGTGGGCGCGCGAAAGCGAGCTCTGGTCGGACAGGTTGGCACAGCCCTCCTCCTGATAGCCGTAGCGAATGCCGTCGAAGCGGGCCAAGTTGGAGAACGCCTCGGCCGGGCCGATGACGTAGTAGGCGGCGATGGCGGCGTCCAGGTGCGGCAGGTCGACCTCGACCAGCTCGGCGCCCTGGTTCTGCAGTTCCTGGGCGGCGCGCTGAACAGCGGCCTTGACCTCGGGCGTCAGGCCCTCGGCCTCCATAAACGCGGGGATGATGCCCACGCGCTTGCCCTCGATGCTGTCGTTGAGATGCTCGGTAAAGTCGACGGCGCAATCCTGGCTGGTGCAGTCGTACGGATCGTGGCCCGCGCCGGTAAGCGCATTCATGGCCAGCGCGACATCCTCGACCGTGCGGCCAAAGGGGCCCACCTGGTCGAGCGACGAGCCAAAGGCAACCACGCCGTAACGGCTCACGGCGCCATACGTGGGCTTAAAGCCCACCACGCCGCACAGCGACGCCGGCTGGCGAATGGAGCCACCGGTGTCCGAGCCCAGCGAGAGTGCGACCTCGCCCGCGGCGACGGCAGCAGCAGAGCCGCCCGAAGAGCCGCCGGGCACGCGCTCGGTATCCCAGGGGTTGTTGGTACGGTGGAACGCCGAGCTCTCGGTAGAGCTACCAAAGGCAAACTCGTCCATGTTGGCCTTGCCCATGGGCAGGCAGCCGGCATCGAGCATGCGCTGAACGCAGGTGGCGGTGTAGACGCTCTGGTAGTCCTCGAGCATGCGGGAAGCACAGGTGGTGCGCGTGCCCACGAGGTTCATGTTGTCCTTGATGGCCAGCGGCACGCCCGCGAGCGGGGACAGCGGCTTGCCTGCGGCACGGTCGGCATCCACGCGCGCAGCGGCCTCGAGCGCGAGCTCGGGCGCCACCTGCAGGAATGCCTGGACCCCGCCCTCGCGCGCCTCGATGGCGGCAAGGGAGGCCTGGGCCACCTCGGTAGCGGTAAAGTCGCCGGCGGCAACGCCCGCGGCGATCTGGGCGGCGGTAAGGGAATCGAAGCTCTGCGCCATTACTCGCTCTCCCCCTCTCCCAAAATGGACGGCACGCGGAAGTAGCGGTCGCGCGCGCTGCCGGCGTTTTCGAGCGCGACGTCGAGCGGCAAATCGCGCTCGGGCTCGCGCAGGTCATCGCCCATCACGTTGGACAGGCTTCCGATGGGATGGAACGTGGGCTCCACGTCGGGCAAGTCATATTGCAAGACGGGCTCGAGCATCTGGACGGCGTCGTTCATGTAGGACGTCATCTGGGTGAGCTCGTCATCGGTCAGTGCGATCTTTGCGTACTCGGCGATGCCGCGCACGTCTTTCTCGCTGAGTGCCATAGGCGCTCCCTTCCGCATAACAGTTAAACCGCTCTAGTATACAGGGCAGCGACGGCTTGGAGCAGGCGCTTTACCCAAATGCAGCGAAAACGTAACGAGGGCGGCGGTTGGCAGGGCGTGGTCCGGCGGTTCTGCAGCGAAACCGCACCGTCCATAGCGAAAACCGTCTCGCCCACAACGAAAACCATCACAACATTCGAGACTTTTCGTCAAAATCGCGATTTTCATCGAATGTTGTGATGGTTTGGAAGCTCCGACCACCACAAAGGTGCCTGTCCCCATTGTGGTGGTTCTGAACGATGTCCTATGCCGAGGTTTTGGCCTTGCGGCGCTTGCGGATCGCGTGGATCACGATGTCCAGCAGCAATAGCACAATGGCTACAACCACGATAAGCACAGCAAACTCACGCTTGCCCCAGTGGCGACCGGCCAGCGACTTTTGCTTGTCGACGTCCTTCTTGCTGTACTTGGTGCGCACGCAGTGCACCAGCAGGCGATGGTCGTTTACGCCATAGGGGGTGCAGGTGACGAGCGTCACCTTGTCGGCGCCCGGTTCGATGGTCAGCGACTCCATCTCCTCGGGCAGCACCACCTCGGAGTCCACCATCTTGTAGGCGAGCGTCTTGTTCATGGTGTGCAGCAGCACCAGGTCGCCGGGCTCCAGCGAATGGATGTCGTCGAACATACTCAGGTTGCGCATGCCCGAGTGCGCGGTGAGCACGCAATGCGTCGAGGCGCCGCCCACCGGCAGGCTCGTGCCCTCTAGGTGGCCGACGCCCGCCATGAGGACCTCCTCGCTCGTGCCGTGGTAGATAGGCATGCTCACGTCGATGGAGGGGATTTCGACCCAGCTCATCATGGGGTCGCGGTCAAAGATGAGCTGCTGGTCGTAGGGCTCGATCTGGTCGGCGGGAAGCTCGGTGGCCTCGCCGGCAAGTTGCCCGTTATAGGAGCGCGCCTGAAGCAGAATGCGCTCGCGTTCCTCTTCGGAGAGCGCGTCCACGGTGCTGGACACGGTGCTGATCTGGTTAAACACGCCCGAGGCCTCGAGCCGGTCCAAGATCCACGGCCAGGTCATAAGGCCCACGCCGATAAGGATGATGACGATGGTGATGAGCCGGTCGGCCCAGCGCGGCAGTCGCTTGCGGCGGCGCTTGGGTTTTGGTTGAGGTTTGGGCTGAGGGCTTGAGCCACCGTTGGCCGCGGCGTTATTGCTCTTCATATGTTTGGCGCCCTGCACCATCGCCAGTCACTCCTCTACAACTCAAGTTGTCTAAACAAATAATAGCTGATTAGCGAGCTCCTGCGCCGGACAACGCAGCTAGACCGCATCATCCGGTCGGGCATGGGTTCGTATTTGAGTCTTTAGAGTATCCCAGATCAGCGGATGATTCGGGATACAATCGTTACAGGAAACAACACGCCCCGCGTAAGTGATCGAAAGCGCGGGCGACCAGTTTCCGATGTTGTTAAATGCCCGGGCTCCGAACCCCGGGCATTCTTATTTGCGCTTGTTGCGGCGCAAATGCCTTCTACCGTCCGCACCGCGCGTGCGCCTACGGACCTTAAACCGAACCTCATACGAGTCAAAAAACGCGATGACGAACATGCCCGCATCGGACGATGGAGGCTGGCTGCGTTATCCCAAAAGAACGGGGCAAACTCCAGTGCGGAGTCTGCCCCGAAAAGAGATGGCAAAGCAAGAACGTGGGTGGACGAGAAAAGTGTCCGCAAGTCTCATGGCCATCACATCCCACCTGCCAAAGGGATGGGTGAGTGAGCGTTACTCCTGCTCGGACTCCTCAGCCTGCTTACGGCTGCGGATGAGATGCGCCACGCCGATGCACAGCACCGCGCCACCAGCGATCCAAGTGAAGGTCACGCCGTTGAGGCCGGTCAGCGGGAGGCCGGAGCCCTTCTTGTTCTTGACGGTGAGGTTGACAGTGCCGTTTTCGGCAGAGCCGTTGACCTCGACAAGGTCGGTACCATCCTTTCTCGTTTTGACTGTCAAAGTAGTGGCCTGCTCCTCGGTCTTATTGAGATCGCCCTCGGCAGTGGAGATGGTGAAGGTGAAGTCGGGCAGCGTGTTGTAGCCGTCAAGCGTATGGGTCTCCTTGACCGTATAGGTGCCAGCATCGAGGCCCTTGACGCTGATCTCGCCATTTTCGTCGGTCTCAAACTCATTAGCGTCATTGCCGAGAGAGCCGTTCTCCTGGACATACTTGCCCTTTGAAGTGCCGCCTTCCCCGCTGTCATCGGGATTCGTCGACTGGATGGTGAACTTTACGCCCTTGAGCTTAGTTGCCCCAGCCGCCGAGTCCTCCTTGACGAGCTTGAGTGCGTAGGTGTAGTCACGGACGGTATCGGGAACGGACTCGCCCTTGCCATCGCTCATGGGATTGTTGGAGTAGATGAGCTTGACGCTGTTGGGGTTACCCTCGCCGCCAACCTTGACATTCTTCGCCTTCGTGGGGTCAAGCTTGGCGGTATAGGTGACGAGAACCTTGGAATCCTTGGTCAGCGTCTTGTTCACAGACTGGGCGGCAGCCTTGAGGTCCGTAAAGGAAACAGTCAGCACCTGCCCGGTAACATCCCCAGATTGGTCCCTAGTATCCTCGACCTTCGCGGTATAGTTGTCGGCTGCCGCTACAGTTGCGCCATCAATAGTAACGGCAATAGTATTCTCATCCGCCGTCAGACCAGCGGAGAGCTCGTCGTGGAACTCATAGTAGTAGGTGTTGAACGTATCGATGTTCGCAGCCACGGTACCGGTCAGCTGATAGTGCACGGGCTGATCCATCTGGGAGTCGGCCTTGTCAGCCCAATTGCTGCGGGGCTTGTCGTCCCTGACCTTCTTTTCGACCGTGGGGATTTTGGTCTTCTCAGTAACGGTTACGGCGCTATCGCCGACAACGGCGAAAATCGGCGAGGTGCCCGTTTGCTTCTTTTCAGAGAAATTCTCCTTAGTTCCGATTGAATCCACGTCAGTCAGGAAGAGATAGTAGCCAGTGCTCGGGGCAACAAAAGCGCTACCGGCAGCAAAGGAATTGCCCGTAGGGCTAACTTTGTCTTTCACAATACTGGCAATCTGGTTGAGAAGGTCGTCCTTCCCAACGACGGTCGTTTTATCGGTCTTGGTGATGTTGGCAGTCAACCAATCGGCCACGTCCTGGGCGGTAGTTTTATCAGGCAGCTTGGAATCAGAAGTCGCATACTTCGAATCCGCTTTAATAGCCGCGATGATGGCATTCTGAGTCGAAGTGTCATCAAATGCCCACTTAACATTTGAAACGACCTTGTCCGTCTTGCCAGCCTCATCAACAACATCGGCCTTGAAGATCTGGTATGCCTTGAACTTGGTGGCACCATTGCTCGCGTTCTGCGTGATGGTAATGCTATTGGCCGGAGCCGTCGCACCCTCCGCCGCAAACGCCATGGTTACCGGGGCCATCACGCCACCGAAGCTCAGCGCTGCTGTGAGGCCGGCGGTTACTGCCAGGCGTGCGATGTTCTTGCTCATGCTCATCTTCTTTTCCTCCGTTTTCCGTTTGATTCTCATTCGATCGGTCATCATCTGTCTGTGTCTTAGCATCTACTTCGTTACGTCTCGCCCCGCTCTCTGTGGGGCTGCCAGCTACTCTTTATGGCTGCCACCTCCCCGCTTGACCAGGAGCGCGACCACGATGAGCGCGGCTCCGGCGACCGCTGCGGCGGCCGCGGCGTACATTGCCATATCGCCAGTCGAGGGCATAAAGCCTCCGGTGGTAATGCTAGGGGGTGTGCCGGTGGGCGTATTGATGAGCGACGCCTCCAGGCTGCCTGTCGACCCATCCGCGCTGTCGGCGCGCAGGGGCGACTCGGCCGTGATGGTGAGCTTGGGCTTGGCGGCGGCCACCTGCTTAACGTCCAGACCATCGGCCTTGACCGTCACGGAGCACGTGCCCTTAAAGGCGGTGTAGCCCTTGGGTGCCTTGAGCTCGCGGATCTCCAGCTTGCCCGAGTCCACGCCCGAGACGGTCACGCGGCCGTCCTCGCCCGTGGTGACGGTGGCCTTGCCCTCCGCATCCCACGTGCCATCGGCCGCCAGCGTGCGGCCGCGGTCGTCCGTGATGCTCAGGACCGCCCCGGGCAGCGGCTTATCGCCGTCGCTGCCGCGCTTGGTGAGTGCGAGATCCCAAGTGTACGCCGTCGCGTCGTCGCTCGGCGTGCGGGTGAAGCCGGCGGCGCCGGACTGGTCGGCGAGGGGGGAGCGCGGGTAGCGCAGGTAAACCTCGTTGGGGTTGCCCTTGGCGATGCCGTGGTTGCATGCGCCGTTGAGCGGCGCATCGTACACGGCGACCACGCGGGCGCCCGCGGCGAAGGCGTCGGCCCCGCCGAGCGCGGCGATGAGGTCGCCGGTGCGCACGGTGAAGGTTCCGTCCGCCGCCACCTTGGTGGCGCACTGGGCGGTAATGTCGGTCCAGCCCTTCGCGGGCTCGGTGCCGGCGCGGCCGTCCTTGCCGACCGGGACGGCGTCGAAGCCGCCGTCCGCGCCCGCCGCCGCGTACACGCGCATGCTCGCGGCGACCCTGGAGGGGTCGAGCCCCGCGCCCATGGTGTCGACGAACTGCACCGTGTAGGCGTCGTAGGCGGAAAGGCCCGCCGGGACCGTTGCCGAGAGGCGCCAGTACAGGTCGTCGCCGACCGTGGCGTCGGCGGCCTTCTGCCAGGCGGCGGTGCCGTCCTCCAGCACGCGCTTGGACACCTTGGGGGTCGCCGCCTTGGGCTTGACGGTGACGGCGCCGCCGCCGACCAGGGCCATGATCGGCGCGGTGCCGGCCTGGTCCTGGGCGATGGCGTCGTCGTCGGCGACGATGAGCCAGTAGCCACAGGGCAGCTCGGCCGTCGTGCCCGCGTTAAGGGCCACGGACACGGCGCCAGAGCTCTGGAGGGAACGAGCGAGCTGTGCGCTCAGCGCGCTCGTAAGGTGGGAATCGGCGTTGAGCCACTCAGCAGCTTCCTGCGCTGTGGTCTGGGATTTGGGCATGCCGGCACTGTGCAGCACAGGCAGTGCGGCGTCGTGGACGTCGTCGCTTGCCCAGGCGAGGTCGGTGGCGATCTTAGCGTCGTTGTCGCCGTCGACGACGTTGGCGCTAAAGATTTGGTAGGCATCGTAGCTGCTCGCCACGGTGCCGCTCACCGTGATGGAACCGGTCGAGGTCGGCGCGGCCTGCGCGGATGCGGGGCACACAACCGCGCAGGTGCCGATCAAGAGGGCAAGCAACGCAAACAAGATCGGGAAGGAGCAAACTTTCTTATTCACGACGCTCACCTCCCTTCGCATTCGCCTTGCGACGAATGTGCATCCAGGCCGCAGCAGCGCAAAGCACCGCCGCGCCGGCAAGGTACGTCAGAGTGACGCCCGACATACCAGAAAGGGGCAATGAAGTGGAGTAGGTGTTGGTGAAGGTAGGGGTGGAGGTGACGGTGAACGTCTCTTCTGTGGTATTGGCGTCTGCCGTCCACTCACCATTGGAGTTAACGGTTCCCTTCCTGTAGGTCACTTCACATTTGATCGTCTTATCAGGCTGAACAGTTGCCTTGGCCGCAATCTTGTAGACCGAGTGGTCGTACGTGTAGTGCGAGAACTGCGAACCGTCGGTTTTCTCGCGCACATAGTACGTAAAGGTCTTGGAAGGACCACCCGTGGAGCCACCCGTGTCGTCGGGATTATTCCTGATATCAGAGAGCTTGTACTTGAGCTCAATCGTTTCATTGCTTTTGTCCTTGAACGAAAGCGTCTGCGTCTTATCAGGACCAGAGGTCACGGCAGTACCGATGATGTCTTCGTCTCTAAAATGGCTGTCTTTCGCAAGCTGAAGTGTAAACTCCTTCATCTCGCCACCCTCAACGACCTTAGTCGCCTTAGGAGTCCAGGAGACGGGGGGCACGATTTTGTTGGTAAAGGTCGGGTTGTCGCCACTATCACCGATAGTCACCGCAGCTGTCGTGTGATCATTCAAGTAATCAACGGAGTAACCGGAATTTAGTTGCTTAAAGTCGATGTCCTTCTCGCCCTTTTTATAAACGGTTACTTGATTTACCTTGTAATAGTTAATAGGAATCGACATGAGCTTTACAGTTTTGTATGGAGTGCTATCAACTGTTGCCACGATCTTGTAAATGGTCTTATCGAATCTGGTGTCCGATTCGTTGGCGCCGCTGACAGGTTCCTCAACCAAATAGAACACGTATTGCCCCGAAGAATAGTCCTTACCAGAGTCGAAGGCAATCTTGCCGTCCGGTGTGACGGTCGCCTCGCCTGCAACATAGCAATCGCCTGCGTCAAATTTGTCGTTATCTTTCCAGGAGGGCTCTTTGTCACCGACCTGACGCAGCAGCTTAAACTTGTACTCGTGTCCTTCAAGTTCTAGCGATTTGCCCATTGCATCATTAAGAACCTTAGTGGCGTTAAGCTTCATGTTCGGGTAAACACTCAGCTCACTGACCTCGCCAACGACAAGACCGCCGTTGGTCATGATGCCACCGCCGTGGGTGAAAGAATAGTTACCACTGATGACAGTGGTCGCAGCGTTTTGGGCAGCGGTCTTGGCCTCATCGGTCGGATGAGCCTCAAGACCAAACATGTACTTGGCCTCGGCACCGCCATTAGGGTCAATGGTAATCTCTTTACGATCGCAAGTACCCTTCCAGCCAGCCGAGCCGCCACCGAGCATCTTGCCGAGCACAGCTGCAATTGTCGAGTTCGCATGATCTTTATTACGTACCAGGAAGAAATCCTTATGGCCAGCATCTTTGAAGGGCGACTTAATGTAGTCTTCTTGACTATCCTCGTTCTTCCCATGTCCGCCGCCGGAACAATTCTTACCATCATTATCTTTATTGTTATAAATAGCAGCACCATTGGAATACGAAACGATCGTCTCACCCGTAGGACAAGCACCGACGCCACCGCCCCAGCCACCGGCCTCATTATTAGTGATCAGCGTCTTTACGATATTGAGTTTGCCGCCCTGCTGGATAAAGACGCCACCGCCGCCCCAGTCGCCTTTTTTACGGCCCTCATTGCTGCCCGTCATAGTCTTGTTGTGCGTAATGTAAATCCTGCTATTCTCACCGGCACTGATAAGCGCCAGCGTACCGTGGCCATTCTCGCCACCAGCGATACGCAGGCCGCCGCCTTCGGCGTTATCGGCAATGTTGCCGGCAATCTTACCGCCGGTCATTTCAAATGTGATGTCCTTGCTGCCATCCTTGCTGTAAAAACCAGCGTAGATACCGCCGCCGGCCTCATGGGAGTAATTGGCAGTAACGGAGCCACCCGTCATGGTCAGCTTTCCACCGTTCGTGGACGCAATGCCGCCGCCACCGAGGAGACCGTTGTTGTAAAGGTTGTCACTAGTGATGCGAGCGTCAGCTCGGTTGTTAGTTATGCAGGCAGAGCCGCTAATGGTTACGGTTGCACCCTTGGTATAAACACCGCCACCGTAGCCGCCGTCGTCGGTGTTATCGCCATTGTAGATATCCTTGACATATGTTGCGTTGCCCGAGATGACACCGCCGGAGAGATTCAACGTGACACCGCTGTCGGCAAAAATGCCGCCGCCGGAAGCAGCCTTATTCGCTGCGATCACGCCGCCGGTCATGTTGACCGTGACTTTCGCGCCCGCTACGCACAGGCCGCCGCCCCAGCCGCCACGTTGCTGATTGAGATTCGCGCCAGTAATAAAACCGCCATTGATATTCACATGAGTTTCATTGCTTTTCCCCTCGGCAAAGATGATATGACCGTTGCTGGCCAAATCCCTCGGTGTCGTGACCATGCCTCCGTTGAGGTTAAGCGTACCGCCATCCGCAACAGAGATGACCTGTTGGACCGACCCGCTATCGGACGCAGCAACGATTGCGCCGAAACCGCTGACGACATGCTTAGTTGTAGTCTCGGTGGTGCCAAATCCGCCTTCGCTAGGCATGCTTGTTGTTACATAGTAAGTAAGAGTGCCGTTGTTGTTGGTATCCCATGTCATGGCTGCAGCCCGGCCAGGATTATTTTCATTATCAGTAGAAGTTTTATCACTTGGCTTTACAGAATCCTCAATGGTAAGCGCACCGCTCGCTACCGTAATGAATGTGTCTGTGTCGTTCTTAGGAACGCGGTAATAAAGCTTATGACCCGCAAGGTCGATCGTAGTATTTTGACTGATAGTAATTGGCTCACTTGAACTAATGTCAGCCGCAAGACGTAGTTTTTCGGGTTTAGTCGATGCGTCAAGGTACGCTGCCAGGTCTCCGTCACTCTTCAGCAGCGTGTACCCGTTCGAATCTTTTTGAAGTCCCTGAACCTCACCTTCATTTGCAACAGTAGCGACCTTATAGACAGACTGTCCATCATCCGCGGGCTGCGCAGCACCCTCGGCTTCCGCGCCATCGGCAGACAGATCCGCCGCAACGGCATCTTCTCCTTCGCCACCCTCGGCGCCGCCACTATTCTGGTTTTCGGCGTCTTTGCCCGTGGAATTATCCGCACCGGCCTCTTCGCCCAAAGCGTTCTCGTCTGCACCGGCGTCCTCGCCCAAAGCGCCTTCGCCCGCAACGGCCGCCTCGGCAGAAACCGTCTGGGCATCGTTGGCAATGGCCTGCGAGATCGGAGGCATGACGAGCGACAGCACCAGGCTCAAAACGGAGGCACCGCACAAAACGCCTGCTAGCACACGATGCATCGCTTTATTACTTTGCTTAGATTTGTCTGAATTTGCTTTCATCGATGTCTCCTCCCCAAGAGACCGCGATCTTGCTCTTTCACTATCAAACGCATCTGCGCAACCCGTAATTGCGCACGCTTAGCATACATATTGTAACGATTGTTTAGACATCTGAGCAACAATAACCGACTTTTTTGTAGCGGGTTCTCAATTCTCTTGACATTTGTTCAGATTTACCTTTGTTTATTCGCTATCTTATTTTTGTTTCTACTGGTAATTTAGTTGCCCATTATTTTTTTAATAGCATTAGATTTATTTGCACAACATTTTGCTCAAGAGCAAACATCCTGCTCACGGTCGAAAATCGACCGTGAGCAGTAGGTCATTAACCGGAAGGAATACCCTACCAAACTGATGAGAATATCTTTAACCCATCGGTGGTTAGAAGCGTAATGTTCGGACAACCATATTTGTTTTTTCGCGCAGATCTTAGGCATCAATTCGCCCAAATCGCCTGAGGCCACCACAAAGGTGCCTATCCCCTTTGTGGTGATTCTGCCCCTGCGCTATAGCAGATGTTCCTCGATAAAAATCGCGATGCCGTCTTTGTCGTTACTCGCGGTTACAAAATCGGCGGCGGAGCGGGTGGCGTCGCTGCCGTTTGCCATGGCCACGCCCACGCCGGCGTCTGCCACCATGCAGGTGTCGTTGTCCGCATCGCCAAACACGCAGATGTCCTGGAGCTCCATGTCGTTGAGCTCCGCCACGCGCACAAGGCCGCGCGTCTTGGACACGCGCGGATCCATGAACTCGTAGAGCCGCTGCGTGGTTTGCAGAGCCGCCGCCTTAACAGTGTTATCGGCAAACGTCGACGCCCGCTCAATCACCCGCGGCATTACATCGGGCGCCATGGTAAACATCACCTTAGGCTGCGGCTCGCGCAAAAACTCGGCAAAATCGACCACCTGGTAGGGCACGCCGTCGACGCGCGACAGGTGCTCGACGCACGCGTTGCTCTCGGGCACGTAGAACACACCGTCTCGGGGGCAGACGGGCGTTGCCGGAAGGTCCGCCATGTGCTTGCAGATGCGCGCGATGGTCTCGCCCGGCAGCGGATAGCTCAGCTCGTTGATGTCGTGCGCGCGGTCGATGACCTCGGCGCCACCGCAGCCCACCAGCACGTCCACTAGGCCTTCGATACCCCAGAGCTCGTACATGGCCTCGGTCGCGTGGGCGTCGCGCCCGGTGCACAGGCCAAACAGCACGCCGCGCTCGCGCAGGGCTCGGATCGCCGCCACGGTGCGCGGGGACACCGTGTGCCGGCTCGTGAGCAGCGTGCCGTCGATATCGCAGAACACGGCTTTGATGTGGCTGAAGGCGGTGTCCATGGAGGCCTTTCTGGGTTGTGCGGCGATGCTGAATGCGGTCGGAAATGGTGTACATGGTATACCAAGGCGCAGGCGCGGCCTGTCAAAGCAAAAACCACCACAAAGGTGCCTGTGCCCCTTTGTGGTGACCGGATCCGCGGCGCAAACCATCACAACATTCGACGTTATTCGGCGAAATCGCGATTTTCATCGAGTGTTGTGATGGTTTCTTACCTGTTTCTTACTGCTTTACGGCACGTTCCAAGTGATTGCGTCCAAACAGCAGCAACGCCGCAGGGACCGCCGTCACGACCATGCCTGCCCCCACGAGTGTCCGTTGTACGCCAAATGTTGCCGCCAGCCACGGGGCAATCGCCAGAGGGGCCACACCAGCGAACATATTGCCAAAGCCCATGACCGAATTGACGCGACCAAGCTGCTCGAGCGGAGCCGTCGTCTGCACAATGGTGTTGTGGAGCGGGTTGACGACACCCCAAGCTATACCCAGGGCGATCTGGCCGACAAGGGCCACGCCCACGTACGGTGTCCCCACATAGAGCAGACTTTCCAGGCCCACAGACATAAGCGCCACGAGCAGCGTTTTAAGGTTGACCAGGTGCGGCGGCAAGCGGAGCGCGAGCACGGCACCCAGCACCGCGCCCACGCCCGAGGCCGACGAGAGCCAGCCCATCCACTCAACGCCGACGCGTAGGACATCGCGATAGAAAAACGACTCGAGCGGATCGAAGGCACCGTAGCCAAAGTTCGAAAGAAAAATGATGCAGAAAAGTAGCGCGAGGACGCTGTTGGTGAAGACTGTCTTGATGCTGGTCACGAAGGTGGCACGGGCGGACGTCCTAGGGTTGGAGCTTTGTCCCGCACACTCCCCTTCCTCTGCCGAATCGGCATCCGCATGCCCGGCGACATGGCTGGTCTGCGGCCTAAAGCCCCAACCGGCGATGAGCGCCAACGCGGTAAAGAGCATCATGAGCACGAACACCGCGCGCGACGACGCAGCCGCCGCGACAAAGCCGCCCAGCGTGGGGCCAACGATGATACTCACATTTGAGAACATGGCGATGGCGGAGTTGATGTCTTTGAGCTCGACAGGATCGTCGGTGAGGTAAGCCGGATAGGATGTGGCGATGGGCTGGGCGAACCCCATCACAAAGCCCAGGAGCACCGCGCCGAGCAGGACGATGCCGATCGCGCTGCCAAAGGCAATGATCGCCGCGCCGGTTGCCAGCGTGCCCACGATGCTCAGCAAGAAATGACGGCGTGGGCCCCAGGCGTCGAGCGCCGCGCCACCCGCAAAGGATCCCAAGATCACGAATACGTTCATAAAAAGGACGGCCAGCGATGTTGCGACGACCGAGGCATCGTCCGCATAGGTGAGCGTTCCGATGACGCCGATAAAGTAGCTGGTCTGAAAACCGGTGTAGATGAGAAAGCGCATCGCCACCAGGCGCTTGGCCTGCACGGGCAGCGATGATTGAGGCTTTGAGAAAAGAGAAGCGAGCATGGAGACTCCTTGTTTCATGCGAATACGGACGGCGGGCATTCGCCACCGTCTGTCAAATCAATCTATCCGCATGAAACATTAAGGACGCATCGAGCCCCTTCTCTCCGTTTTTCGCCCGTCATGAACCACTTGGTAGATTGTAAGGCATGTCCCAAACATCTCCAAAGCAAAAACCACCACAAAGGTGCCTGTCTGTGGTGGCTCAATGTTATGGCAGCGCAGCGAGCCGGTTCCAAGTGTCCCAGGTCGCCCCGAAAGAGGAGCGACGCGTACTTTGGTACGCGAGCGACGGCTTGAGGGGCGAGATGGGGTGCTTGGGGCCGGCGCAGCGTCAAGCCTAAAGATGGTCTTGGATAAGGTCGCAGATGGCTCGGGCGTCGTTGATGTTGATGGCTCGGGTCGCGAAGCCGGCGTCGAAGGCCTGACGCGCCAGGGCCTCATTGCAGGCAAGCGCCAGCGTGCGACCGTCGACCAAGTCAAGCGAGCTCTTGCCGCGCAGACGGTCGACACCGGAGCGCGCGACCACGATGTTGTCGAAGCCCTCGGTCTTGTAGCCCTCAATGATCACCACGTCGACATCGTTGTAACGCGACAGCAGCTCGCGCGCGGGCATCTCGTCCTCCTCGCGCGTGTCGGCGTACTCCGCCCAGCGCGTAGCGCAGATGAGCCCCACGTGCTTGGATCCGGCCTGGTGATGGCGCCAGGTATCCTTAGCGGGCACGTCGATATCAAAACCGTGGTGCCCATGATGTTTGAGCGAACCCACGCGCAGGCCGCGGCGGGTGAGCTCGGCGATAACCTTCTCGACGAGCGTGGTCTTGCCCGAGTTTTGGTAGCCGATAAACGCGATCGCAGGGACGGCCGGTGTCGGAGCTGCGGGCGCGACGGCGACGGGTGCGCTCGCGGGTGCGTCACCCGCGGCTCCCACAGCCTCAACAGCAGCGGTCTGACGCTCTGCGCGGTCCCACACGCCCGAGCGGCCGCCCTCCTTGTGCAACAGGCGCACGTCGACGATCTCCATGCCGCGATCGACGGCCTTGCACATGTCGTAGATCGTTAGGCACGCGGCGCTCGCGCCGGTCAGCGCCTCCATCTCGATACCCGTCTTGCCCGTCACGCCGGCCGTGACCAACACGTGAAAGCCAACCTGCCCGTCTGCGCGCGCCGGCGCCCAGCCCTCGGGCACGTCCTCGGCCGGCGTCCCCGCCGGAGCGATGGGCGCAATGTCGCACTTGCTCTTGGTAATGAGCAGCGGATGGCACATGGGGATGATGTCGCTCGTGCGTTTGATGGCCATAATGCCCGCCACGCGCGCGCAGGCAAGCACATCGCCCTTTTTGGCGCGGTCCTGCAGCGCCATGGCTTGCGTCTCGGGGTGCATGAGGATGGTGCCCTCGGCGATGGCAATGCGATGCGTCTCGGCCTTGTCGGACACGTCGACCATGCGTACCTCGCCCTTGGCGTCTACGTGCGTCAGCTCGTCGCGACGGGCATCACGGGTGGGCTCGACGGCAGTGTTGGCAGTCGGCTGCGCGGACGCGTCGGCGTTGCCAGCATTCGCCGTAGCCGTGACTTTGTGGGCAGACATCGCGGCCCTGCGAGCGGCCTTGGTGGCATCGGCGTACCTGCTCTTGGCCATATGATCATCCTCCGATTTGGGACATAAATCGTTGCGTGCCCTCAATTATCGCGTGTTCCTGCGGTTTGTGGGCCACGGCATCGTGCCAAATCGAAAGTACCTGCATATCATCACCACGGCGCAGCGCCTCACGCACCGAATACTCGGCATCGCTGAACAGGCACGGACGCACGTTGCCATCGGCCGTCAGGCGCAGACGGTTGCAATTCGCACAAAAATGATTGGACATGGCGCTGATGAAGCCGACCGTTCCCGCCGCGCCCGGAAAGTGCCAGTAGCGCGCAGGGCCCGCGCCGGCAGGAGCGTCGTTGATGTCGAGCGGCTCGAGCTCGCCCAGTCCCGCCGCCGCGGCCCCGGCATTGATGCGCGCCCGCAGCTCGTCGCTCGGAACGGTGTCACTCGCATCCCACAGCTCGGGATTGAGCGCGGGCGCATGCGGGTCCACAGCGCAATGCGAGCTCGTGTGTTCGTCGCCAATGGGCATGTATTCGATAAAGCGCAGGTGGATGGGGCGGTCGACGGTCAGTCGCGCGAGGGCCGCCACATCCTGGTTGAGCCGACGCACAACAACGCAGTTGACCTTAACGGGCTCAAAGCCCCAAGCCAGCGCTGCGTCGATGCCAGCCATGGTCTGCTCGAGTCGGCCCAGGCGCGTGATCTTTCCAAAGAGCGTAGGGTCGAGCGTGTCGAGCGAGATGTTGACGCGGTTAAGCCCGGCATCTTTGAGCTGCGGCGCCAGCTTGGGCAGTAGGGCGCCATTGGTGGTGAGCGAGATGTCCTCGATCTGCGGAATCGCGCGGATGTCGCGAATGAGCGGGATGATACGGCGACTGACCAGCGGCTCGCCGCCCGTCAGGCGCACGCGGCGAATGCCCTCCCCCGCCACCAAGCGCACAAAGCGGGCGATTTCCTCGGCGCTAAGCAGCTCATCGTGCGCGCGGGGCGCCACGCCATCGGCCGGCATGCAGTAAATGCAGCGGAAATTGCACTTGTCGGTAACGGCAATACGCAGGTAGTTGATATCGCGACCAAAGCCGTCATGTTGCATGTGCCCGTCCACGCAGCCCTCCCCTCACGCGGCGTTTTATTCTTCGGAAAACATAATACCCCACGAGAGAATCATGCCGACACCCGTACGACAGGAGAGGTCGCTTCGAGCAAGACCGGCTTCCCAAGCCCATCCTCAACACACAAACCATCACAACATTCGATGCTTTTCCCGATTTTGTCGAAAAACGTCGAATGTTGTGATGGTTTGAGGGCGAGGTGAGGGGCACGGAGGGGTCAAAGCATCGTGCTCGAACAGGTTAATCCAACTCTTTTAAGCCATGCGCCAGCTGCCAGTACTCGCCGTGCTGAGCGAGCAGCTCTTCGTGCGTGCCGCGCTCGATGATGCGGCCGTGTTCGAGGACCATGATGGCGTCGGCGTCGCGGACGGTGGACAGGCGGTGCGCGATCATAAACGTGGTGCGTCCGCGCATGATGCGGTCCATACCGCGCTCGATAAGCTTTTCGGTACGCGTGTCGATGCTCGAAGTGGCCTCGTCCAGGATGAGCACCGGTGGATCGGCGACAGCAACGCGCGCGATGGCGAGCAGCTGGCGCTGACCCTGCGACAGGTTGGCGCCGTCGGCCGTGACCGGCGTATCGTAGCCTCTAGGCAGGCGGCGGATAAACGAATCCGCGCAGGCGGCCTCGGCAGCGGCGCGCACTTCCTCGTCGGTCGCGTCGAGCTTGCCAAAGCGGATGTTCTGCGCAATGGTGCCGCTAAACAGGTGCGTGTCCTGCAGCACAATGCCGAGCGACCCGCGCAGGCTTGCCTTGGCAATGCGCTTGACGTCGATGCCGTCGTACGTGATCTCGCCGTCATCGACCTCGTAGAAGCGGTTGATGAGGTTAGTGATGGTCGTCTTTCCGGCGCCCGTCGAGCCCACAAACGCGATCTTTTGCCCCGGCTTGGCAAACAGGTTGAGATCCGTGAGCACGCGGGTGCCCGGCACGTAGGAAAAGTCCACGGCATGGAAGCGCACGTCGCCGGCAAGCGGGACCAAGCCGCACGTGAGCTCGGTGCCGTCGGCAGCCACCGCGCGGCCCGACTCATCAACTGCAGCCACATCATGCAGGTGCCCGTACGCGCCCACGCCCTGGCCCTCGGGAATCTTCCATGCCCACGCGGCGTCGCCCGTCTGCACCAGCTCCACGCAGCCCTCGTCCACCTCGGGCTTAAGGTCCATGGCGGCAAACAGGCGCTCAGCGCCGGCCAACGCATTGAGTAAGAAATTGCCCAGCTGCGTAAACTGATTGATGGGCATGGCCGCCTGGCGCACAAAGACCAGGTAACTTGCAAGCGCGCCCACGTCGGCGAGCCCCTTGATGCAGAGCATGCCGCCCGCCACGGCGACGATGGCATAGTTGACGTAGCCAATCACGACGGTCATGGGCACCATGGAGTTGGCGTAGCTCACGGCGGCGGTGCCGGTGCGGCGAAGCTCGTCGTTGCGGCAGGTGAAGCCGGCGACATTCGCTGCCTCGTGATTAAAGACCTTGATGACCTTTTGGCCCGAGACCATCTCTTCGATATATCCGTCCAGGTCGCCAAGCGATGCCTGCTGGGCGGCAAAGAAGCGCTTAGAGCGCGCGCCCGAGTAGCGCGCATACAGCACAATGGCCGCATCGCACACGAGCGTGATAATCGTGAGCTGCCAGTTAAGGATGATGAGCATGGCCGTGGTGCCCACAACCTGAATGGCGGCCTGAATCACGTTGGCAAAGCTGTTGTTGAGCGCCTCGGAGACGGTGTCGACGTCGTTGGTGAAAAAGCTCATGATGTCGCCCGAGCGCGTGCTGTCAAAATAACTGAGCGGCAGCGTCTGGATGTGCGCGAACAGGTCGCGGCGAATATCGGACACCACGCGTTGGGCTGCGCGCACCATAATCTGCGAGTAGCCCAGGGCCGAGAGCACGCCCGCGGCGTAGATGATCGCCGTCAGGATGACCTGCTTGGCGAGCAGCTCCTCCCCGCCCGTAGCCAAACCGTTAACGATGGGGCGCACCATGTAGGTGCCGGCGAGGCTCGCGATGGCGGCGACGGAGGCGAGCACGCCCACCGCCAGCAACGAGAACTTGGCATGCCCCATGTAGGAGAGCAAGCGGCGCACAGTGCGCTTGAGGTCGGCGGGGCGTGCTTGGGCTGCGGTCTTAGGCATGGCGCTCACCCCCTTCCAAGGGCGATCCGCTGGGGACGGAAGAAAACGGATCGTTCGCGCAGCCATCGTCGCTGCCGTCACCGACGGCATCCGCATCCCCCGCAAACTCCATCTGCGAGGCATAAATCTCCTGGTAGATGTTGTCGCCCGTCAGCAGTTCCTCGTGCGTGCCCACGCCGTGGACACGACCGTCATCCAACACCACAATGCGGTCGGCATCCATGACGCTCGCGATGCGCTGGGCGATGATGAGCACGGTCGTATTGGGAATCCGAGCGATGTGCTCGCGAATCTTAGCGTCGGTCGCCATATCGACCGCGCTGGTGGAGTCATCAAAAATGAGCACGCGCGGATGCTTGAGCAGCGTGCGCGCGATGCACAGGCGTTGCTTCTGGCCGCCCGAAACACCGGCGCCGCCCTGGCCCAGCTCACCGTCGAGCCCGCCGATGCGATCAAGGAACTCGTCCACGCACGCCGCGCGGCAAGCCGCGAGGAGCTCATCGTCCGACGCCTGCGGATTGCCCCACTGCAGGTTCTCGCGCACGGTGCCCGTGAACAGCACATTCTTTTGCAGCACAATGCCCACCGCGTCGCGCAAGGTAGCCAGGTCGTAGTCGCGCACGTCGTGTCCACCCACAAGCACGGCACCCTCGGTGGCGTCGTACAGGCGCGCGATCAGCTGCACAAGCGAGCTCTTGCCCGAGCCCGTGCCGCCGAGGATGCCCACCGTCGAGCCGCTCTCGATGCGAAAGTCGATATGCTCGAGCACATCCTCGGCTGCATCCGCGCGGTATTTAAAGGAAACGTCGCGAAACTCGATACTGCCGTCCACCGGCGCCGCAGTCGCGAGGTCTCCCGCAGGGCTGGCGATAACGGGCTCTTCATCGAGCACCTCTGCGATACGGCCCACGCTCGTGAGAGCGCGCGTGAGCAGCAAAAACACGTTGGAAATCATCATGAGCGAGTTCATGATCAGCAGTACGTAGCTCATAAAGCCCGTGAGCGAGCCCACGCCCAAGCGACCTTCGATGATCATGCGGCCGCCAATCCACAGGATCGAGACCGCGGCAACATACATCGAGAGTTGGAACACCGGCAGGTTGAGCACAGCGGTGCCGAAGGTCTTGGTCGCCGTGCCGGCGAGCTCGGTATTGACGGTGTCGAACTTGTCGCACTCGTGCTCGGCGCGCACGTAAGCCTTCACGGCGCGCACGGCGGTAAGGTCCTCTTGCACCACGCCGTTGAGGTGGTCCATCGAGGTCTGGAGTTGGCGGTAGAGCGGGCTCACGCGCACGGTAATGATACCGAGCACGATGGCGAGCATCGGCAGAATGACGGCAAAGACCGCCGCGAGCTCACGCGAGAGCGCAAAAGCGTAGACGAGGCCCATGACCAGATTTACCGGCCCGCGCACCATGGGGCGGAAGCCGTTACCTACGGCGTTTTGAATCACGGTGATGTCGGTGGTCATGCGAGTGACAAGCGAGCTCGTCTCGTATTCATCGAGATTGCCGAAGGCGAGAGTCTGGATCTTGCGGTACTCCGCGGCGCGCAGGTTAGCGCCGAGGCCCACCGCCACACGTGCCGAATAACGCGCATAGCCGAGGCCGAGTACAAGCGACACGGCCGCGCACGCCAACATAAGTGCTCCCTGGAACAGGATGTAGCCGGTGTCGCGCGCGGGCACGCCCACGTCGATGATGTTAGCCATGATTACGGGGATAAAGAGCTCAAGCGCAGTCTCGACGGCGATGAACAGCACACCGAGGATAAAATCGCGCTTGAATTCGCCGAGATAGGACATCAGCAGTTTGAGATTACGCACCCGTATCATCATCTCCGTCAAACGTCATTCGCAAACGCACGTATTATTGCGCGACAGGCGACGGTGTCAAGCGATGCGGAACCGATTTCTTTAAGGCCAGTGCAGGTACCACGCTTGTACGGCTTATGTCTGTATTCAGCGGAAATGATTACGAGCGCGACTTTTTTCGCCCCACTGCCGACACAAACCTTGACTCTACAATCGTTGTAGGGTTTTCACTACACTGGTATGTAAACAAACCCAGCCAGAAAGCCCCGCCCATGGAACACGACCTCACACGCGGCAATGTCCTCAAGACCATCGCGGTCTTTGCCCTACCCTATATGCTCTCGTACTTTTTGCAGATGCTCTACGGTATGGCCGACCTGTACATGATGGGGCAGTTTAGCGGCGCTGCCGGCATCACCGCCGTGGGCAATGGCGCGCAGACGCTCTATATCATTACCGTGACGCTCGTGGGCCTGGCCATGGGAACGACGGTCATCGTCGGCCACGCCGTGGGCTCACGCCGCTTCGATCGCGCCGAGACCGCCATCGGCAACACCATCACGCTCTTTATGGGTGTCTCGGTGGTGCTGGCCGCTGTCCTGCTCGCACTGTGCCCGCAAATCGTGGCGCTCATTGGCACGCCGCCCGAGGCGGTCGAAGGCACCGCCGCCTACCTGCGTATCTGCTTTGTCGGCATTCCGTTTATCGCCGCATACAACATCCTCTCGGCCATCTTTCGCGGCCTGGGCGATTCGCGCTCGCCCATGTACGTGATCGGCGTGGCATGCATCATTAACATCGCGCTCGACTTTCTGTTTATCGGTCACATGGGGCTCGGCCCCGTGGGCGCGGCACTCGGCACGGTAACCGCGCAGACGGCTAGCGTTGCCCTCGCGCTCGTGTGGCTTAAGAGCCGTCGCACGAACATCCACGTTAAGCGCAGCGACCTGCGCCCCCAGCCCGAGGTGCTCGGCAGCATCCTTAAGATCGGCGTGCCCGTGGCCGTGCAGGACGGCTGCATCCAGGTGGCGTTTATGTTTATCACCGTCATCGCCAACCACCGAGGGCTCGTCGACGCCGCCGCAGTGGGCCTGGTCGAAAAGATGATCAGCTTTTTGTTCATTGTGCCGAGCTCCATGGGCGCCACCGTCAGCGCGCTCACGGCGCAAAACGCCGGCGCGGGCAAGGGCGACCGCGCTCGTCAGGTGCTCAAAGACGCCATGACCATCTCGGTAGTGTACGGCTGCCTGATCACGGTGCTGATGTGGCTGGTGGCACCGGCGTTTATCGGCTTTTTTGCCAAGGACGCCGCGGTGGTCGCGGCCGGTACCGGCTATATGCGCAGCTATATTTTCGACGCAATCTTTGCCGGCATCCACATTTGCTTTAGCGGCTTTTTCGCTGCGTATGGCAAGAGCTACATCGGCTTTGCGCACAACGTGCTGGCCGTGGCGCTCATTCGCGTGCCCGGTGCGTGGCTGCTGTCGAATGCCTATTCCGATACGTTGTTCCCCATGGGCATCGCCTCGCCGTGCGGGTCGATTCTGTCGGCGGTCATTTGCGTGATGGCGTTTACCGCGCTCAACCGGCGCGGGGCTTTTGACAAGTTGGCAGCGTAGCGAGGCGACGCGAAATCGCCCCCATCGACGGCATCATCAGCGACGACCCCACAACCTACGTGACGCAGATCACGGTGCCGGTTGCCCCGTCCAAATAAGAACCGCCCGGAAGGCATCATGCTTCCCGGGCGGTTCTTCAATTAGGCTATCAATGTACTAAGCCTGGGGCACCTGACCAGTAGCCAAGATCTGCTCGAGTGCGTCCTCGTCCAGTACGGGTACGCCCAGCTGCTCGGCTTTGGTGAGCTTGGAGCCCGCTTTGGGACCGGCGACCAGATAGCTCGTCTTCTTCGACACGCTGCCCGAAACCTTGGCGCCGAGCACCTTGAGCGCCGCGCCCGCCTCGTCGCGTGTGCGGTTGACGAGCGTGCCGGTGAGCACGAAGGTCAAACCCGCAAGCGGCTGTGCGTCGGCGAGCTCGCCCGCCACGCCGGCATCGGCTGCGGCTTGTGCATGTGCGGCGCCCAAGTCGACCTCGAGTGACAGGCCCGCCTGGCGCAGGCGCTCCAGCACGGCAAGGTTCTCGGGCACGGCCAGGAACTGCTTGACGCTCGCCGCAATCTTGGGACCGATACCCTCGCACTCGGCGATGTCCTCTTCGCTCGCCAAGATAAGCTTGTCAATCGACAGGAATCGCTCGGCGATTACCTCGCCCACGCTCTTGCCCACGTGGCGGATGCCCAGGGCAAACAGCACGCGACCGAGCGGCTGGCTCTTGGACTTGTTGAGCTCGGCGATGATTTTCTCGGCCGTCTTGAGACCCACCGGGATGGGGTCGCCCTTCTTGACGCCCTTTTTGCTGTTGGAGCTGGCATAGGTGCGGCCCGTGTCCAGGCCGGCGATGCCGTCGACCGTGAGCTGGTAGAAGTCCGCGACATCGTGGATCAGGCCAGCGGCGATCATCTTGTCGACGATCTCGTCGCCCAGGCCGTCGACGTCCATGCAGCCACGGCTCACCCAGTGCAGCAGACGCTCCTTGAGCTGTGCGGGGCAGTCGATGGACACGCAGCGGTAGGCAACCTCACCGTCCTCGTGGACCACGGGGCTGCCGCACACAGGGCAGACCTCGGGCATGTGCCAGTCGACCGAATCGGCCGGGCGCTTGTCGAGTACCGGGCCCACGACCTCGGGGATTACGTCGCCCGCCTTGTGCACGATGATGGTGTCGCCCTCGCGCACGTTTTTGCGACGGATCTCGTCGATGTTGTGTAGCGTGGCGCGCGCGATGGTGGAGCCGGCGACCGTCACCGGGTCGAACTCGGCGACCGGCGTGAGCACACCGGTGCGACCCACCTGGATGCGAATTTCGCGCAGGACGGTCTGCTTTTCCTCGGGCGGGAACTTAAAGGCAATGGCCCAGCGCGGTGCGCGGGCGGTAAAGCCCAGGTCGAGCTGCTGTTGGAAGCTGTCGACCTTTACGACCACGCCGTCGATGTCGTAATCCAGGTCGCCGCGATGCTCGAGCGCCTGGGCACAGAACTCGTGGACCTCGGCCGGCGTGGCGCAACGGGCAACGTTGGGGTTGACGCTAAAGCCGGCGCTACGCAGCCAGTCCAGGAACTCGCGCTGGCTGTGGACGTGCAGCGGATCGGTATCGGCAATGGCGTAGATAAAGGTAGCCAGGTCGCGGCGCGCCGTGACCTTGGGGTCCTTTTGGCGCAGGCTGCCGGCGGCGGCGTTGCGCGGGTTGGCGAAGGGGTCGCGCCCCTCGGCATCGGCTTCTTCATTTAGGCGCACGAAGCTGCCCTTGGGCATGTAAACCTCGCCGCGCACCTCGATGGCGCGCTCGCGGTCGGCGCCCATGTGGGCGAGCGCCGGCTCGGACAGGTGCATGGGCACGTCCTTGATGGTGCGCACGTTGAGCGATACATCCTCGCCCGTGGTGCCGTCGCCGCGCGTGGCGGCGCGTACGAAGGTGCCGTTTTGGTAGCTAAGGGCCACGCCCAGGCCGTCGATCTTGAGCTCGCAGGTATAGGTGACGCTGCCGGCACCGAGCGCATCCTCGGCGCGCTGGAGCCACGCGTCAAGTTCGTCCAGATCCATGGCATCGTCCATGGAATACATGCGCGCCATGTGGGTGACCGGCGTAAACTGCTCGCTCACATAGCCGCCCACGCGCTGAGTATAGCTGTCGGGTGTTACCAAATCGGGGTAGGTCGCCTCGATCTGCTGGAGCTCAACGAGCATTTTGTCAAAGACGGCGTCCGTGATCTCGGGCGCGTCGAGCATGTAGTAGCGATAGGCGTGGTAATCGAGCTCGTGGCGCAACTCAGCCGCGCGCGCGGCGGCCTGGGCATGGGCGTCGGCCGGTGCAGCGGCATCCGCGCTCGCGGGCGTTTCGGTATCGATGTCCACGCCGTCACCAAACAGGCTCGATTGCTCCATAGCGGCACTCCTTCGCTCGATTTCAAACGGATACAAGAGTACCACCGGTCGCAACGGGGCCGAATAGCGGTCTCAAACCGCACCGAATCGGCAGCCGTCAAACTGGAGTGGATCGCGCGTTCAAACCATTCCCTTGCCGTTTCTAAATGATCCGTTTTCCTCCGTCTCCAAGGGATCATCGCGAAAAGAGGGGCTGTCCCACGCTGGCGGAACAGCCCCTCTGGCTTCGATATGTGCGATACAGCTCGTTAGAAACCCTGGCCGTAGCCCTGGCCCTGGCCCTGCTGGCCGAGCAGCTCCTCCAGGTACTGGCGCAGCTGCTCATCGGTAATACCGCCGTTGCCAGTGTCGGTTGCGCTGTCGTTCTGCTGCTGGTTCTGCAGCTCCTCGTCGGAGCCCAGCTCGACGGTGACCTTCTTCTCTTCCTTGCCGCGCATGAGCGTGATCTCGACCTTCTCGCCCACCTCGTGGCTGCGCAGCGCGATGATCAGG
>ERZ1034939.367-NODE-367-length-30260-cov-20.825757_pt1 | contig 30260 bp, 27 predicted proteins | sample MGYA00520626_ERZ1034939 | MGnify/ENA primary metagenome ERZ1034939 (study PRJEB33766, sample SAMN09781751) | gut metagenome | biome: gut microbiome | host: Homo sapiens | place: Madagascar | study: EMG produced TPA metagenomics assembly of the PRJNA485056 data...
AAAAAATGAAATCCATTACATTGCAGGATATTATTGATCGGTATTATTTTAAAATGCTACTGTAAAATAAGTAATCGAGTAGGCGGGAGTGATTAGCTCCCGTCCTCTCACACCACCGTGCGTACCGTTCGGTACACGGCGGTTTCAATAGTTATTATCTTACACTTATAATAAGTTGAAATCCACATAATTTCACTATCACTTATACTAGTAAGTGAATTTTGATGCCAAAAAAGAAACTCAATCTATTTGCCAGTAAATGCAATTATCACCGCCTCATAAGGACGCAATTTATTTCCTTCTCTGCCGTCCTCATAATTCTGGATCCAGACTTCCCCGGCTTTCCACTCATCAAGCAATGGGCAGCTAACTTCCTCATCCGTAAAGTTTGTACATACCAGCATCTTTGTATGCTCATCTGTTCTCGTATAGGCGAAAATTCTCTCATCTTCCGGCAGAAGAAGTTCAAATTTTCCATTCACGAATACTGGATTTTCTTTTCTTAAACGAATCAGCTTCTGATAATAGTAAAATACCGAATTTTCATCTTCCAGTGCCTCTTTCGCATTAATCCTGATATAATTTGGATTCACTGCAAACCATGGTTCTCCTGTTGTGAAGCCTCCGTTCTTCTCACTGCTCCACTGCATCGGAGTACGGGCATTATCACGACTTCTTGCGTAAATAGAATGCAGGATTTCTTCTGGCTGATATCCTTTTTCCAGTCGCTCTTTGTACATGTTCAATGTCTCAATATCTTCATATTCTTCAATGCTGTCAAACTGCACATTCGTCATTCCCAGCTCTTCTCCCTGATAAATGTAAGGAGTTCCCTGCATTCCATGAAGCATTGTCGCCAGCATTTTTGCCGACTCTTTTCTGTATTTTCCGTCATTTCCCCAGCGCGACACGATTCTGGGAAGATCATGGTTATTCATGAACAGACTGTTCCATCCTACCTGATATAAAGTATTCTGCCACTTTGCAAGGCATTTTTTCAGCTTTACCAGATTCAATGGAATCGTGTCCCATTTTTCCTTTCCTTCTTCCTGATCAAGCATAATGTGCTCAAACTGGAAAACCATGGAAAATTCACTTCCATCCGGATTACTATATTTCTTTGCAATTTCCGGTGTTGCTCCCCAGGCTTCTCCTACAGTGATCATGTCGCCCTTCTGAAATGTTTCCCTGCTTAATTCACGCAGAAATTCATGCAACTTTGGTCCATTATTTGTGATCTTAAGATCTGGCTCTTTTGCAATCTGATCAATTACATCCAGACGAAATCCGCCTGCCCCTTTTTCCATCCACCAGAGAATCATATCATAGAGCTCTCTTCTCACTTTCGGATTCTCCCAGTTCAGATCCGGCTGTTTCACTGAAAACTGATGAAAATAATACTGTCCCAGTTCTGGAACCCACTCCCATGCCGGTCCTCCGAACACAGAATTCATATCATTTGGATAAACGCCCTCTTCTCCGTCACGCCACACATAATAATCATGATACGGATTGTCTTTACTTTTCTTTGCTTCCAAAAACCATCTGTGTTCATCAGAAGTATGATTCAACACAAGATCCATCATAATTCGGATTCCGCGTTTCTTTGCCTCCGCAAATAACTGTTCCATATCTTCCATTGTTCCGAACATCGGCTCAATATCCTGATAATCAGAAATATCATATCCATTGTCATCCTGTGGAGAACGATACACCGGTGAGAGCCAGATTGCATCTATTCCAAGTTTTTTCAAATAATCCAGTCTGCTGATAATTCCTGGAATATCACCTATTCCATCTCCGTCCGAATCTTGAAAGCTTTTCGGATAAATCTGATATACGACTGCATTTTTCCACCATTTATTCTTATTTTCCATACCCAATTTCGATATCTCTCCGGCAGATTATCTGGTTCTACCGGGATATCCTCTCCTTTCTTTATATGCTCTCTAAATTCTACGAATGAGTGTTCCGTTCACACCAAGTATCTCTCCATCAAATTTTCGGGCAAAAAGAATTTTTCCATTTCCTTTTACTTTTATTTCTTCCTCCGATGCATTTAATAAAACCTCAATTTTATTACCTTCTTCATCTAATTTTATGTATTCTACACATCGATCATTTTTGTACGTATCCGGAAAATGGAAATGCGGGCTTCTGCACATTTTCTCGTTTCTTCTAAGCATGATCAGTTTCCGCATCATTGCAATTTTTTCCTGATTCTCTTTGCTTTCGATCTCACTCCATGGCATACATCTTCTGCAATCCGGGTCATGTGCACCTTCCATCGCAATCTCTGTTCCGTAGTAAATGCAAGGACTTCCCGGAAGTGTAAAGAGAATTGCAAGCTGCTGATAGAATTTATCCAGATTATGAAAACGGTTCATAAGCCTCTCCGTATCGTGGGAATCTAGCAGATTGAAAAGTACATCGTTATTCTGCTGCATATACATAGTATAACAACGATTTACCATATATTCAAATTCCTCTTTTTTCATCGTTTTATCTAGAAAAAAGTCATGGATTCCACTGAGCAGCGGGTAATTCATAACGGAATCATATTCATCTCCTTGCAGCCACTGGCTTGCATCGTGCCAGATTTCTCCCAACAGATAAATGTCCGGTTTTATCGTTTTTAAATGTTCTCGCATCCGCTTTAAGAACCGATGTGATACTTCATTTCCTACATCAAAACGGATTCCGTCTATATCAAATTTTTGAATCCATTCCTCGCAAACCTTACAAAAATACTCAATTACTTCTTCATTATTCGTATTTAATTTTGGCATCGTATCTGCAAATGCAAAAGAGTAAAAGCGCCTGTCTCTTGTGTCTGCTCTTTTTCCGATCTGTTCCCAGTCTTCTATCATAAACCAGTCCGCATAACGAGAGTCTTTCCCATGCTCCAGCACATCCATCCACGGCGCGAATTTTCTTCCGCAGTGATTAAATACTGCGTCAACCATAATACGGATTCCTTTTTCGTGCGCTTCCCTGCAAAGTGCTTTCATCATTTCTTCATTACCGAAAGCCGGATCAATCTTTGTATAATCTGTAGTATCATATTTGTGGTTAGATTCTGCTTCCATGATCGGATTCAGATAAATTCCGGTAATTCCCAGCTCCTGAAGGTACTGTAGTCTCTGACGGATTCCCTCCAGATTTCCTCCGAATTTTTCCTGATTTGTCACTGTTCCGTGATTTCTCCACGGTGTGATATCATTTCCATTCTTTTCCGGTGTCCCATTGCAGAACCTGTCCGGGAAAATCTGATACCAGATCGTATCATTCACCCATGCAGGTGTGCGGTTTATATCTGCAGGATTCATCCATGGTACAATAAAACACTGCTGCATACGGCCATCCATCTGAAGCTGTTCTTCTGTCAGAAAACCGTCTTCAAAATAATACCAGACTTCCTCTTCTGTTCTCAGCTCAAAATAATATTTACATCTTTTATATGCAGGAAGAAGCGTTGTTGTCCACCAGATTTGATAAGGCAGACGTTTTTTATAAATAATTTCCTCTCTTTTTCCTGTCCATTTTTCATTTCCACCCAGAATCCCGGCCTCATAAGGATCTCCGTAATGGATAAACACCTGTTTTACATCATACCCGGTCTTAATATTTACAATCAGTCTGTCCTCATCCAGAGGATAACTCATCTGCTCTGATGTTTTATGATATACACCGGTAAATTCCATCTTATTCTTCCTCCAATTTTTCATAAACACGCAGGATTTCCCCTACACTCCACGCCTGTGCAAAACATCCTTTTGAAGAAACCGGAATCTCTCCATCATAAATTTCAGGGAGCTGGCCAATACATCCTTCACGCATTGCACTTTCCAACACTTCCAACTGCTTTGCCACAATCTCTTTTGCTTCTCTTGAATCTTTATTTACTTTTAGATAGGCGAGATAATATCCACCCATCGGAAAAGTCCAGACGGTTCCCTGATGATAAGCAAGATCTCTTTTTATCATCTCTCCACCATAGCTTGCATGAAACTCCTCGTCTTTTGGATCTAATGTCCGAAGTCCATAAGGCGTATACAACCTTTCAAACACTGTATCTACAATCTGTCTTTCTTTCTCTTCGTCCAGCATAGTAAACGGCATAGACACTGCCCATATCTGATTACAGCGAATTTGTGTATCTGCCTTTGTTTCTGAGATTACATCCTTCAGGCAGTGTTTTTCCTCCATCCAGAATTCTCGTGCAAAAGATTCTTTCACTTTCTGTGCGAGTTCTCCATATTTCTGCTCTTCATTTTTCTTCAAAACTTCTGAAAACTTTTGCATGATACAAAGCGCATTATACCAATAAGCATTGATCTCCACCGGTTTCCCATGTCTTGGTGTCGGAAGGATTTCTCCCACACGTACATCCATCCATGTCACCTGATCCAGCCCCGCTCCGGCACTGATAAGACCGTCTTCTTCCATATGGATATTGAAATTTGTTCCTCTCTCATAACCGGAAATAATCCTTTGCATTACCGGATACATTTCCTCTACAAATTTGATGTCCTGAGTTTTTTCATAATATAACCACACGCAGTTGATAAATAATAGTGCTGCATCTACAGTATTATAAAGTGGATCATTCTCCCCCTCCGGAAAGAGATTTGGCATCAATCCATCCTTTTCATAAAATGCAAAGGTCCGCAAAATTGATTTTACACTTTCAAATCTTCCTGTGGAGATGCAGATTCCCGGAAGTGCAATCATTGTATCTCTTCCCCAATCCTCAAAAAAAGGGAAACCTGCAAGAATGGTCAATCCATCCGTAGACTCTCTGTTCGAAAGGAACTTGTCTGCACTACATACCAGTGTCTGTGCCAGTTTATTTTTCAAACCTGAAGTCTTTATAAGCTTCTCTTGATGATGGATCTGTTCTTCCTTAATTATATCAAATAATTTTTTTGCATCCATACCAATCTGACTTTCCAGCGAATAAATTACTGTCAAATCTGTCTCTTCTCCTGGCTTTACCCGTTTTTTAATCTGATACACTGCGCTTGCAGTTCCATTTTCCCGTCTTCCGTCACATTCATCGTAGCGATAAAAATACGTTTCTTTCTTTTCCTGAAAGCCCTCTACTTTCCCATTTGTTTCAAAGAAAAGATCATACTCTCCATCGGTAATCTTTTGCGCTTGTCTTGAAAAAATCTTATCTTCTTTCAAATCTTCCCCTTTAGGTTCAAATTGAAAAAACGGAGTTACACAGAGAACTGCTTCTTCCTGACCGCGGTTTTTCAGATGATAATTCAATGCAATCTGATTGCTGCCCTGTGCCATCACAATCTCTTTTTCCATCTCCACTCCACTTATCAGATAATTCCATACAGGAAAAGTTTCAAAAGAAAATTCCGTAAGATAGCGATATCCTTCTTCTTTTGTTCCATCTGCAAATTCCTGAGTTGAAAGAACATACTTTGATTCTCCAATACCCAGTTCTTCTTTTATACGATGAACCATATTTACTCTGTGATTTGGAGCTTTCGTACATGCCATGAATACTGAATGATCATTTCTTGCCACAGCTCCGGTCATCGTAAGCGAAGAAAAACCTCCCAGACCATTAGTTAAAAGATAGCAGTTTTCAAGTCCTCTCTCCAACGTTTTCCAATCCTGTCTGCCATAGATCCACTTCATGCATTACTCCTCCTTAATCATTATTTACGTCCAAGTATCAACACGCTCTGCGGTGCGGCTTCTATCTGTCTGTCTGCACAGATTCCTTTTTTCCAGCACCAGCTGTCATCTGCATCACTTAAGATTTCCCAACCGTCATCCAAATATTTCACTTTATAACTACTTTTTCTTGCATTGTAAATTATCTTCATCTGACTCCATCTTGATGCTTCATCATTGAGCACAGTAAAACCTACTACATCTTTTTCTTTCCACATATCCGTGATTCGTTTATAACTGTCTTTTGATTTGTCACAAAGCCCAGAGAGCTGTTTTCGAAGTGCAATCAGCCCCTGATAATAACGAACCAGTTCCTTATGTTCCCATGCCTTTTCCCAATCAAGACGGTTTAGAGTGATCGGCGCCTTAAAGGTATTATCCTGTCCATCTTTTGTACGGGAAAATTCTTCTCCTGATAAGAAAAACAGTGTTCCCTGACAAGTCATATAGACTGCTGCCGCCATTTTATTCAGCCTCATACATTCTTTTTCCTCTACGACTGTCTCTTTTAATTTATCCCACAAGGTATGGTTGTCATGTGCTGACACGTAGGTTACGATCTGTGAAGGTGCTTTGACATTCTCAAATCCTTCCGCCTGATAAGGATTTACACACCATGCTGCCACACTTGCAAGCATTTCGTCTTCTTTTTCTTCTGCACCGTTTATAAACCCGGCTTCCTTTGCCCGGAGTGCAGAGCCTTTGATTCCATCTCGAGTACTGTCACAGAACGCTCCGATATTTTCATCCAGAAGCCCAATATTTTCTTTTGTTGCCAGTTTTCTGCCGCCTTCTACTGCCGACTGATCTGCTGCCCAAGGTTCTCCGTAAATAATCTTCTTTCCTTTTCCGTATCGCTGATCCAGTTCACTTCGGATCCGGTTCATCAGGTCTACATCCAGAAGTCCCATCAGGTCAAAACGGAATCCATCAATATGATATTCCTCTGTCCAGTAAAGCACTGATTCCAGAATATATTTCGCACACATCTCTCTTTCGCTTGCAACATCATTTCCACATGCAGAACCATCGGAGATCTTCCCATCCGGAAATACCCGGTAAAAATACCAAGGTACAGTTCTCTGAAACCAGGAGTCCAGCGAATAAGTATGGTTGTAGACAACATCCATGATTACGCCAAAACCAGCTTCATGAATTGCCTGGATCATTTCTTTCATTTCCCGAATTCTAACTTCACCATGTCTGGCATCTGTCGCATAGGAGCCCTCCGGCACATTATAATTGACTGGATCGTACCCCCAATTGAATTCTGTATCTTCCCCTGCTTCATTTACAGAACCATAGTCATACATCGGCATGATCTGAATGTGTGTCACCCCGAGTTCTTTTAAATAATCCAGACCTGTAGGATGAATCCCATCCTCATTCAAAGTCGTATGTCTGCACGTAAATGCTTTGTATTTCCCACGATATTCTTCCGGAAAACCACCCGCCTTATCCCATGAAAATTCTTTTACGTGAAGTTCATATACGATTCTCTCCGGTCCTTCTTCTGGTGTCTGATCTTTTTCCCATCCTTTTGGATTGGTTTTTTTCAGATTCACTGCCATGCTGCGCAATCCATTGACTCCGCATGCCTTTGCATATGGATCTGCTGATCGGACTTCTTCTCCATTGCGGGTAATCAGATAATCATAATAAACGCCGTGAAGTTCTTCTTTGCTCTCCCAACTCCACACACCCTTTTCTTCTTTTTTCATCGGAATCTGCTCGTATGCATCTCCTCCATCTCCTGTCTGATACAGGTTTAAACTAATGCATTCCGCCTGTGGTGACCACAGGCGGAATGTCGTTCCTTCTTCTGTACATTCTACGCCAAGATTATTTTCCTCATAAATATAATTTTCAAGAAACTCTTTTGTAGAATAATATTTTTTTAATTCTATTTTATCTTTCATCATCTTTCTTATCCTTTCACTGCACCTGATACTCCATCTACATAGTATCTCTGCATAAACAAGAACAGAATCGCAATCGGAATTGAAATCAGAACTGCCCCAGCCGCAAAACTGGTGTACCAACTGTCAATATATTCTTTTTCCAACATTTTCCAAAGTCCAATTGCAATCGTATACTGGTCTGAGTTTGCTCTGCAGATTACCTTTGCAAAAATGAAATCGAGCCACGGAGCCATGAAAGATGTCAACACTGTATATACAATGATCGGCTTACTAAGTGGCAGTGTGATCTTGCTGAAAATCTGCCATCTGGTACATCCATCCAAAAGTGCAGCTTCATCAATTGCAACCGGAATTGTATCAAAGAATCCTTTTGCAATTTGGAAGCCCAGTCCTGCGCCGCCGGAATAACATAAGATCAAAGCTAGCTTAATCAGACTTCCTTCCGTAAGTCCCATCGCCTTTAAAATAAAGTACACAGCGATCATGGACATAAATCCAGGGAATAGACCTAGAATCATTGCCATGTTCATATATGGTTTTCTCATTTTAAATTTCAGTCTGGACAGACAGTAGGAAACTGCCAGCACATAAAATGCCGATAAAATGCAGGAACAAATTGCGATAAACAGCGTGTTCATAAACATCTGCGGGAAATTTAAAATGGATGTATCGGTAAATAGTTTTATATAATTGTCAAGCGTAAATGCTTTCGGGAAGAAGGTTGATACGTAAGAGCCTTTTTCCGCACGGAAGCTCGTCAGGATTACCCATACAATTGGGAAAAGCCAGATAATGGCCAACACCGCAAGAACAATATGTACGATCGTATTGTTGATCATTTTCTTCTTTTTTGCAGATTGTAATTTCTTTCCTACCATGATTAAAATCCTCCTTCTTCTTTATAGGATTTACTGTTACGGTATGTGAAAAGTGCACCAATTGCCAGAATGATAAAGGTCATGATTCCAATTACCGCACCAATGTTATAGTACTGTTTGTCAATTGTCAGTTTATAGAGCCATGTAACCAGAAGGTCTGTCTTACCTGCAGTTGAAGAAAGGTTTGTTACCGGATCTCCTCCTGAAAGAAGATAAATGACATTGAAGTTATTAACATTTCCTGTAAAGGTTACAATCAAATATGGTGTTGTCACATACAGCATGTACGGCAGTGTAATCTTGGTAAATGTCTGAAATGCATTTGCACCATCTACTTTTGCAGCTTCATAAAGTTCTTCTGGAATGTTCTGAAGCACTCCTGTCAGCTGAAGCAGAGTATACGGCACACCTACCCAAATATTGATGATAATAACAGTCACTCTGGCCCATGTCGCATCTGTAAAAAATGGAAGGCTTGCATCACTTGCAATCAGTCCTACATTTCTAAGGAGTACGTTGATTGCCCCTTCCGGCTGTAACATAGTACGCATGATCAAAAGGGATACAAACATCGGTACTGCACAGGAAAGGACAAAACAGAATCTCCAGAATCCTTTTGCTCTTGTCCCCTTTCTATTAATCAGCAGGGACAGAATCATTCCGAAAATATAGTTGCTGAAAGTTGCAAAAAATGCCCAGATGATCGTCCATCCCAGAACAGACCAGAAGGTACTTCCAAGAATACTTTCGGAATCAAACAACGTCTTGAAATTATCAAGTCCCACCCAGTCAAACAGCATCAGATGGTTGCCGATACGGCTGTAATTGGTAAATGCCATACAGATCATGAATACCAACGGAAGTACAGTAAACACAAAGATGAATGCTGTCGGTGGTGTCATAAACAAACGATACAGATTCTCATGCAGAAAGGATTTCAAATCTTCTGCAAATGTATTCACATGCATTCCTGCTTTCTGAAGACACTCTGCTTTATATGCACTTTTTAAGGTTCCTCTCCATACAAGAATCATAAGAATTGTCAACAGGATTGTTGCCACACCATAAAGTAAAATCAGGACGGACTGATCCCCTTTTGTGTAAATATAGATTTGCTTCGCTTCATCCCATACTTCTTGCTGCTGCACAGTTCCAAGTGTCCGTAGACCACCGATAAACCCAATTCCATTTACTGCCATAAAGACGATGTAGGCAATTTCAACTGCCAGATACAAAAGTCCTTTGATAATCTGACCATGTACAATGTTTCCAAATCCCATCAGAATCATGGAAAGCTTAGTCTCTACTCCACCTTTTTTTACTGCATTTTTGCAGGTATATGGCGTTGGAAATTCATTGATTTTTTTCTTAAACATACTCATTCCGTTCACCTCTTAATTAATTCCATTGCTGTTCATTGCTTCATTCATTGCTTCCGTCTGTTCTTCGGCATTTTCGTGTGTCACACTCTTGTTACGAATTCCTTTTCCCATATTCTCAACCGGTGTCCAGCAATTACTCATGGATGCCACGAACGGCTGGAGTATCGATGTATTGTTAAAGGTATCATTCTGTGCCTGAACAAGCGGATCGGATGCAATATCCTTTTCTTTCAGAAGTTCTGTATTACATGGAATCACGGTTCTCATCTCGTAGTGTGCTCTCTGTGCATCACTTCCACCCAGATAAACAGCAAGTGCAACTGCCTGTTCCATATATTCACTATGTGCATTAACCCCAATTGCCTTTGAACCTGCATATGAAAGCATCTGCTTCTCTTGTCCGTTTATTGTATAAGTTGGTAGAGATGACACTCCCATATTATCTCCAAGTGCTTCTTTGATCGCGTTTGCATCCCACGATCCGGTAAACATTGCCTTTACGCTGCCATCACGAAGTCCTGCAAGTGCTGATCCATCTGCATCAATTTTAAAATTTGGATTGGCTGCCAGATTAATTGCATAATTGGTTGCCTCTACTGCCTTTTCTCCTGCAAAATCAACTCCTTTTGACTCGTCTGTTCCATCTCCAAACAAGGTGCATCCATTTCCCAAGTAAAATGCCGGAAGATACCACGAATTAATAAGAGGGAAGGATACTGTTCCTTTTTCCAGCATTGTATCCAGATTTTTCACATCTTCTTCTGAAAATACAGACTTGTCATAAAACATATACCAGGTATTGGTTGTAAACGGAACCCCGTAAAGCTCTCCGTCAACCTTTAGCGAATCTAAAAGTTCCTCTGAGTTGGTTGATTCAATCTCTTCTTTATATTTTCCACCAAATTTTGCTACTGCATCCGCATCTGTAAGCGTTGTAATCCTGTCATTTGCATACATAAATACATCTGCGCTTGCTTCCGGATCCTGTGCCACCTGATCTGCTGCTGTTGCTTCATCAGCTACTCCATAGACAAATGTAATATCCCATTCCGGATGCTCTTTTGCAAAAGTATTACACATTGTCTGAAGCCATTCGCCACTGTCTTTTGACTGATCTTCTGATGGAGACCATACCATCAGTCTGACTTTTTCTGACCTTTTATCTGCCGTACTGCTCCCGCATCCGGTTAGTCCTGCTGCCACCAGCGTTACAGTCATGATTCCTGTTAGAAATGTTGCTAACCCTCTTTTCATCATCTTTCTTCCTTTCATTTTCTGTTTCGTATTGTTTCGTTAAACCTAATATACGTCTTTTTTAATTTTTCGTCAATCTATTTTCAATACACTGCTTTTTTTTGTTATTTTTTTACATTTTCCACCTTGTTTTTTTGTGCATTATTTTTTATTTTCTTATTTTCGAAACTCATCTAAACTTTTATTCTTCCTATAGTTCATTGCTTTTTACTATATCATTGTATATAATAAAATAAGATTTATTTTCCTACTTCATGAAAGGATCACATATTATGACTACAATCCAAGATATTGCTGATAAGATGAATGTTTCCAAGAGTACTGTATCCAAAGCACTCAATGATGCACCTGATATCAGCGAAACTTTACGGAAACAGGTTTTAGAAACTGCTGTAGCCCTCGGTTATACTAAACTACGTCGTTATAAGAAACCCGTAAAAAAAATCTGTATTATAGCAGAAAAAGAGAATATACAATACGAAGAGCCACATCATTTTGCCTATGACATTCTGCTTGGTTTTCGCCAAATGGCTGAACCAGCCGGTTTTGATATTGAAATCGTACCTGTGGACGTTCAGATGCAACGGAACCAACGTTATGATGTTTTTATGTTGGAGCATGATTACGTAGGAGCTTTTGCAATCGGCTTTTCCCTGAACGACCCTTGGATTCAGGATTTTAAAACCAGCCACACTCCTGCCGTGCTTTTCGATAACTATATTATTGGGAATCCTTCTACTGCTTATGTAGGTATTGATAATGATGAGGGAATGGAACTTGCTGTCTCTTATCTTGCCAGACTTGGTCATCGTAAGATTGCCTATCTCAGCGGTTCTCTTGGCTCTCAGATTCTTCAGATACGACATGCAGCCTTTCTCCGTGCCATGCACCAGCATGGACTGAAGACTTCTTCTGATTCTACCGGCTGCTCTTATTATTTGTCTGAATGTATGGAAAAACACCTGCCTCGGTTTCTGGAAAAAGGAATGACTGCTATCATCTGTAGTCAGGACACTCTTGCCAATTCAGCCCTTATCCAGTGTCAGCAACTAGGCTACAGGATTCCTGAAGACATCAGTATTATCGGGTTTGATGATATTCCGATTGCAGCATATACCTCTCCTCCATTGACTACAATCCGACAAGATCGGCTTGAACTCGGAAAAAGCGGGTTCTTTGCACTATCAAGCCTACTTAATAACATTTCAATCAGCACATTTTTATTGCATGCACAGCTAATTGAACGGAAATCTACAGGGGAAGTACCTGTGACATAATATTTATCTAGTTATTTTTATACAAAAAGGGCTAGGAAACTCTCTTTCGGTTGTTCCCTAACCCTTTTTGATAGCATCTTTTATACTTTTTCAAATCCTATTCCATCCATGTACTTGACTTATTTTTTTATATTTTAGCGGAGAAACTCCGTATGTTTTTTTGAAGCTTCTGATAAAATAGCTTACATTCTGATATCCACTCTGCATTGCAATCTCTGTAACAGGAGTATCCGTATCTTGTAACAGCTGTTTTGCATACTCTAATCGTAAATGTGTTATATATTGCGAAAGTGTAATATGAAAGTGTTCCTTAAAATATCGCGATATATATTTTTCCGAAAGATGAAACAGCTCACCAAATTCTTTCAACGATATCTTTTCTTTAAAATTCTGCTGTATATATGAAATCATTTCTTTTTCTACAGTATTTCTCCCGCTTTTATCATTTTCAATCACAAAGCCCTTCTCCCACATTTCAAGAATAAATTGTAAAAGAATTCTTTTTGTCTTTATCTGAGCAGTTATTTCGGACTCAATTTTCTTATTTTTTGCCATATATGTCTCAACCAACTGCTCACACAGTTCTTTTGCTGTATCTTTTACACTTGGGCCTATCATCAGATGACCATTTTTTAACGGCTTCAGTAATTTATCATCTAACATATCATTTATGCAAAAAGATATGTATTCTACCGGAAAAAGGAAAGTAAAATAATCTACTGTACCAGTCTGTGAACCCATGAAATGCAGATTACCCGGCGACACTACAAAAGCATCCCCGGGGGTTCCAATATAATTTTCTCCTGATATACTTACAGTCAAAAAACCATTTTTTACATATATAATTTCCAGTTCATCATGCCAATGTACCGGTATCTGAAATGATCGTCCCCCATTTTTTATATGATATGTACTAAACGGATCATCCTTTGTACCGTGTGGTTTATTTTCTTTTAATTCAAAGTACATAATCTCTCCTTTAATATTCCCTACAGGCGAAACAGAGGATTTACGACATATCAGATAATTCTACAAGACTTTTACTCTTCCATTTTCCACTCTTCCATCTAAGTACCATTCCCACAGCTCTCGCACATTCGTCACCTGCCATAGCAATATATGCTCCCACAGCTAGAAGTCCCATGTGTATTCCGAAAAAATACGTTCCACCAACTGCAAATAAATACATAAATATCGCACCTAGCATAACCGGGAAAACTGCATCTCCACTCGTTTTTAATGCCTGACCATATACAAGGTTTGTTACCCTTCCAAATTCAAGAAATATATCTACTACTAACAACTTTACCACAAGATTTATCATCTGTATATCATCAGTAAATATATGCACTATAAAATGTCCGGCCAATGCAAATGTTACAGAAAAGCATGTCGCTGTGATAATTCCGTATATCGCAGCTTTTCTCGTTCCCCTGTTACATTTCTCAAACTCTTTTGCTCCGATTCTCCAGCCGGTCATAATTGCATTTGCCTGAGCAAGGGCAGCTCCCACACAATACGAGAAACTTGCAATCTGTACAGCATAGGAGCGAGCTGTAACATTCATTCCATCCACATCCATCTGATTCATAAAACGCACAATCAGAGTCATTGCAATGTTGTAAAGTGCAGTTTCAAGTGCAGAAGGAAAACCAATCTTAACAATCTGCGCAAATATCTTTCTTGCTGCAATCCGTTCAGGACTCTGCTTTGCTTTTATAAGGACAGCCCCCATGCCAGCTACAATAATAAGATTTACAACTCTCGAAATAACTGTGGCAACGGCAACTCCCATTACGCCCCAGTTGAATACAAATAAGAATACTGAATTAAGTATTATATTAAAAACATTTCCAACAACAGTTCCTATTAAAGAATGCTTTGTATATCCAAACACTCTCAAATAACTGGAGAAAATAGGAATAAGTGCATTTAAAAAACATGTGCCACCGACAATTCTAAGGTATATTTCAGCTGGCTCAAGCAAAGCCGGAGCAATACTTACGATTCTAAGCATCCCACCAGAAAATGCGGCAAGAATGATAGACATTATGATACCTATCAATGCGTTGAATATAAGTCCAAGTTGTCTTGCCTGATATGCAATCCCCGGTCTTCCAGCTCCAATATTTTGTGACATGACAGCTATCATACCCGATGATATTACTCCAAACATAATAATAAAAACGCCTATATATGTATTGGCTGTCCCCACTGCTCCTACAGCCTGGTCACTTACAGATGATAGCATAAGCGTATCGACCATACCGGAAAGCATGTAAAATAAAGTTTCTAAGCATATTGGCACAGATAGCTGTGTTAATGTTTTTCTTTTAGCTTCCATGTTTTTCTCCTCACATACAATTCAAGACTACCCTATCAATAATACGATATATTTCTATGTGATTCTTGTATAATATCATGTGAAAATTGCACTATTTCTACTTTAGCTTGAAAAGTACTCGGGGGAAGCTATACCATTCCGATGACTGTCTGGATTATGCCAAAGTACAGGAAATTCAGAAGTTATATCCACAAATTGGGTTTTCCATTGGAAAAACTCTATCCGGTCTTTTAACAAAATAAATACAATTTTTACCTATTTCCATATCTGCGAAAACTTTTATAAATAAAAGGCAGTAAGGCTATTGCCATCACTGTATACATTACCATTACAAGCGAAATTTGTCGAAATACACAATTCCCAATCTGATAAATAAGTGGGACTTTTACACTTGCCTGTACATTTGTCAAAATTGTTGGTATCAAATTGAAAAGCGTTGTATACACAGAAAGTGCCCGTCCTATAAATGGCAATAAGCAATATAAAAAGAACGGAATGCAAACAGCGACACTAATTGTATGCATTTTAGCCGCTACTAACATAGACACTGAAGCCGCCAGCATACTGGCTATAAATCCACATACAACTGTCAACAAATAGTATTGTCCATATGACATAATGTAAATACTATATGCCTGATACATTTGATAGGGTGTATTCATACCACTGGTTCCCATAATTCCAAAACAAATCACACTAAGTAATATAATTCCCATACAATAAATCATAACTGTCGTAGCTATTCCTGCCAGTATTTTTGTTTTAACAGCTTTTGTACGTCCATACTTTGTAGAGAAAAATACTGCATCTGCTTTTGTCTGAAAATCATCTGCAAATATTCCAGCACAAATAAAACCAACTATGATTGCCAGAATAATAGAATACGTTTCTACATACATAATCATAGTATCCCACGAACTATAAGATTCGTATTCTACTGGTAATTTTATTTCATTATATTTCTTTTCCAAGTATTTTTTCTGTACAGAAGTCTTTCCATATTCTTCTGCCATCTTTTCCATATTTTTATGATAAGTGTCATAGAACTCTTGTATATTTTCTTCTGTAATTTGATTCAGAACACTTTCATCATATTCTGCATCCGGTGTTAATACCGATATTATAAAACCCCTAATATCATCTATCGGTTGTAATGTCGTTCCGTAAATCGCATTTTCTTCTGAGGATTGTGTCACCGCATTTTTATTTTGTTCTATAACTTTTCCAAGTTCATCTTCTGTCAATGTACCTTTCCATGCTCGTCTGTTATCTGTAAGTTTTCTTGTTGCCATAATTCCAGTACTAGCATTTCCATTCTCATCCACATAGCGATTACTTGTAACTGCAAATCCGCTAAAAATGACAGCAAGTATCAATGCCAATCCGATTGCAAATACATTAATTTTCTTTGAAAAAATTCGTTTTAATTCTAATTTAAGCATCTTGTTTTTCCTCCGATTTTTCTCCAAAATAAAATAGAAATGCATCTTCCAGATTTTTTTCTACAGCCACAGCATCTTCTGTTGGCTTTTCTATTGAAATAATTCTAAGCTCTGCTCCGGTTTTTGTTGTTTTTATATTTCCAACCAAATATTCATTCATATATTTGTCTATCATACTTCTCGAAACATTACATTGCCATACCTTTTCTTTCATAGAAGATACTAAATCTTCCGCAGTACCTGCATAAAAAAGTTCTCCATCTTTCATTAACATAATGTTATTCGCAATGTACTCAATATCCGATACAATATGTGTAGACAAGAGCACCAAACGTTCTTCCGACAATTCACTAATTAAATTACGAAAACGTATTCTTTCATTCGGGTCTAATCCAGCGGTAGGTTCGTCCAGGACAAGAATTTGCGGATCGTTTAACATCGCCTGTGCTATTCCTACACGTCTAACCATTCCTCCAGACAAATTCTTCATTTTTCTTTTACTGAATTTTTCCATTCCTACTTGATTTAATAATTGCTTCACTTTTTTTCTGGCAAACGGCATTTTTAACCCTTTTATAGAAGAAATGTACATCATATAATCATATACGGTCAAATCTGGATAATATCCAAAATCCTGTGGTAAATATCCCAGAACTTCTCGGTATTCACCTCCTAGTTTCCATATATCTTTACCATTCCATAATATTTGTCCTTCTGATGGTTGAACAATCGTACAAAGCATACGCATTAATGTGGTCTTTCCTGCTCCATTTACTCCAAGCAGTCCATAAATTCCTTTTTTCATAACACAATTCACTTTATTGACAGCATTTACTTCTCCGTATTGTTTTGTTACATTTTTAATTTCTAATTTCATACATGTATTCCTCCAAAATTTTTTCATCAAATACCAATGACTTCTGAACACAAAAAATAAAATATACAAAAGTCAATATCAGCATAGCCACCCATACCGGAGTTACAATTTTCTGATAAATAACATCATTTGCAACAATCATCATCCATAAACCAACCCATACCAGACAGGAAAGCACTGCTATATATTCTGATTTTTCCCATCTGCTGTACAATACACGAAAACATATACAACATGAAACATTTACTGGAAGCAAAAAATTAACCACCAAATCACTTAACGAGAGTATTGTTGTTTGATATGTAATTGCCAAAAACACCATAACGATCACCAGATCCACTACTCCAAACATTAACATTCTTGCTGTACAAATCTGACGCAGTGTGTAATAAGACGCCTGCTCAATTTCAATCGCACCATTTCTTCTGTTTTTCCAAATTTCCGGGACAATCAGAACCACAAATATTGTGGCAGATATTCCCATAATCCTCATCATATCTTTTATGTCTGACGTATAATTACTCAACCATATCCATAGACACATAAGAATACAACCTTGTAAAATCCACCATCTTTTTTTTATGAATTTTGTCTGCTCATACAAAAATTCAAAATAAGATGTTCTATGTGATTGTTTCGATAAAACCGACTCTGCCAAAATATTTTGACATGCTTTTACTGTTCTGTTTTCTGCTTCAATCCTTACATATTTTTTTTCAATCTCCTCTTTATATTCCTTTATTTGCTGCTTATATTTCATCATAGTTTTTCACCTCCAACTCTTTCATTAAAAGTTCTTTTGCTCTTCCAATTCGATATTTTACAAGCGAAAGTTTTATATGAAGTAATTCTGCAATTTCTCTTTGTTTCAATTCTTGAAAAAAATATAAAACTGCCGTTTCTCTAATTTCTTCCGGTAACTTTCTCACTGCCTGTTCAATAGTTAATCGAACTCCTAGCTCTTCTACATGATTTTTACTACTGTCCTCTGATTTTAGCAGTTCCTCTGATGGAATATCTTTTTTCTTTTTGTAATAATTTTTAACGGTATTTCCGGCAATTGTATAAAGATAATTCTTAACTTTTCCATATTCTTTATATCTATATAAATTGGAAAAGAAACGTGTAAATACTTCTTGGGTCAAATCCTCTGCCTCATAGGAATCATAGGTATGTAGCAAACAATATTGATATATACTTGCATAATATTTTTTGACCAGTTTTTCACACGCATCTTCATCTCCTGCTCTTGCTAGATGTACTAACAAAGAATCTGTTTTGTATTCCATTCGCAAATTTGCCTCCCTCTGTTTTCTAAATAATATAACAATCCTACTATTAAAAAAGTTAGGACTCTTTTGTTTTTATTTATATTTTTCTAAAAAGGCGCATGGATTCATCAAATCCATACGCCTAATTTACATATTGTTATTATTCTTTCCGAATCCTTTCAACAATGCTTTCCCGACTCATCTTTTCAAACTGATACTTTGGTATCACATACGCAATCCCAACCAAAATTGGAATCATAAGCACACACGGTACTATCGTAAGATGCATCCGGAAGAAAAATGCCGTACCAAGTGTATTTGCTAAAATCTTCTCTGCCCCAAACACAACTAATAATACTGCAATCACAAATGCACCTCCCAAATATAGGAATCCCTCAGCCACTAGCATTTTCGATACCTGTTTTTTCGTCATTCCCACAACTTCCAAAAGTGCCAGTTCTTTTTTTCTGCTAATTACAGAGGTTGCTGTTGTATTAAAGAAATTCATAATGCCAATAAAAGCTAAAATAATGACAAGAAAACTACCGATCATATAATATTTGCTGACATACCGCTGAAAACTCTCTTTCATATCCAATACAGAAAACACATTGATCATATCATTTTCTTTCAAAATATTTTTATCAATGTATTCTTTTATCTGCTTGTCCTCGCCCTTCTTTGCATCAATGGCAGCATACATGGCTGATTCATTTCCTGTCTGGGTGATATACTCCTCTTCGGGAACCAATACCGTGATATAGATACAGTCCGCATACGGATAATCCAATGCATATGGCATCAGTGCTTCTCCGATGACTTCATAATCTTTTTGGTTTCCATTTTTGTAATCCATCTGAAAACTATCCCCAGTCTGATAATAAGAAACCGGATGCTCTGCATATTTATCACCATAATCTACAAGCACATAATTTCCGCTTTTAAATGTATCCCAAGAGCATTTTTCCCCTCTCCATTCTAATTTGTCAAACACCGACTCGCTGATTCCGAGAAAATGAACACTTACTGTATTGGAAGCCTTTGCCTCTTCCCAAACCTGTTCTTCATAATCGTTCCAGTTTTTTTCATATTTATCTGCGAATGCTTCCCATGTTTTCAGAAGTTCCGGCTCCATCTTGTGGGTTTCCTCAGAATAATACACATATCCTGTCTTGGCACTATCAGGACATTCGTCCAGAATCTCTTTGATTTCAGGTGTAATACCGTTGAAATTCGTATTTGACAAACTTCCCGTCATCTGATCCAGTTGAAAATCGGAAGCTAAACGCACTTTTCGGTAAGAATCAAAATCATATCCCTGCACCAGCATCACGATACAGTTGACAACCACCATAGAAAGAGCGATAGAAAGCATAACAATCAATCCCTTTTTCCAATTTCGTAACACATTTTGAACTGCCATCCCCCACCAGGTTACAGAAGTATTCTTTTTTATTTTCCTATGTGCCTGTTCTCCTTCTGCCAAACGCAGAGCTTCCACAGGCGAAACTCTTTCCACCATTTTACAAGCCTGCAGACTGGAGAGATACACCGTTAAAAGCGTTAAAAGCGCTGCTGCAAGAAAAATCAGAGGATTTGCTGATACTACTGCCTGAGCAGTCTGTCCTGCCTGTGCACTAATTTCAGCATCTGCTGTCAAGGACGGAGCCATGCAAAGACCTGCAAGATAACCACAAAGCAATCCGATTGGAATACCAATAGCTGATAATCTCCACGCCTGCATACGTACAATTTTCTTCAACTGCTTTCCCGTTGTCCCCACATTCTTTAACAATCCGTAAGCCCGGATATCCGTTTTCACAGAAATGTCAAAAATATTATAAATAATCAGGTATCCAGCTAATATGACAAATAGAATCATTATAATTAAAGAAGAAAATGAAAAAGAATCCTCTTCAAAGAGATTATATGCCGGATTGACTTCCATTCCTGTCCCAGCTTTCGTAAATCCCGCTGCTTTGGATATCTTTTCCGTTTTCTTTTCCAGATTCCAAAGGTTCTTGTACCAGACAGAATACTCTTTCCCTCCATTGTAGATGCCATTTTCTAACTCTTTCTGCGTAACGGGATAACGATTCTCCTTTGCATAGGCTTCGGATACCCAGACCATCTGACCTAAAACAGCTTTATCCCCCTGCCAGAATCCACATATCTGAAACGTATCTGTCTTATATTGTTTCAGCATGGGATTTACTTCCCAGGTCAGCGTTACTTCTTCCCCAATCTTTGGTGTAACACCTAGAGATTCCAATATCGTGCTGCTAAGTGCTACTTCATTTTCTTTCTCCGGCAGTCTTCCTGTAGTTGGCAGACAATTAAAACTTTCTGCCATATTTTCATCTGCATATCGGACCTCTACGGAAAATCCAAACCGTTCGTCCATTCCAGCTCCCAGAAAAATACCGGAACCATATCGTTCCACATCTTCATCCTGTTCTATTGTTTTTTGCAATCTCTCCGCATCTTCTTCTGACAAATTCTGCGCAATAGCATGGGATGAATCCATAAATTGCTTAATTTCCGTTGCTCTTTTGGAAAGTATCATGGATACACTCCCCACAAAGAGACTTGTGAATAAAAGGGAAGTCAGCATGATTGCAATAACAGCAATAACATTCCTGGCGCGATTCATTTTCATAAAACGCCTCGTTAATAATCGTAACGTCTCTTTATTCTCTACTTTTACCATAAAATCGCCCCCTGCTATACCAGACCACTGTCTGAAACAATTTTTCCATCTTCTATCTGTAAAATCCGGTCTGCCATCTGGGCAATCTCTTCATTATGGGTAATCATAACGATGGTTTGGTGAAAACGCTTACTGGTTACTTTCAGAAGCCCTAATACGTCCTGACTTGTTTTTGAATCCAAATTTCCGGTCGGTTCGTCAGCGAGCAAAATGGCAGGTTTTGCAGCTAAAGCCCTTGCAATTGCCACTCTCTGCTGCTGTCCACCGGATAGAGCACTTGGCAGATTTTCCAATTTTGTCCGAATACCAAGTGTATCAATGATTTCGTCTACATATTTCTTTTCAATCTTTTTTCCATCCAGCTTCACAGGAAGAATAATATTTTCCCATACATTCAGCATCGGAACTAAGTTATACTGTTGAAATACGAAACCAATATTCCTGCGTCGGAAAATGGTAAGCTCTTCATCTGTCATATGGCTTAAGTTCTGTCCATCCACAATTACCTGCCCAGATGTTGGATTATCTAATCCTCCAATGATATGAAGCATCGTAGACTTTCCGCTCCCAGAAGTTCCAACAATCGCTACAAACTCCCCCTTTTCCACTTCTAAATTTACACCATCAAGGGCTTTGACTTCTGTTTCTCCTTGTCCATATATTTTTTGTAAATCTACCGCTTTTAATATATTCATGCCATCCTCCCATCAAAAAAGCCTGTATTGCTCTTTACAATACAGACTTTATCATAACAATGTCTCCATCTGGTTTCTGAAAGATCACAGTTTTGATACTATTCCTTTTTTGATATCGGGAGAAACACAGAAAAGGTAGAACCCTTTTCTCTCTCTGATGTCACTTTTATATACCCCTTTTGTGCCTGAATAATCTCTCTTGTAAGGAATAAGCCAATTCCTACTCCTGGCTGGTCTGCCACTGACAGGCTCCGATAAAACCTTCCAAATATCTTTGGTATTTCTTCTTTTTCTATTCCAATGCCATCATCAATGATATCAATCTTTACAAAAAAAGAATACTGCTCGGCTTTTATCTGAACATTTCCCCCACATGCTGTGTATTTAATCGCATTGTCTACAATATTTCCGAGTGCCTCCACGGTCCATTTTGGATCACATCGAACATGCAAATCCGTGTCACATAGGCTCAGAGTAATATTCTTCTCCCTTACTTTTACGTTAAACTGCTGCTGTATGGATTCAAGCATCTGTGTAATAGTAGTATCCTCCGAATGTACTGCGATAATTCCACTCTCCATCCGTGATAATTTGACCAATGATTGTATCAGGAAATCTAATTTCTCTGTCTGCTCCAAAATGGTAGCTATCTCCTCCTGATTTTCATGATTCGTTTCAGAGAGTATTTCACCATAAATTTTCAAATTTGAAATAGGCGTCAAAGTCTGATGCGCAATGTCGGAAATAAGTTTCTGTATCACTTCTTTTTGTTCCTGTTGGTTCTTTCTTGCCAGAAAGCTACTGTCTAAATGTTGTTTCATGCTGTTTTCAAGAGCAGAATACTTTTCTTCTGATATTTCTGTCCGTTCCAGTTCTCCATCTATAGCACAATCCAGCATTTGCTGCAGCCGGTTCAAAAGCTTTTTTTCTTTCTGATAAAAAATGCTATGCCAGAAGATTCCACTTAAAACAAATATTCCTACAATCAATATAATTATTTCTATCATCCATTCACCGCCCAGGTATAACCAATTCCATAAACCGTTTTGATATATTTAGGCTTCTGCGTATCATCTTCTAATTTGTCTCTGAGACGTTTAACTGCAACAGTCAGAGCATGAGCATCCACAAACTCTGTATCTCCTTGCCATATCTCGTCAATCAGGTATTCTCGCTTCACTACTTTTCCTCTGTTTTCGCACAGCACTTTCAAGAGTTTTTGTTCTGTCTTACTCAGTTCAATAAGTTCTCCATTTTTGAAAAATTCCATTTTATCGAAATAGAACTCAAAGCCATCAAGCTCCATAGAATTTTTAGCTGCTGCCTCTTTATTTCTAAGCTGCACAGACACTCTTGCACGCAAAACCATCAAACTAAACGGTTTCGTAATATAATCATTTGCCCCAGCGTCCAATCCTGTTACAATATCTACTTCCATGTTATTTACTGTAAGCAGAATAATCGGCACCTGACTATTTTTCCTTATTTCTCTTACAAAATCAATCCCATTCCCATCCGGCAAGTTCACATCTAATAAAACCAATGTGATATCTTCCTTTTTCAAGATTTCTCTAGCCTCCTGCAAAGTCTGGCACTGATAAAAGAGATAGGAATCATTCTTCAATGCGAGACGTATTCCATCATTTAATTTTTTGTCATCTTCAACAATCAGTAAGTTTTCACTCATATTTTCTCTGCTTTCTTTCAAATTACGCTAATTGTATCATTGCCGGTTTTATAAATCAAATCATTAAATCAAAATCTCCGGCAGAAATTATCTTATAAACAGAAAAAAGCTCCCGAAGGGGCTTTCCACGTTTTAAATGTACACTAATTCTCTTAACACAACCTCTTCTGCATCATTCCATATTTCCCATGAAGAATGTTGTAAATTAGTACTATCCACAACGATAACAGGTAATTTAATTATTCGTATTTTTTCCCGATAATGTAAATCGAAACTACCATACCACCTAATATCATAATTAAGAAAATTTTATTCAAAAGATCCCATAAAGCTATATTGAAACAATTGATTATTATAATACCTGCAAGAGGATATAGAACAACCGTTGCAAGTGTCCATATTTTTAAAGTTGTGCAGATGTATATCCAATTTCCATTGTTAAAAGATAAACCAACTAGATGTATTCTAAAAATTCCTTGTGAAACATAATTTATCTTGTTGGCATCATAATATGTTGGTAATATGTCTTTTGCAAAGAAACAAAACCATGCACCAAATAAAAGCATTCCCCCGGTAACTAGCAATATATCCCTTTTCATCTCAGCTAATGAACTCCCAGATACAACTAACATAATAATTTCTGTAATAGATATAAAAAAACATAACAAATATGCTAATATCCAGTTTTTTCTATGCTGGTGAATAGAATCCCTAACAGCCATATCGAGAGAGCCTACTACCAATTCCTCGATTTCTTTTTTATCAATATTTTTCTGTGTATCTATTTTTTCTCCACGTAACAATTCTGTAACGGTAACATCTAATATATCAGCTATTGGTATGAGTAATACGACATTAGGCATACTAAGACCACGTTCCCATTTGCTAACTGTTTTATCTGATACATATAATTTTTCAGCCAAATCCTTTTGAGTTAAATTCTTTTCCTTTCTTAATTCGGTTACAAATAAACCGAATTTTTCATTACTAATCTGATACATATATCCACCTCCTGCACACATATTATAATGAGAGTGTGCATAAATCAATCGACCAGCAGTAGAATTGCAGAATATTAACACATAATTCATCAAATAATCTCCCCAGCATGGGCTCGACCGTTCTATCCGCTGTGGAAATAATACCATCATTGGTATGGTATGAATATACTAGGTAAAAATCATTTGAATAATTTCCACTTCATCCTCTGCAATGTCTTCTACACAGATAAGATTCACACCATAATCCTGCATAAGTTGTAAAGAGCTGAGCACATCTGCTGCATTTCTGCCAAATCGTGACAATTTGAATACAAGGACGAAATCACCTCCGTCCTTGCCATCTCCTATATTATTCATTTGTCAACTTTCCAGACTGCTCTGCAAGCTTTTTCTCTTCTCTCTTCACTCTACGTTCCAATTTCTTAATATCTTCCGATGCTGGTAAATTTTCCGGTTTAATTCCTCTTTGTCCAAGCATGTCCCTAACAGAAGTATTATTTTCCACATGTTCAACAGTGATTGCAGATTCTCCTTGCAAGTCCTTTTCTTCAACATTATAATTTGTCATTTCAGTTGCAAGATTTTTAGCGGCAATGGTAAGTGTTGGCAGGAAATCCGCAAGTGGCCTTTTATCCTGTACTCCCAAACGTTCTTTCATCTGTTTCGTGGTAAATCCACCAAATAAAGCCTGATCTCCTTTAGACCGGATACGTCCAAATCCCGCATCATCTACTCCACGTTCATAAATATTTTGAGACAATCTTTTTTCCGATTCCCTTAATTTTCCTCTTGCCTCTGTTCTTTCGATATAAGAAATTCTTTCTTCAATCAATTCCTGTTTTCTAGTCTGAACCGCAAAATAGCTTTGTGCAAAAGCAATCTGCTCCTTTCGTGGATCTCCATTTTCAGCAATAAGATAACATGCATAACGAGTAAGCATATAATCCTCAATTTCTCTATTGGCTCCACTTCCCAATGTGACCATTTTGCTGACGCCAGCAAAATGGTCTTCCACTCTTATTCCGTTATTTTTACAAGAAAGCATTCCCTTTTTTACAACATTATCAAAATTTCTCCATTGAACATAATCCAATAATTTCATTAGTTCTCTTGCATACCAATACTCAATGCCATCCGCTTCATGTCGGATATCATCAAATTTTCTTCTGTACAATTCTATTATTCTCTTTTCCATTCAAATTTCCTCCTCTTATGAACATATTGCTGACGCCAGCAATATGTTTTTTACTATTAATTTCTTCAATTACTCTATCACATTCTCCTTTGTGTTCCTCATCTTGTCATAATACGCTTTATACCTGTATATCGTCCTCTCGCTGACATTATTTCGTTTTGCAATCTCTATCATAGTCATGCCGTTCTCATAGCAATCAACAAAATCATTGTAGATTGCCATCCATTTTGCATTGTGCTTCTGCCTTCCGCTTAATTTACGATTTTTATAATATTCCAATTCTTCACGTAACTCGACGTTTTCATTTTCTAATTCTTCAATTCTTTTTAATGCTTCCTCAAGTGTTATAACCTTCTCCACTTCTTTGTCCCTCCGTTCGTGTCATTTTCATTTTGTCTATATTATATATTTGCTAATCAGTGTTAGTCAATTTGATTTTGTCATAAAGGAAGACTTTTCATATTCATCATACAAATAAAATACCGCTGATATCTTTTACAAGCTATGTCTTTCTATAATGCCACAGTTATTTACCTCATTCTTTCGTTTATGTTTTTGCTTTTATATTGTAGCTTATACCGCATTTTTCATAAAAGGTGATAACTTCCTCTGCCCATTATAAAAATGCTTTTGGATTTGTCTTTTTCTTTTTCCAGTCACTGATGTTGCTTGTTGCAATCCCGGTTCTTCTCGACAGTTCCAACTGGCTCATGTTCTTCTGCTCCATTATGTAAAAAATTCTTTCACTGATAATCATGTGTGTTCCTCCGGTATGTTGTATATCCGTATTTATCAATTTCATTTCCGTTTATACGGTCGTTCTATCATGCCGCAGCATTTCTTTCAATAGGAATGATAATACTTCTGAATTTCTCAATATTTTCTGTTTTATATAATTCCTTGTACAACTGTTTTATTCTCTTCATGCGAAGATAACAATCCGGATTCGGTAATTGATCCAATTCCATTGCTTCTGCATACTTTGCCACCATTTCACCAATGAAATTCGCCAAATCAGTCCATGCATCTCTTTCTTTTATAACCACTTTATTTTTAACCATAATTGAAATCTGTTATTGTTTTCCATCATGTCCCATCCAAGAAATTATTCCTTCGGCCAGATAGGATAAGATAGGTATTATTAAAATTAGTATTGTTAATATTAGTCTTATTAGATTTTGATTTTTTCGGTTCCAGACCTGTAGAAATAAAAACTCTGTAATCGTAAAAATCAAAATTCCTGACTGTGCTTTTTACGTCTTATGTGGATATCTTCCAAAACACTTTCTTTAAATAGAGCCTATTAGGTTTTCCAAGTCCCTGTCTCCTACGTTCAAGTGCTTGAATGTCTCCAGCTCATCCAATAACTTGCAGGCTTTTTGCGTTCCACAATTCAATATCTCACAAATATTTATTACAGAATAATAGATAAATACTCTTCCATTTTCACCCATCCATTTTTTATAGATAATGAAACCCTATCTAAAAAGATTGCATATAAAAGTTTTGCATCTATTGATAGTCCCCAAAAGCATGCATCATCTATTAGACATTTTGGTAACTTGAAGAAAGTAAACTGCTCTTCACCAGTACAGTAATTAAACGTCGGCTTAATGCACAGATTTTCTATTCCATTTCTTCCAAGCCTCTGTTCTTTTTCTAAATTTCTCATAAATAAAGTCCTTCCTTTCATTTTTTGCAAATTGGCAATCAGTGCTTCGGTATATACCCGGCGCATTTTTGCTTGTTGGGGAAAAGTCTCCGTTCCACTCCGGTCCGCGCAGAACAGACGTCCACCGGACGTCTTGCGCCCTCCAATCCCCTTGAACTGCGGATAACCCGCAGAGCCACGCTAACGCTTTTTATCAATTCACTTTTTCTTTTTTGAATCTTCCTCATATAAATGAATAACTGCTTCAAGTGCCTTTTTTAGAAGTTCTGTTTGCTCATTATTCATCATTTTTATTTCTGCTCCAACGCTATACCGCAGTTTTCGGGCATCTGGCATACTCCCCCATGCTTGACGAAGCTGGTCAAGCGGATGCACTATGTATCCTTTGTGGGGATGTTCCGGTCTGATCTCTTTGAGGGCCTGTGTGTTGGTCATGCACCGAAGAAATGCAAAATCTGCGGCAAGTGGTTTCTGACCACCAACGCACGGCACACCAAATACTGTGGCGGCTATGCACCGGGGGACAAGCTGCACCGCACCTGTCAGCAGATCGGCAACCTGAAAGGCAGAGAACAACGGGAGCTTGCGGACGATCATCCGGTGAAACAGATTTATGAGAAGCGGCTGAATACCATAAACCGCTATGTGAAGCGTGGTACTCTGGACGCTGATCTTGCAGAGGTTATGAAAAAGCTGACAAAAGATAAGATGCTCCGGACACTAAGCAATGTAGTCTATGCCAAGGGCAATTATGAAAAAGAAATGGAACAGGTGGCTTTGCTTACAGAATCAATTAGTAAACAATAAAGAGAATCGCACCCTGCGGTGTCTTGAGTGATACTGCGGGGTGCGTCCATATACTGGGCAACTTTTATAGATGAGGCAGATTTTTTCTATAACGTCGGAGATCATCTTCACTGACTTCAGAAATGATTCTATCAAGCATTTCGAGTAATCTTTCTTTATCCTCCGGTAAGCGTCCTCTAAGCTGGAAGGCGTTGGAAGCTCCCATTGCCGCAAAGTATGTTGATATATTCAGGTTCTCCACAAGAGTTCGGAGTTCCCGGTATTTTTCAAGTTCTCCTTCTTCTTCCCAGTTTCCGTTTCGAATCTCTTGATACAGCTCAGATTCAGGGTAGATCGTCAGCATATTAGGGCCCACCAGAAAGGGGTGCAGCTGATTAAAAATCTGAGCGGATGCTTTTGCACCAGTTTCACCATGTCCCTTGCCAGAAATACTGGTCAAGTAGAAGAATCCGTATTCGATACCCGCCTGCTCCAATCTTTTGCATTGAGAGTTCTTCATCCGTTTTGTTTTCAGAATCTGTAATGCGGGCAAAACAGCCGATTGAATCGACAGATGGCAAATATTTATGAATGAAAGCTGCAATTTTTAGCAACTTCTCCGTTTTCAGAACAAACGGATTGGCTCCGGTTAAGAAAACACGCTGGATTGGCTCTGGATTTCCTTTACCCTGAAGGCGGGATAGCATCTTTGAATAGGGATTTGTACGCAGAACCTGTGCTTCCAACAAATCGTTTTCGATATCCTCCATAGGTGACATTCTGAAATTAAATGGCAAGTCGCTGTATAACGTACAGAACTTGCACTTGTGATGGGTACACCCCGCTGTGACCTCCAGCAGAAGCGAGTCCGCTTCATAAGGCGGACGCCAAATTGTTCCTGTGTAATGCATGGTAAACACCTCATCTCGAATGATTATGTACAGGCAACGAGGCAAACCTGTACATGACTGTCTCGTTAGGTTCATTATAGCAGAACACATCAAAAATAAAAGTACGGTACTTTTTTGTAGTACCTTACATTTTTACGGCAAATAGAGTATGATATTGGAGAAAGGAGATGGTCATATGAGAAAGTCAGAAGCAGCGGCCAACCGCTGTAAAACAATCTCCATGGTACAGAAACTGCTGGGTGGAAAATATAAAATTGAGCTTCTCTGGTACATCGGTAAATGCGATATTCGAAGGTTTGGGCAGCTTCGCCGTCAGATTGGAGAAATTACTGAAAGCTCTCTTACAAAGCAGCTCAGAGAGCTGGAAACAGATGGCTTTATTCTTCGCCATGATTTTTGTGAAGTTCCTCCACGGGTAGAGTATGCATTAACAGAACTTGGAATGAGTTTTTTGTCTGTCCTCGACTATATGAAAGATTGGGGTGACGAGAATCTGTCTATATGAACTGCCGAAAAGTTCATATGCTTATATAAATCATTTTTTTGCAAAGCTGGAAGGGAGGTGCACTATGCTGAATGTTTTTTCATGGAACATGACCGGATACATATCGAAGCACCCTGTCAATCCGTCCGATGACGGCGTTATTCCCTATGTGGCAGAGCGCATCTTCCAACTGGAACCAGAACCGCCAGTGGTGGACAGTCTGAATGAATATATCCTGTCTGCTTTGCGAGAAAAGAATTTGCTATATTTTTCGTTTTTCCTGCACCACTACGAACCGCAGCTGAACAAGCGCATCAAAGGGTTTCTTGGTGTAGATGGCGGCGATCTGTACGACACAGACCGTTTTATAGATATAAAGCTGTCCTGCCGGGAGCAGAGCTTGCTTGAAAAACGTCTGACGATCTGCATGACCTGTGGGCGTGTTGGCTCATGGAAAGACCGCCCTACCTTTGAGGAACTGGCGGTCATGTTTGAGGGCAGCACAGCCAGCGGTGCGGAGCGAGCTTACCGGAAAGCGGTGGACAAGCTGACGGAACTTCTGGTTGCCGAGGGTACGCTCCACGCTGTCCGACTAAAACAGAAATTCAGAACGGCAATGCAGAGGTCATGCGGCTTGCTGATTGGGATACAGTGAAATCAAACAAATTTGCAAGCAGAGCAATAGCCTATCTTCTGAACTGTGAGAACGAAAAATTGCCCAAGGAAATAATGGTGGCCTTTGAATAACGAGGGAGTGAGATACATGGAACAA
>ERZ1034939.373-NODE-373-length-30103-cov-11.059039_pt1 | contig 30103 bp, 19 predicted proteins | sample MGYA00520626_ERZ1034939 | MGnify/ENA primary metagenome ERZ1034939 (study PRJEB33766, sample SAMN09781751) | gut metagenome | biome: gut microbiome | host: Homo sapiens | place: Madagascar | study: EMG produced TPA metagenomics assembly of the PRJNA485056 data...
CGGTCCACTCAAAGTTGGCCTTCCATTTGGCCTCGTAGTCGAACAGCTCGTCGGCATTCTTGTCAGGATCGAAGACGGGGATGAAGCGATCGCTGGCGTGCTCGCTCTCGGTGAACTTAAACTGGGCCCTGTCGGCGGTATCGCCTGCGACGTCGGTGATCTCGACGCCCTCGGGAACCTCGACTTTAAACCAAATGAAGTCGGTCCTCATATCCACGGCTGGTTTTTCCGCTCCACCACCGCTGCCGGTAGCGCCACCGCTTCCGCCACAACCCACCAGGGCAACCGCGGCAAAGAGACTGATGCAGAGGGTGAGAATCGCAAAGGCCTTCTTTTTCATGGTCGTGTCCTCCTCGATCTGTAACCGCCCATGGATTACCTGTCTTTACTGTACGCGCGAGCGGCTCGTTCGGGTGGGCCATGTGTCCCATTCTGAGGGCCGGATTTGCGCCGTTAAGTGGCAATATGTCCGGGCGCAAAAGAGGGGAGGGCCGATGCCGTCGGCCCTCCCCGGGGTTGGGTGCCCGCTCATTTAATGGGGCGTTCGTGCGGGCGTGCGCGAACCCTTGCTACTTGATCTCGATGCTCGAAATCTCGACGCCGCGGGCCTCGGTGACGGCCGCCTTGATGTCGTCGGGGAACTCGATGGAGTTGAGGAGCGCCTCGGCTTCTTTCTTGTGCTGGTCGAAGTTCGAAATGAGGACGTAGACGCTTCCAGGCTCAACGTCGGTAAAAAGCATGGTTGAGATGCCGTTGTTGTCTTCGTATGTTCCGACGAGCCACGTCCTGCCGTTATACTCGACGGACCCGCCATCCTTCCACTGGAACGTATCCCCCTTCTTTTCCGCCTGGTCGGCGTGGGATTCCTCGGCCGTCAGCGCTTTTTTCCAAACGGGGATAAAGCGATCGGCCGAGGCGTTCTCGTCTTCGGGGAAGGTAAGCTGGACCCTGTCGGCATTCTTGCCGGCAGAGTCGCTTACGCCGACGCCCTCGGGCATCTCGACCTTAAACCAGATGAAGTCGGTCTTCTTAGCAACGGGGGCCTTTTCCTTGCTGCTCGTGGCGCCGCCTCCGCTCGACGCGCCTCCGCCGCAGCCGACAAGGGCGAGTGCGGCAAAGAGGACGATGCAAAGGGAAAGGATCGATAGGGTCTTATTCTTCATGGTGGCGTCCTCCTTGTCTTTTGGTGACATCACGGCGCCGCGGGGTGTTGGAGCCGTTGGTGCACGTTGCTATTCGCAGGCGTGGCGGATGTCGTTGCGTGTGGTGTGGCGATACCTCCGTTCTTAGTTTTCGGCCGTTGAGTGGCCGTGCCCCAACGGGTTCCTTACTTATTGATATGCCCCAGTTTGTACTGCCGGGGAGTCTCGAAACATGGGCCATATGTCCCATGTTTGGTGCGGTGGGGCGGAGCGTAGCCGGGGGCTGCGAATCTTGACGACGGACGCATCCGGTTAGTCATCGTGGGTGCCTCGCCACAGCTTTTTGTGCAAAAAGGGGCCCGCACCTTTTGCGGTGCGGACCCCTTTGCGTTGCAACAAGTTGCAGCGGCGTGTTTCGAAGTTGAAATTACTTGCGAACCTTAGACACGACAGCGCCGGCGGCAAAGCAGGCAATCGCCATGATGCCCATAGCAGCGACGATGTTGGCGGAGGCGTCACCCGTCTTGGGAAGGGCCTGCTTGTTGGCCTTGGTCTTTTTGGTGGGCTTGCCGGCGGGCTTGTTGTCGGAAGGCTTGGGCGCGGGCTCGTCCTTCTTCCACTGGGCAAACAGCGTCACAGGAGCAGTAAGCTCAACCTTATCGCCCGCGGCATAGCTTGTGCCGGAGCCGTCCTCGGCGGTGTTCCAGCCCACGAAGGAGTAGCCTTTGCGCACCGGCTGCTCGGCCGTAACCTCGGTCTTGGTTACGCACTCAACGGTGGCGAATTCGGCGGTCTGCTTATCCTCGGAACCGTTCAAATCGTAGGAGAGGTCGAAGGCCTTCTCCTCGAATTCGGGCTTGGTGAAGCCGCAGTACTTGCACTTAGGGGTTCCCTTGCGAGTCCAAGTACCGGCATTGTCAGAGGCCCACTCGGTGTAGGAGACGTTGAAGGCGTTGTCGTGCTCGCCGTCGGTGTAATCGTGGGTGAGCATCTTGCCACCGGACCACACGAGCTCGCCGTCAATGTTGACATCGGTGCGGCCGGTGTTGTTGGTGCTTGCCTTGCCACCAAAGCCAAAGAGCTGCGAGCAGGTGGTGTTGTCGCGCTCGGCAGTGACCGTGTTGTCACCGGTGAAGTTAAGAACGTACTTATAGGAACCCATATTCGAGTCGTTGATGTTCAGCGCCTGCTTAAGCATGCCCAAGAACGACTTCGAATTGAACTTGCAATTTTTCACGTTGACGACGATGTCATGATGGCCGGCGCTGTAATCGGTGTAGACGTTAATCACCTTGCCGCTGGCGTTAAAAGTGCAGCCGTCAAACGTCATGACCGGCGAGCTGTACGTCCAAAGAGCGTAATCGCCACTCGGGGCGTTGAACGTCGTGTTTCTGAACTCGGCACCCTGATAGCCCCAGTAGAACGTCTTACCGTTAATGACACAATTGTCAACAACGGTCTTATTGGCACGAATGAAGCCAAGATAGTCCACAGAGCCGGAACGCAGCGTCATGTTCTTGAACGTAACGGTGCCGGCGCCGTCAAAGGAATAGTCGCCGTTGTACTCGGTGCCATAGTTTGCAGGATCGGGCACAAGTGCACCGATGTTCCATGCGGTCTTGTCCGTGCCCAGACCCTCAAAGGTAAGGTCCTTACCCTTGGTGTGACCCTCGGAGTTCACCTTGTAAAGGGTGTAGTTGCCCTTGCCGAGCTTGATGGTGTCACCGCTCTGCGCCGCGGCGGTAGCGGTGGCAAGATCACTGTAGCTTTCACCGGTGCGGGCATTGGTAATCGTGCCGGTGGCACCGTCTGCGAAGGCGGGCGATGCGACGCTCATCGTGACGAGCGCAACGGCAAATAGCGCTGCGACCACACGAGAGGCCGTTTTCAAAAACGACTTCATGCTGAGACTCCTTTGATTCCAGTGGCATTTTTATCAGCTTTTATATTGTAGTACTTATGGCACTTTTCTAACCCTCCGTTATAAAGTGAATTGGCAATGCTGACATTTCGCACGTGCGCGTCACTCCGCTGTTGCTTTGTTGCAGCGATTCGCGCAACAAAAGCCAGATTTTTGCGTTGCGTTCTGTTTGCTGAACGGTGTGAATGTATCAAGGTGCTATTGCACACGACTGCTTTTCTTGGGGCATCGGAGTGCTGTCCTATTGCCTGCCATAAAAAACGGCGATGCCGACGCCTGCTGTTTAACACGTGCTTATCGGCTAGACTAGGCACCACGAAATGAACGGCGTGATTGGATGGCACTTGCCGTCCGATGCGCTTGGCAAGCATTGAGGGTGCATGCACATGAGCCAAGAGATGATGGACAAAACCTGTCGCGAGTTTGCCCAGGCGCTTGCCGCGCGCGAGCCGGTTCCCGGCGGCGGTAGTGCGAGCGCCTTTGTGGGCGCGCTGGGAGCCTCGCTTTGCGGGATGGTCGCTCGCTACGGGGCGACAAACCCTGCGCTTGCCGATCGCGCAGACGATCTGACACGCGCATTTGCCCAGGCGGATGAGTTGGCGCAGGAACTTGTGGGTCTGGTTGCCGAGGATGTTCGTGCCTACGGGCAGGTGTCCGCGGCGTATGGTATTCCGCGCGAGGACCCGGCTCGACCGGCTGCGATTCAGGACGCGTTGCACGTGGCCGCCATGCCGCCGTATCGGATCATGGATGCTTGTGGACGCGCGCTGGCGCTGCTCGAGGACATGGCCGATAAGGGGTCGCGCCAGCTGCTGTCCGACGTGGCCTGTGGCGCCGTGTTCTGTCGCGCCGCTATGCAGGGCGCGAGCCTGACGCTCTTTGCGAACACCACGTCTATGAAGGACCGGGTGCGCGCCGAGGAGCTCGAGGCGGCGTGCGATGAGCTGCTGGATACATGGCTGCCGCGCGCCGATGCGCTGGCGCGCCGCGCTGCCGACGCCGCCAGGAAGAGGGGATAGCCATGGCCGAGCTGCTCAAAGGGGCTCCCGTTGCCCGTGCTTTGACCGAGGGGCTCGCTGCTCGCTGCGCGGCTTTGCATGAGCGCGGCGTCGTGCCGACGCTGGCCATCGTTCGCGTGGGCGAGCGCGAGGACGACCTATCCTACGAGCGCGGTGCCCTCAAGCGCTGCGAGAAGGTTGGCATTGAGGCCCGCCGCGTTTTGCTTCCTGCCGATGTTTCGCAGGATGAGCTGTTGGCGGTTATTAAGGACATCAATGCCGACCCTGCTGTTCATGGCTGCCTGATGTTTCGTCCGCTGCCCGTCGGGCTTGACGAGGATGCAGTTGCCGCGGCACTCGATCCCGCCAAGGATGTTGACTCCATGACGCCGGCCTCGCTGCTTACCACGCTTTCGGGGCGAGGCGAGGGCTTTGCTCCCTGCACGGCCGAGGCCGTGTTGGCGTTGCTGGACCATTACGACGTTGAGCTGGATGGGGCAAAGGTCGCGGTCGTCGGCCGGTCGCTGGTGATTGGCCGTCCCGTTGCCGCCATGCTTACGGCGCGCAATGCCACGGTGACGACGTGTCATACGCATACGCGCGACCTTGCCACCGAGTGTCGTGCGGCTGATATTGTGGTTGCGGCCGTTGGACGTGCGCGCACGATTGGCGCGGATGCGGTCCGCGAGGGCCAGACGATCATTGATGTTGGCATTAACTGGGATGAGACTGCTTGCAAGCTGGTCGGCGACGTGGATTTTGATGCTGCGGAGCCGGTCGTTGGCGCAATTACTCCCGTACCGGGCGGCGTGGGCGCTGTAACGACAGCGATTCTTGCCAAACACGTGATTGAGGCGGCGGAGCGCGCATCGAAATAGGCGTTTTGGGCTGTATAGAGGGTCAGCTATATTCCCGCTGTGCAAAAAACGCCAAATATGAGTACTGTTGCCAAGATAGTCACATATGTTTTATGCCATTTGGGCTTCCTAGTGATATCCATTATCGTTAGGAAGCCCATTTTATTGAACCTATGGGGAATAAAGTTGTCTTGCTTTTTCACAAATGGGGATTTCCGGCAGTCGTTACAAGGAAATTTGCTGCTACTAAATTGGTGACAGTACTCATATTTGGCATTTTTTGCACACAGGGGTCCCGAGGGGTCTCGAGGGGTCGTGGTTTCGCCCTTTTTGCGCCGAAGCGATACACTGGTACCGTTTGATTTCTTCGCTCAAGGAGGATGCGCATGCCGTGCACGACGATTTTGGTTGGTAAGAATGCGAGCTACGACGGGTCGACGCTGGTCGCCCGCAACGAGGACTCGTCCAACGGGGTGTTTGAGCCCAAGCGCATGCGCGTGGTGCATCCCGACGAGCAGCCGCGCGTCTACACGAGTGTCCTGAGCCACCTGACCGTCGAGTTGCCCGATAACCCCATGCGCTACACGAGCGTCCCCGATGTCGTTCCCGGTCACGGCATTTGGGCCGAGGCCGGTTTCAATGAGCTCAATGTGGGCATGTCCGCAACCGAGACGCTCACTACCAACGAGCGCGTTCGCGGCGCCGATCCGCTCGTGGACTACGTGCCCGCCAAGGGCAACGAGGGTGAGGACGGCTATGTGCCGGCGCAGCCCGGCGGTCTGGGCGAGGAGGACATGGTGACCCTGGTCCTGCCGTACGCCAAGTCCGCCCGCGACGGCGTTCGTATCCTGGGCGACCTGCTCGAGCGCTACGGTACCTATGAGAACAACGGCATCGCCTTGAGCGACGTTGATGAGATCTGGTGGCTCGAGACCATCGGCGGCCACCACTGGATCGCCAAGCGCGTGCCCGACGACGCCTATGTGACCATGCCCAACCAGCTGGGTATCGACAGCTTTGACCTGGACGACGCCGAGGGCGCCCAGACCGACCACATGTGCTCCGCCGATCTGCGCTCCTGGATGGCCGAGTGGCATCTGGATCTGACGCTGGGTGTTAAGGGCGACGGTCCTGCTGCGGTCTTTAACCCGCGCGAGGCCTTTGGCTCGCACAGCGACAGCGACCACGTCTACAACACGCCGCGCGCCTGGTACATGCAGCGCTGCCTCAATCCCAGCGATGTGTGGGACGGTCCCGACGCCGACTACACGCCCGAGAGCGACGACATCCCCTGGAGTCGCGTGCCCGAGCGCAAGGTGACCATCGAGGACATCAAGTACGTGCTTTCGAGCCACTACCAGGGCACGGAGTACGACTGCTACGGCAGCAAGGGCACGCCCGCCACGCGCGGCGCCTATCGTCCCATCGGCATCAACCGCAACAGCCAGCTCGCCGTGCTGCAGCTGCGCCCCTATGCACAGCCGGCGTATCGCGCCGTGCAGTGGATGGCGTTTGGCTCTAACTCGTTTAACGCGCTCGTGCCGCTGTACGCCAATGTCGAGACCATGCCCGAGTACTACGCCGATACGCAGGCTCGCGTGACGTCCGAGAATTTCTATTGGGCAAATCGCCTGATCGGCGCCTTGGCCGATGTTCGCTTCCATGAGTGCGGTCGTGCAGTCGAGGATTATCAGGAGAAGGTCGGCGGCATGGGCCACAAGCAGATTCACGACGTTGACGCTGTCGTAGCCGCGTTGCCCGAGGCCGAGGTGCCTGCCGAGCTCGCCCGCGCCAACGAGGCCTTTGCCGAGCTCGTGCGCGTGGAGACCGATGCCCTGTTGGGCAAGGTGCTCTACACCACGAGCTGTGCCATGAAGAACTCCTTCGCGATGAACGACAACGTAAGGTAAAGACAACCTTGCAACGAGCGAGCGGGACAAACGCCGTCAAAGGCTTTGCCCCGCTCGATTTCTATCTTGGCGGTAAAACGATTTTGTGTCGTTCACCTAATCTTGGGTACAAGAAGGCCAATGCAGTTGTTCACGATTGGAGCCAACCATGGTTATGAAATTCGATCAGCTTGTTAACGGTGCCATCAACGTGGGCTTCGGCGCCGCTGCCGTTGCCGTCGAGGGCGGCAAGAAGGTCCTCGACGACCTTAACACCAAGGGCGAACAGGTGCGCAAGGACGCCGGTACCCCCGATATCGCCCGCAGCGTTTCGGATATGTTCGAGCGGGCCGGCGGAACTATCTCCGACCTCACTGAGCGCTTGGGCATGCAGGGCGAGACCGCGGCGCAGCGCGTGCTCGACGAGCTCATCCTGGCCCGCGTCCGCGTTATGACCGCCCCCGAGCGCACGGCCTTTTTGGCCCATGTGCGCGACATTGTGGATTCGGTCGAGGATAATGTGACCTCGGTGCCCGTCGAGTCTGTTGAGCCCGACGACGCAGAGGACGCCGAAGAGGCCGAGTAGCAGCGCAGATGGCAGATTCCACCACCGATTACAACAATCTAGATCCCTTGGGTGACGAGGCGGCGGTTGTCGATGAGGTTGAGGCCGCCGTCTCGGGCGCTCGCAAGAAACCGCGCGCTGTCGATATGGTCCCCGAGGAGCCCGACGCGATGGCGCCGGACGAGGAATACCAGCTCACGCCGGCGGGCCGCCGCGAACGCATTGGGCAGATCGTTCGCCTGATCAAAAAGTATCGCGTGTGGGACAACCTTACGCCGGTTCGCCTGCGTCGTCTGCTCGAAGAGCTCGGCCCCATGTTCGTCAAGATGGGGCAGATTCTGGCCAACCGCTCCGAGATCTTGCCGCAGCGTTTTTGCGACGAGCTCCGTCACCTGCGCTCCGACGTAGAGCCGGTGCCGTATGAGGTAGTGCTCCGCTGTCTGGAAGAGGAATACGGCCAGCGCTTGGGGCAGATGTTCGACGCAATTGACCCCAACCCGCTCGGTAGCGCGTCGCTCGCGCAGGTGCACCGCGCCCGTCTGGTGACAGGCGAGGACGTGGCCGTTAAGGTGCAGCGCCCCGGTGCGCAGCAGGTCATGGCGCAGGACATCGACATCATTCGCTCGGTGGTACGCATCGCCTCAAAGTTCGTCAACACCGATCAATTTGTTGACCTGCACGGCGTGGTCGAAGAGCTGTGGACTTCGTTTCGCGAGGAGACCAACTTTTTGGCCGAGGCCAAAAACCTCAACGATTTCTATGACTTCCACAAAAGCGTGCGCGGCGTGTCGTGTCCCAAGTCCTACCTGGACCTTTGTACCGAACACGTGGTGGTCATGGACTACATCGACGGCATCTCCATCGCCGATCCCAAGCGTTTAGCAGCCGAGGGCTATGACTTGGAAAAGATTGGCGCTGCGATCGTCGAAGACTATTCGACGCAGGTGCTCGACGACGGCTTTTTCCATGCCGACCCGCATGCGGGAAACATCATCCTCAAAGACGGCATTGTCTACTTTATTGATCTGGGCATGGTCGGGCGCATGTCGAGCCACGACCGCGGCATCGTCAAGGATATGATTTTCGCCGTGGCCGAGGGCGACGTGCCCAAGCTCAAGGACTCGCTCATGCGCTTTGCCGTGACGCGCGGCGATTCTGCCGAGCTCGACCATTCGACCTTTTTGTCCGACTTGGACTTTATCGTCGCCGACTTTGCGGGTCTTGACCTTAAGGATCTTGATATCGGCGAGTTTTTGACCTCGCTGCTAAATTTGGCGCGCAAAAACGACGTTGAGCTGCCGAGCGTGGTGACGATGTTCGCGCGCGGCATGGTGACGCTCGAGGGCCTGCTGACCGAGTACATGCCCAACGTCAACATGATCCAGATCATCCAGACGCATATCAAAAACGAGAAAAGCACCTATGCGCGCGTCCGCGAAATGGGACGCGATCTTGCCGCGAGCAGCTATCGCGCGGCAAAAGGCTCGCTCGAGGCGGCCGAGTATCTGGGCTTGGCTTCGCGCATGCTCACGCGCGGCCAGCTTAAGGTGAACACGCAGATTATGAGCAGCGATAAGGCGCTGCGGCAGCTGGGTGGAATTATCGACCGCATGTCGATGGCAATTGTGATTGCCGGCCTGTTTATCGGTTCGTCGGTGGTGTACTACGCGCGCATCGAGCCGGTTGTGTTTGGTATCCCGGTCATTGGCTTTATGGGCTACGTGAGTGCGCTGGTGTTGGCGCTGATGTTGGGCCGCGAGATCTGGCGCAACAGTCACGGCGTCAAGCGTTAACGATTTTCCGGGATCAGAGGAAGACGGATTCTTTTGCTCGGCACTCCATCCGCACCCTAATCTATTGCAAACCATAGCTTTTACCTTGGGCTTCGCCTGCGTGCGAGGCCCTTTTGCGTGATACCATACTGACAGTAATAATCGATGGCCTAGATGGTGGTGCGGAGACGCACGAATGCGCGGTTTTCCTGCGCGTTTGGGAGAATCGGGGTGCAAGTCCCCGGCTGTACCAGTAACCGTAATTCCTCTTGGCCCGGGATAGTCGCGACGCAGATCGGACGGCGCGCCCGGGTCGGTAAGGTTAAGTCGGATCGCCTCCCATCTTGTACGCGGCCGCGGCGCATGCCGCCGGTACGCGTTGGGCTCTGGAGGGAAGGGGGACCCCGATGGGGGTACTCGAGCGCAATGTGCGCGATGACGTGGGGCAGCCGCTGGGCAATGCTCCAAGTTCAGACAATAGGAGACAAATGGATATGTTTGAAGACGAGCGCCAGCGTGCCTCTTGGCATCGCCATGGAGCGATTGCCCGCGGCGTAGCCAAGCGCGGTCTGGTGGCGTTCCTGGCTTTTGCCATGGCTTTTGGCACCACGCCGGCGCAACTTTGGGCCGACGGCGCCGAGGGCATTGCCGAGGCCGTGGCTGCTGCGACGGGCGGCGAGGGCGCGGCGGCAGGCGATGGCACTGCTGCCGACACCGGCGCGAACAGTGCTGCCGTGGAGGACGGCACGGGTACCGGTGACGCTGCTACCGATCAGGGTGCGGCTTCGGGCGCCGCGAAGGGCGGTGACGCCGCAGGTGATGCGGCTGAGCCCGACAGTTCCGCCGCGATGCCTGCTGCCGCTTCGGAGCAGGGCGATCCGAAGGCCGCTGCCGCTTCTGCCACGACGCTTTCCAGCGAGGCCAAGGTCTTCATCCAGGACACCAAGGATAAGGACAACTCGTATTCCACGAAGTCGGGCGCGCTCAAGGCTGGCGAGACGCTTTGGGCAAACATGTACGACGAGGTGGAGACCGAGGACGATTGGGGTGACACCACCACCGAAACTCAGTCCGTCGCCAACCCCGGCACCTGGACCTACACCTGGCTCGCCGGTACGGTTAAGGCTAGCAATAATGTCTCCGACTACACCGATATCGTAGGCCACGAGCAGTCCCTCACCGTCACCGATGCGATGGTGGGCAAGTACTTCATCTGCAAGGTAACGGTTGATGGCAAGGATTACTACGGGCCCGCTGCGTACGGCTCGGGCATCAATGCCAACTCCATCCCCGGCCCTGTGCTGGGTGCCGGGCAGATGGAACTCTACAGCGTCAAGCTGAGTAGCGACGTGCCGAGCATAGGCGATACCCTTACGGCGACGCCGTACAAGGATTGGTCGAGCCCCGCGGGGTCTGACGCCAAGGTCACCTACACCTGGTCCGCTTCCACCTCTTCCTCCTCGGGCTTTACCAAGATCGAGGGCGAGACGGGCGCTACGCTCGTGGTGGGCGACGACCTCGAGGGCAAGTACATTAAGGTTGAGGCCACTGCCGGCGTCAACACGGTGAGCAAGACCACTTCCAGCAAGGTCAAACAGGCCGGTGCGGTCGAGATTTCGGCCGTGTCCATCGTTAACACCAAGGACAACACGAGCGTCTTTGCGGTGGGGGATACCGCTAAGGCCCGCGCCAAGGAGAAGGGCAGCGCGTACGGCGCGTTCGTCGACGCGAGCAAGCTCAACTATCAGTGGCAGAGCTCTGACACCAAGGGCGGCACGTATACCGACATTGCGGGCGCCACGGGTGAGACCCTCGAGCTTACCGACGCTTTGGGCGGTAAGTACCTCAAGTGCAAGGTGTCCTCGAAGATCGGCTCTTCGAGCTTGACCAACTCGACGGGCGCTCTCGTTGCGGCTACCGGTTCAATTTATATCACCAAAGTGTCCATGAGCCCCTCCTCGGGCAAAGTCGAGGTTGGTTCCACGATCACGGCGACCGCCACGGCGGGTTCCACCGACGTTACCACCGATTCGCATGTCACGTGGCAGTGGTATAAGGGTACTTCGAGCACCGCCAGCTCGTGTAACACGCCTATCGAGGGCGAGACCGGTAACACCCTGACGGTGACCGCCGCCCTCAAGGGCTACTACGTCGTGGCCAAGGCCAACGGCGGTTACGGCGAGCAGAAGCCTTCTTCTTACTATGCGGCGGGTCCTGTTTCCGTTGCGGGTCAAGTGGAGCTCTATGACGTGCAGTTCGAGGGCTCTCCCGCCATCAATGGCGTGCACGTAGGCGATACGCTCAAGACTAAGGTGCGCAAAAAGGACGGTTCGCGCTACAGCTATATCGACCGCACCGATAATGTGACCTACCAGTGGCAGTATGCAAATAGCAGCTCGAGCCTCGACTCCGCTTACACCGATATCCCCGGTGCCACCGAGGCCACCTATACCGTTGACGCTGCCTATGCCGGCAAGTATCTGCGCGTGAAGGTGACGAGCGAAAATACCGTTTCCAGCACGCAGAAGAAGAGCTCCTCCGGCGGCACGCAGCTCGTAGCTCCGCTCGGCCCCGTGACGCTCAAGGGTCAGTACAAGCTGGCGGGCATTGAGCTTGCCGATAAGAACGTTACGCTGAGCGTGGGTTCAAAGATCACGCCGAGTGTGCAGGTGCCGGGCAGCTGGTCGGGCTCGACCAAGGACGTGCCCGACGATGCCGAGTTGACCATGGCGTGGTATGCCAAGGGCGAGGGCGATACCGATTGGACCGAGCTTACCGACGGCATCGATACGACTGATGGCAGCCTGACTATTTCGGACGCGCTTGTTGGCAAGCGCATCAAAGTTACGGCGAGCGCCCTCGACAACACCGTTGAGTGGGTTTCGCCCGATAGCGTTACCGCAGCGGGGGAGTATAACCTGCTGCGCGTGACCACTACGCCGCAGATCAATAGCGATTCGACCCATCTCGTCTCGGGCGATAGCGTTAAGGCGACGGCGCAGGCCAAGCGCGCCGACGGTTCGGCCACCAACGGTATCGACGTCACCGGCCAGTCGACTGTTGCCTGGTATGCGGCCGACGACGCGAAGGCTCCCGCGGCCGACTGGACGCTTCTGCCCGATATGTCGGGCGCCACGGCAACGGTTTCGGCTTCTGCCGCGGGTAAGTATCTGAAGGCTGTCGCCACGAGCGGCAGCTCGAAGGTTGAGCTCGTCTCTGTCAATCCCGTGATCGCCGCAGGCTCGCTTGAGGCCGCAGTCCAAAAGCTCAGCGATGCCAATAAGCAGATCGCTGTTGATTACAGCGCCAAGGGCGGCAACGTCAACGATGTTCTGAAGGCGCAGCTTGCCGATCTGGGATTTACCGATATCGACGTCAGGGTCTCTGAGGGCGGCGTTGCCTTTAAGGCCGGGGACGCCAAGGCTACGGTCGGTATCTCCGACGCCCAGGATAAGACCAACGGCGATGTGACGTTCTTCTTCATTGACCCCAACGACTACACCGGTTACAACATCGACGGTCTGCGTAGCGCCGATGTGGTGTTTGAGCTGTCGCGCGATGGCAAGACCGAGTACTACCAGCCCAACAAGTCGGTGCAGGTTGCTTGGAACGAGGCCCGCGTTCAGCAAATGCTCGACGATGCGGCCGAGCAGGTTGCCATCGGTTACGCCGTAGGCGATTCGGCTGAGTCCGTCACGTCCAACCTCACGCTTCCATATCGCGCGGGCTCCAAGAACAAGTTCGAGGTTAGCTGGAAGAGTTCCGAAGGCGATGTCATTTGGCCGTCCGGTTATGGCTGGGACGACTACACCGGCAAGGTGACACGCGTTTCGAGCGATCGCACCGTAACGCTGACCGCGACGGTTTCGTTTGTGAGCGGTGGCCCGAGCGATGTCGAGGGCTCGCACGACTTCGCCGTGACCGTCAAGGGCGACCCCGAGAAGGTCGCTGCCGACAAGAAGGCACTGCAGGAGAAGGTCGATGCGGCCTTTACCTACGACAATATCAAGTACCTCGACACCAAAACGGTTGCCAACAAGGATGGCCTGACCGCCGACCTGCAGATGCCGCGCACGAGCACGCTCAATATCGACGGCAAGTACTACAAGGTCGAGTACTCCGCCAGCACCGATGACATCACGTTTAACGGTTACAAGGGCACGGTCTACCAGCCGCTGCCTGGCACCGAGGCAGCGAAGACCAAGGTCACCCTTACGGTGACCGATAAGTCCAACGCCGAGGTCACGGCAAGCAAGTCCCTCGACTTTGCGATTGCTCCGCAGGACCAGGGCGAGCTCGATGCCGAGCTTTCTCTTATGAAAAAGGCGAAGGCCGGCTATGCTGCCGCCATTCTGAATGGCCAGGACGCTAGTGCCGTTTCGACCGACATGCACGCGTTCCAGAAGGTTTATCTCGATGCCGACGGCAACCTTGCCTGGAGCTACAACAAGGCAACGACCGATTCGACGTCCCCGGGTATTGTTCCGGTCGATCTGCCTGGCTATGACGCGATGTCTGGACAGGATTGGCGTCTGTTTAAGTCGAGCAACAGCTCCATTGTTTCTGCCGAGAACCTCAAGGTCACGCAGCCCGAGTACAACACGAAGGTTGTTATTTCCTCGCGTCTGGCGAGCGAAAAGTACGCTCGCTATGCCGAGCGCTATCCCGACAATGCCACGTATGCCAAGCTTGCGAACCAGGATGTCTCGGCAAAAATCACGGTTCTGGGCACGAGTGGCCAAAACAGCCCGGAAGTGACGGCGACGTGCTCCGTCATTGGCATCGATGCCAAGGGCAAACAGCAAACGTGGGCTGCCGCGACGCAGTACACGCTCAAGAATGGCTCGACGGCCGCCAATCTTTCCGAAGAGCTCTTTAAGCAGGCTGGCCTCAAGTCCGACTACGACCCCAACGGCTCTTGGGGTTGGGTGCTCAATTCCATTACGTCGCCTTTCGACGCCGATCGCACCCTTGCATATGACGCTGCTACGGGCGCATATTGGCAGCTGTTTATCAATGGTGTTGCGGCGTCGGTTGGCGCTGGCAAATACACTCTCGAGGCGGGCGACTCTGTCGTTTGGTGCTACTCGAAGTACGGTGACCCCGCACCTACCGATCGACTTTCCGTAAGCTGCTCCGTTATCGGTCAGGACGCTACGGGTGCTCAGCAAACGTGGGCTCAGCCTACGACCGCGTTGGTGGAAGAGGGCGCAACTGCCGCCGATCTTTCCGAGCAGGTCTTTAAGCAGGCCGGTATTGGCGCCGACGTCCAAACCGGTTCGTATGGTTGGTTCCTCAATTCGCTGACTTCTCCGTTCAATAAGAGCGTGAAGCTTTCGACCGTACAGGTTAACGAAAGCACCTGGAAGTCCTGGCAGTTCTTCGTTAACGGCAAGATGGCCAATGTCGGCGCCGGCAACTACACGCTTAAGGCCGGCGACGAGGTTGCCTGGGTCTATGGTTCCAATGGCACCATGCCCGGTCAGGTTTCTGTCTCGATGGAGATCATCGGCAAAAAGGACGGTAAGGCCCAGCGCTGGACCGATCCTTCGATGCAGGTGTTTGTCGAGGGCACGACGATCAAGGACGCCACTGCCGCCTACTTTGATACCTTGGGCATCAAGTCCGAGATGTACGATCAACATGGTTTCTGGGGCGTTCACAGCCTTGTCTCTCCGCTTGATGGCACTAAGTTGGCCGGCGCTTGGTCGTTCTTTGTTAACGGTGTTCCCGCAAATCAGCTTGACAGTGACTGCGTGCTCAAATCGGGTGACGAGATTGTCTGGGCTTATGCTCCTGGCGATACGGTGCCTAATCCCGACGAGGTCGTAGTCGATCCGAGCGCCCCGCGTCCGACCGATTGGAAGTCCGATTGGGATGGCAAGTCCAATGCGGTGGTCGAGAACGTTTCGACGCCTACGGGTGCGCTAGCGAGCTCTTGGACGTTCGACTGGAAGGCGTATTCTGGTTCGGCGTATCCCAACGCGAGCGAGCCTATTGTCGTGAACGGCAACGTGTATCTTGCCGTCAACAAGCGCTTGCTAAAGATTGACGCCGAGTCTGGCAAGGTCCTTGCCGAGTCGAATCTTAAGACTGCGGTCGGTTACACCTCGCGTCCGATTTATGCGAACGGTTTGGTTATCGTTCCGCTTGACGGCGGTGCGGTCCAGGCCCTGACGGCTGACGCGCTCACAACGGTTTGGGTCACTGACTCCGTGAGCAGGACTGCTCAGTCGAATTCTCAGCTGACGGTTGATGGCAATTACCTCTATGTCGGCACCGTTGATGTCGACTATGGAACGAGTACGTACAATAACGGTCATCTGACGCGTATTAATATCCTGACCGGCGCTGTTTCTTGGCAGCATGTCAATGCCGACGAGGGTTATTACTGGACGGGCGCGACGGTGGGCGATGACTATGTCTTGGTCCCCACCAGTGCCGGTACCGTCGAGATGCTCAGCAAGTCTTCGGGCGATGTGCTCGGAAGTGTTTCGGTTGGTGCTCTTGTCAACTCAAGCTGTGTGCTTTCGGCTGACGGCAGCCATGCCTATCTAATCTCGCGCGACGGCAAACTGCACGTGTTGGCGATTTCTGATGGCGACTCACGCGATGCGGATGCCGCTTCGCGTATTACCGAGGAGCGCGTAGTTGACCTTGGCCTTACGGGGTGTGCATGCGCGCCTACGATGCTCGACGGCAAACTGATTATCGGTGGCGAAGTCAATGGCGGCTCAGCGCTTGCTATCGTTGACCTGAACAACAACTTTGCCACGACGCTGGTCACGACGGCGGACGGCTCTCAACTGCCAGCCGGACTTGGTGGCATCAAGGGCGCTCCGCTGGTGAGCACTCAGGCAGATGGCACGTATGTCTACTTCACGGTTAACTACGGCGAGAGCTCTGATTATGTTAACTACACCTCGGGCGGTGGCGTATATCGTTACAAGTTGGGTGACGCTGAGGCTTCTGGCGTGTTTAGCGCAACAGGCCACAACAACTACTGTGACTCGCCAATCGCTTGTGATGCCCAGGGCAACTTGTACTACATCAACGACTCTGGCACGCTGTTCAAGCTGAATGCTGGCGTTAAGGTTTCGTTTAGCGCTGGCGAGGGCTCCAAGGTGGATTTCCAGACCACGGCTGCCAACGGCTCTATTACCAAGCCTGCCGATCCGACGCGCGAGGGCTACACCTTCGCTGGTTGGTATACCGACGAGGCTTATACGGAGGAGTATAAGTTTGATGCTGCGGTGACGGCCGATATGACGCTGTATGCCAAGTGGGTCAAGAATGCTGTTAACCCTGGTGGTAATGGCGGCTCTGGCTCCAACGGCGGCAATGGCGGTTCGGGTAATGCCGGTGCTGGTTCCGGCTCCGGCAACGGAACGAGTGGCCAGCAGAGCGGCGGCGCTGTTGCTCCGGGTCAGAAGCCGGTGTCTGCCACGACCGCGACGGAGACCAAGAACGGCAAGGATTCCAAGAAGGATTCCGGCAAGGACGGCAAGAAGTCTGACAAGAAGTCCAGCAAGTCAGGCTCCAAGTCCGACACGGGCTCGGCTGCCGCGACTACCGCTAAGAAGTCCGCTGAGGCTCCTGTGCAGCAGTCTGGCTTCAATCCGCTTGCCATCGTTGGTGTTGCGGCCGGCGTGATCGGGCTTGCGGTCATCGGCGTGTTCGTGTTTACCAAGCGTCGGTAGGTGAGGGCCGTGTCCAATAAACCTCAGGACGCCGATTCCAAGCAGCCCGACTCGTCGTTCATTCAGCTCGACGATGCAAAGCAAAAGGGCGCCGCTTCGGCGGCGTCCGCCCCTCGGCGAAAGGCGCTCGTTGGCGTTCTGACGGCCGCCTGCATCGTGTTGATTGTCGTCTCGCTTGGCTTTGTTCACCCCTCTGTCAGCGGCGCATGGTCCATCGACTGGATTGTCCGGACCGTGACAGGGAAGAGCGTCGTTGCCAAGGATGCGTCAGTTTTCGGCTCGACTACCGCTTCGGGCAAGGCTGGGTCCAAGGACTCCAAATCTTCGGACAATGCAAAGGACGGGTCGAAGAATTCGGGTGAATCTGATTCCAAGGACAAGTCTGAATCTTCGGACAAGAAGTCGGGCAAGGAATCGAAGGAGAAGAAGTCCGATGGCAAGGACGGCAAGACGTCCAACAACGCGTCTGCCGGACAGGGCTCTGAATCCACCGGTGGATCGAGCTCTTCTGACGGCTCTTCTTCGGGTGGCGGCTCGGCGTCCGGCGGTGGGTCTGCATCCAACAGTGGCAGCGCCTCTGCTGGCAATCAGGGCGGCTCGCAGCAGCCTGGCTACGTCACGGTGACGGTTTCGGTCACATCGAGTGCCGTGGGTAATCCTGTGTCTTCCGGCGGTACCTTCACCTTTAACGAGGGTGCCACGGTCTACGATGCCCTGTGCGCCCTGGGTCTCTCTGTAAATGCGCACGGCTCATCGTACGGCACGTATGTCGCCGCTATCGGTGGTTTGGCCGAGAAGGAGCACGGTGGTACAAGCGGCTGGATGTATTCCGTTAACGGCGTAACGCCCAACACGGCTTGCAGCAACTACGTTCTCTCCAACGGTGACAGCGTCGTCTGGTATTACGTAACGGGCTAAATGCCTTGACATAGCGCACGGAGCGGGCGGTTCGGACAAACATTCGAGCCGCCCGTTTTTAATGCGAATGGGATGGGGTTTCCAACTAGGGCTCAACCGGAAATTGCATCCCATTCTGAAGGTGAACTCTGGGATGCGGTTTCCGCATCAGCGTCCATTGGGAAACGGCGTCCCGTTCTGGACGTCGATTCCGGGATGCGCTTTCCGTTTTGACGTCCGCGGGAAACTGCATCCCGGAATTCCCGCTCAGACCGGGATAACGTTTCCCGATGGGGCGGGTTTCGGAAAGCGTGTCCCGCTCTGAGGGCTCATTCCGGGATGGACTTTCCGCATGGGGGTTCATCTGGAAACTGCGTCCCGTTCTGGTGACTGATTCCGGGATGCACTTTCCGGTAAGGCCTCATCGCGGAAACTGTGTCCCATTTCGGTCTTGTGGCCCGCTTCGCATGCCTTCCTCGGCATGCTCCACAAACAAAAAAACCGGCTGGAACGAGAATTCCAACCGGTTATACCTTCAAGCAAATGTCGAACAAACTCGAACAAACTACGACTGCGCGCCCTCGAGGAAAAAGCGACGGCTAAAGTAGTTGTACCAGGTGACCAAGAACGTGGCGATGGCCTTCATGGCCTGGTAGCCGATGCTCAAAAACGTGACGCCCACAAACATGTACAGGTCGTTGAGGCCCAGACCAATCACCGACAGGATGGTGAAGATCGTGAACTCGCGCTTACGGCTCATGCCCTCGCGATGATCGAACACGTATTTCATGCTGAGCCAGTAGTTGACCACGACGGATGTGACAAACGAAATCGTGGTGCTCATCAAAAAGTCGAGATGAAACAGCTCGACGAGCGCAATGAGCATGCCCCAGTCGATGCCAAAGGAGATAAGACCCACGACAGCGAACTTGAGGAACTGCTTGGTATGAGGTTGTGCCAGTGCTTTGCGCACGTAATCACATCCAATGCGTTGACGAATCGAGCAACGAGATACTTTAGGGCTTTTGCATGGGAAACGTAAGGGTTTTGCCAAGAAATATACGAACTCGCCAAATTTGCAAGAGGAAATCCGCAAGCGTTGTGTATTTATCCGTTAACGAGTGTAGAGGGCAGATGCTGAGCTCGAATTAGGACGCGCAGCTACTTGGATTCCTCGCCCTCCAGGAATAATTTACGCGTGACAAAGTTGTAGACCATGACGAGTGCCGTGGCACAGATCTTGGCGATATTGGCCTCGAGGCCCAGGCCGGCGTTCAGCGCCAGCACGATGCCGTCGTTGAGCGCCAGACCAATGACGGACAACACGACAAAGATGATGAACTCGCGGCGGCGGCTCATGCCCTCCTTATGCGCAAACACGTATTTCATGCTCGCAACATAGTTGAAGATGAGCGATACGACAAATCCACTGGTGTTGGCTATGAGGATGTTGAGTCCCAGGCCGTAATGGAGCAGATTCATGATGCCAAAGTCGATGATGGTGGCGGTAACGCCGACGATACCGAATTTCATGATCTGCGCGAGAAGCTTTTGCATGGGACCTGCCTTAGGATGACGCTTGCGCGCCGTGGGAATGACAAACGCAGCAAGTTTAGCCAATACTCGCGGACGCGGCTAGACACGCTCTTCGATGGCACCGTTTCTATACGCATCGAGCAGCTGACGCAGGTCCTGAATCTGGCTACGAATCTTGGCGCCGGTATCGGTGTCGCTGACCATGCGGCGCCGGTCGGCCTCGTCAAAGCGGTTGGTCTCGCTCTCGATGTCGACATTGCGGGTGAGCGCCTCGGCAACGGTGGTAAAGGCTTGGTGCGATTTAAGACGGCATCCGCGTGAGCTCGAGATGAGGGTATAGCCGGCGATGCCCGTCTTGGGATGGTAGGCGCGACAGAAACCGCCATCGATGACCAGCAACTTGCCGTCGGCACGGATGGCCTGCTCACCCTTTGTGGTCTTGACGGGCGTGTGGCCGTTGATGATGTGGCCCGTCGGCGAGCATGCCATGGCGGTGACACCGAACTCGCGCATAATGTCGTCGCAAACCGATGGCGACGTGGTGAGCGTAAAGTACGGGTCCATCGGCTCGACCCAGGTGCTCTTGTCGGCGATGTAGGCGCGCTCGAACGTGCGCACCACGCGGCCGCTAGCGGGTGAACTAAAGCCAATCCACAGGTACCACATCCAGTCGAGGGCGTCACGGTCGCCTGCTCGCCAGGCACGACGGGCGATATAATCGCAAAAGTCGAAATAGTCACGGCCGGCATGCCAGGTACCCAGGCAGTTCATGCTGCTAAAAGTGCCGTCCTCGTTGAGCGGCACACAGCCGTGAAAGAGCAGATTGCCGTTGGCGACCTTATACATGGAGCCGTGGGTATAGAGGAAATCGATGTGGCGATGCAGGTGGTCGGCGGCGGCAAACTCGGCAACGAGCTTATCGATAATGTGCTGCTCGCCGGGCGTGAGCGCGTAGGGGTCTGTCGAATCGACGGTGGGAAAATCGTTAGTCGTGAGCGGCCACACGCTGCCGTCGGCAAGCGTGACCGTTCCCACCTCGTGGTCGATCTTGTCGAGCAGCAGGCGGTCGGTCATATCGAACTCAGGGTGACGTTGGATAATCTGCCCCTCGAGCTTAAAGAGCAGCACGTTGATAGCCTTGATCAGCGGGCTGATGGACTCACCGGCACTGTAAGTGGCGTTTGCGAAGGCGACAAGCTCGCGCAGGGAAATGCCGTAATCGTTCTCGAGAATCTCGTAGTTGTCGTAGCGCAGGTTGTTGCGCAGTACCGTAGCGATACAGGCGGGCTCACCGGCTGCAGCGCCCATCCAGAGCAAGTCGTGGTTGCCCCACTGGATATCGAGCGAGTGGTAGGTAAGCAGGCGGTCCATAATCTTGGCCGCACCGCCGCCGCGGTCGAAGATGTCACCCACCAGATGCAGGTGGTCGACGGCGAGACGTTTGATGAGCGAGGCGAGCGACTCGATAAAGTCGTCGGCACTGGCGGTCTCAAGAATCGATTCGATAATGCGCTCGTGATAGCGCACGCGATAGTTATTCTCGTCCGGATGCGTGTGCAGCAGCTCGTCGATGATATAGGCATAATCACGCGGGATGGCCTTACGTACCTTGGAGCGGGTATAGCGGCTCGAAAGCGAGCGGGCAACCATAATGAGCTGGTCGAGCATCGTCTTGTACCAGGTAGGCGAGTCCTCGTGTTGGCTGCGGACAAGGTCGATTTTCTCGCGCGGGTAGTAGATGAGCGTGCACAGCTCGCCCTTGTCGTCAAAAGAAAGCGTATCGCCAAAAATTTCGTCAACATGCTCGCGTACGACGCCCGAGCAGTTGTTGAGGATATGCATGAAGGCCTCGTACTCGCCATGCAAGTCGCTCATAAAATGCTCGGTGCCCTTGGGCAGGTTGAGGATGGCCGAGAGATTGATGATCTCGGTGAACGCGGATTGCTCGGTGGGGAACTGTCTCGACAGCAGGCGCAGATACTTGAAGTCTTGCGGATTGCGATCGAATACGACCATGAAGCACCTTTCGATGTGGTTGGTAAAACTGATAAACAGCGTCAAACGTTTATCAGTATGCGCCGCTTTTGTTTCGATTGGGGATGGGAGGTCGTATTGTTGGTCGAACGGTTTGGTAAATCGATTTAGTTGAGGTAGATATGGCGGTTGAATGGAGACGTAGGGTCGTTTTTACAGGCGCATACCTCCGGGATCGATAGAGATGATGACGGTAAAGATGTTCACTACCTTTGGTTCAATTTGGTAAATAGTGGACATTTGTACCGTATTCACGCTTGCTGTGCGATAATTTGCGCAGTAATGAGTAAGGAGCCTCATATGAGTGATTTTGTCCTGACCTGTGAATCCGCCGCCGACCGAACTCGGGAGTTCTTTGAATCGCGCAATATCCCTGTCGTGTGTTTTCATTACGAGATCGACGATGTTGTCTATACGGACGATCTGTATCAGTCGATTTCGCCGGACAAGTTTTTTGCCCGGATTGTCGCGGGTGCCATGCCCAAGACGTCTCAGGTGAGCGTGGGTGAGTACGAGGAGTTTTGGGAGCCGTTTGTTGCCGAGGGTAAAGACGTGCTGCACCTGACGTTGTCGTCGGGTATTTCGGGCACGTATGGATCGGCCTGCGTTGCGGCGCAGATGCTCGCGGATCGCTATCCCCAGGGCGGCAAGGTGCGCGTCATCGATTCGCTGGCGGCGTCTTCGGGCTTTGGCCTGCTGGCGGAATGTGCCGCCGACGTTCGCGATAGCGGCGCTTCGCTCGACGAGACGGCCGCTTGGATTGAGGAGCATAAGCTCAACCTGCACCATTGGTTCTTCTCGACCGATCTGTCGAGCTACCTACGAGGCGGTCGCATTTCGGCCGCGAGCGCGATCATCGGCACGGCGCTTAAGATTTGCCCGCTCATGACCGTCGATTGCGAGGGCAGGCTGTCGCCACGTGAGAAGATCCGCACCAAGAAGCGCGCGATTTCCGAGATGGCTAAGACCATGATGGCACACGTGCAGGACGGTGCGGATTATTCGGGTAAGTGCATCTTGTCCCATTCGGCGTGCCGCGAGGATGCCGAGGCCGTTGCGGCGCTGATTGAGAAACAGGTTCCGCAGCTCAAAGGCAAGATCGAGATCAATAACATCGGTGCTTTGATCGGTTCACACACCGGACCTGGTACGGTGGCGCTCTTCTTTATGGGCGACAAGCGTGTGGATTAATTTGCCCCATCACGTCGCTGCATGATTGCTCAAACGAAAACGGCCCGCCTCACGTTGGTGAGGCGGGCCTAGCTGTTTCTGCTAATGCTTCTTGCCGCGGAAGAAGAAGCCGTGCAGCGAGGGCTTGAGTCCGCGGTTGGCGCGACGCTCCTCGATATGATCGTGGATCGAAGCGACGCGTTCGATGACTTCGTCGGGAATCGGCACGTCGGGATTCATGTTCTCGACCTGACTGACCTCGGCGGCGGCGACCTGGTCGATAATGGGCACATCGTCGCGCGAGATGACAGGCGTGGCGTCTTCCTTCATCTTTCGATAGCGCTTCATCATGTCGGTCTGCAGCTGCTGGGCCGAAGGCGGCGTCCAGATGATGGCGTTGGCGCCGGCGGCGATGGTTTCGCGGATGCTCTCGGGCGTCTTGCCACCTGGTGCGATGAGCGGAAGGTTGGGATAGTGCTCGCGCAGCTCGCGCAGGACCTGCGGCGTGTTCTTGCCGGCGGCGATGTTGAGGATCTTGGCGCCGGCGCGCACTTTGGCATGAGCATCATCATCGCAGCGAACGACCGTGGCGATGACGGGGATGTCGGCCAGATTGGTGATGTGCTCGACCATCTCGGCGGTAGCGGGGGAGTTGACCACGCAGCCTGCCGCGCCCTGCATCTCAGAGACGGCCGCCATCTGCACGGAGCGCTTGCCGGTGGTGGTGCCGCCCCCCACGCCTACAAAGACCGGACACTCGGCGACGGTCAGCAGTGCTTGCGTAATGGCCGGCTGAGGCGTGAAGGGATAGACCGCAAAGACGGCATCGGCGTTGGAGTTGCGGATAACCGCGACATCGGTGGTGTAGATGAGCGACTTGATGCGACGGCCGAAGAGGGTAAAGCCGCTCGCCTCTTCGATCTCGTCGGGCATGCGAAGGGCCGCCTTGCGCAAGCGTCCGTCAATGGGCAGCGGCTCCATGGGCAAGAGACCGCTGGGGGTTACGGCCACCTGGGGCTCGGTAAATTCGTCCGCAAGCTCAACCTCTGAGAAATCGACCGAGGCGACGATATCCTCGTGAACCTCGGCGGGCACATCGATGGGGACTTGGTCGCTTGCCGCGGCGGGAGTGTCGAAGGAGCTGGTGCCGACAAAGGCGTCGACACGCTCGTTTAGATCGTTGAGAGAATCCATAGCGGTCCGTTTCTATGTTGTGCGCCCGTCAGCGTGCGACCGGCGCTACGATTGCTAAATCGTTTGACGAGTTGATTTTTCCCCGCCGCGCCATCCGTTAGACTGAAGGGTCGGCGAACGTGAAGGAGCTGTGGTGGCGGTGGTCGAGGTGCTATCTTTGGTGTCCCGTTTGGAAGAAAGGTGACGCGGTATGGAATTAACGGCAATGTTTGGCTCGATTGGCCTGTGTGTGGGCGCAATCGTTGCCGCCGCGGTCATCTACTTTGTGGTCACGGCCATTAAAGGCAAAAGAGCCGAGCGCAAGGAACGCGAGGCGCTTAAGCAGCACCGTGACCAGCAGGATAAACGCGCACAGAGATAGCTTGTTGAGTTTTTGATCCGTGCGCTAGCTGCGTTTTCGGATCAGAGCGATGTAGAAGCCCTCAAAGTCGCGGCTGGGCGGGATAGTGAGCGTGCCGGGCATGCCGTTGGTGATGGCCGATACCTGACCCGAGGCGATGGCCTCGGTGAGGGCGTTGCGCTCGATATGCGGCTCCTCGCCGGTATCCTGTGCGCGACGCGCTTCGCTTTCGCTCGGCGTGCCGTCGAGGGGGATGAGCTCGCAGTCCATGTGCTTGTCGAGGGCCTCCTGCAGGGCATCCTCGTTTTCCTGCGGCATGATCGAACAGGTGGAATAGACGAGCGTGCCACCCGGCTTGAGGGCGCCCATGGCGCGGTCCAGAAGCGCGCGCTGCGAGCGGGCGCACTTGACGAGCAGCTGCTCGGTGAGACCACGCAGACTCTTTTCGTTGCCGCTGATGACGGTGCCCGTGCCGGTGCAGGGGGCGTCGAGCAGAATACGGTCAAAGCGGAAGAATTCGTCGAGCTCGCGTGCGTCAATGCGCATGACGGGCACGTTTTTGACGCCCTGACGGGCCAGATTAGCCTCGAGCTTTTCGGCGCGGGGGATGCTCATCTCGCATGCGGTGAGATGCACCTGCCCGTGGGTGAGGGCGGCGATCTGCGTCGTCTTGCCACCGGGGGCTGCACACATGTCCAGGATGTCCTCGCCGGTCTGAGCGCCCAACACCAAAGGCGGCATCATGGACGACAGACTCTGCAGATAGATTTTGCCGTCGCGGTAGATGTCGAGGTCCCACAGATCGGAAACTTGGGCCTCGGGCAGGATGAAAGCGTCCGGGTACCATGCGACGGGGCGGTGGGCGATTCCGGCTGCGTCGAGCGCGGCGGCGATGTCCTCAGCGGTCGCCTTGAGCGTGTTGGCGCGCAGCGTGACCGGGCGCGTGGCAGCGGCACCGAAGCCCTCGATCATGAGCTCGGCATCGGCAGGCGTATAGGCGCCGGCAACCGCGTCGACCATAAAGCGCGGCAGGTCGGCGGCGGAGTGTTGGGCGGCAAGCTGGTCGGAAAGCTCGGTAGCGGCAAACTGCCTAAGCTTGAGCTCGGGCTTAACCTGCTTTTTCTGCTTACGACGACGCGGCTTAGACATCCGTCTTTCCTTCCCATTCCATTACATGTCGAGTGCTTTAGTACTGGCTCTCGTGCTTGCTAAAGAAGTCGAAGCGCGGGGGCAGCGGCTTCACGCGGTGCTCGCCGGGCTTCTCGCCCAGGCTCTCCACAAACTCATCCGTGGAGGCAAAGATGTTATCCCAGCTAAAGAAGGCGACCGGGTCGATGTCGAAGTACTCGCAGATGAGCTCGCAGCCAGCCGGGACGATGCCGTGCATCAGGACGGTCGCCACGCGCAGCTCGGTAAAGGCGTCGACCAAGGCCTGCGTCATGGCGGCGTTGGCCGGCTCGCCCTCAAGTTTGTTGGCGGCCTTTGAGGCGTCGCTCCAGCGCTTGTTGGCGGCGCGCAGGTAGTCGTCGCACACGGCGAGCGCGTGGTGTGTCTCGAACTTATACATAGCCTGCTCAAACGCGAGGGCGGCCTGCTCGGCGGCTTCGACCACGGTGGCCGAGGCGGCGCCGGCGGGAATGCAACCGTTGCGGTACGGGCTCTCGTCGCCCTCCTTGACGGCGACACCGTAGAAGCAACTACGGGCCAGGCGGTTAAACACGCCGGTCAAAAGGGCGCTCTCCTTAAGGGCCGGATCGATAACGCGCTTGTCGTCGCAGGCGCGCACCTCGTTGCCGTCTTTGTCCTTGCCGGTCACGCGGGTGTCGTATGCCTTGGGGCTAAAGCTTACCGGCTTCTCGGACAGACCGAGCGACAGCCAATGCGCGCGCATCTGCTCGCAGGTGTAGTGGTTGAGCAGGTCGTCGGCCGGCGGGGGAGGCGTCTGCGAGGACGAGCTGGCCTTTTTGCCCATGTAGAGCAGGTGGTAACAGGCACTGACAGTGCTCTGCGTAAGGTCCCAACCCAGGGCCTCCCACATGGCGGTCTGCGCGATGCAGTAGAAGTAGATGTTGTCCTGGCCGATGAACTGGTAGATCTGCGCGTCGTCCGAGCACCACCAGTCGCGCCAGTCAAGCGAGCTGTGCTGATAGGCGGGCGCGGGCACCTGCGTGGAATCGGCGGCGGGCTCGCCCATGAGGGCGGCATCCTGGGCGGCGACACCCTCGGTTATGCCGGCGGCCTTGGCGTCGCGCGCGAGCACGGTGCGGGTGTAGCTGATGGGCGCCCACAGGCTCTCGGGCCAGCACCAGCAGGTGACGTCGGAAACGCCGTCGACCTGGGGCACCGGGACGCCCCAGTCGATGTTGCCGGTGATGCGGAAGGGCACGAGCGCCTTGCCGCTGCGGAAGCGAACACCGCCGTTGGCGAGCACTGCGTGGGCGTCGTCGCGCTCCTTCCAGCTGGGGAAGGTGACGGTAAAGCTACTCTTGTTGCCCTCGGGCTCCAGCACGGTGTGCTCGGGCAGCTGATCCTCGACGGCGTCGAAGGCCTCGCGGAACTTGTTCTGGATGTAGAGCTGAGCCGGCAGCAGCCACTCCTCCATGGTCTTGGAGACCACGGAGCGAACCTGCGGGTTCTGGGCGAGCTTGGCGGTGTAGGTCTTCATAAAGTCGAGGTAGGCGGGCAGGTCGAAGTAGAGGTTGTCGACCGGGCGCAGCTCGGGCACCTCGCCGGTGAGCTGGCTCTTGGGCGCGATGAGCTCCTCGGGCTCAAACTGATGGCCCAGGTCGCACTCGTCGGCATAGGCCTTCTCGGACTTGCAACCCTGGATGGGGCAGCGGCCGATGACCTGGCGGCCGTTGAGGAACGTGCCGGCCTTGGCGTCGTAGAACTGCAGGGTGGAGCGCTTGGAGATGGTGCCCTGCTCGTGCAGGCGCTCGATAATCTCGGCGGTTACCTCGTTGTGAATCTGAGCCGCCGGCTCAAGGCCCGAGCCGCCGTAGATATCGCAGCTGATGTTGTAGTTGTTGAGGGTCGCGGCCTGGCGGGAGTGATTGGACTCGACATACTCGCCGATGGACTTGTCGTAGCCCTCGTTCTCCTTGAGCTTGCGGTAGCTCTCCATGATGGGCGAGCCGTAGCAGTCGGTGCCCGAGGTGAAGATGACGTTCTCGCGGCCCAGACGGTCGCGCAGGAAGCGGGCGAAGAAGTCGGCCGGGACAAAGACGCCGCCAACGTGGCCAAAGTGAAGGCCCTTGTTGCCATAGGGCTCGCCGGCGGTAACGATGGCGCGGCGAGGCCAGCTGGGACGGTCGTTCATGGAGTATTTGGATGCCATGGGACTCCTTCGCATATGGTGAGGGCGCGGCCGGGCGCAAAGCCTGGCGACGCGGTGGTCAATTCGTGCATATCGTCCGACATTATCGCACATGCGGACGGGTACGTGGCAGGGGCGCTATCCTAAGATGCTATGAATGAGATTTCCAACATACATGCGTTTGAAGACGAGGATTTCCTGCACGCCTGCTTTGTGTGGGGGATGGCCGTGCTTGGCGCATTTGCCGTGTGCCTGGTGCCGTTGTTTATGCTGCTGGGTGGGCCCACGGATCTGGATGCGGCTGACGCGGGCGGCTGGACGGCTGTCTTGGGCTGGATAGTCGGCTTGGCGGTCGTTTCTGCTGCGTCGTTTGGTGTCCATGAGCTGGTGCACGCGGTGTTCTTTAAGCTGCTGGCGCCTGCGGGCGCGCAGGTGACCTTTGGGGCGAATCGCGAGACGGTGATGATCTATGCCTGCGCCGAGGGCGTGGTGTATTCGTGCCGGCGGTACGTGGCAGTTTGCCTGGCGCCGACGATTGTTGTGACGACAGCGTTTGCTCTGGGGTTTGCATTCTCGGGCTATCCGCTGCTGTGCTATCTGGCGGCCGGCTTGCATTTGTCGGGCTGTGTAGGCGACTGGTATTACGTGCGGACCATTCTCCGCGACCGCCGCATTGTCGCCTGCGAGGACACATCCTTTGGCGTCCGCTTTTTCGCAAGGTAGTCTTTTTGGGATGATTTTTCTGGGACGGGGATTAAAAAATCATTGCGGGGGAGGAGATGTTGATGAAGCCGTTGCTGCTGCATGCTTGCTGCGCGCCGTGCTCGCTTGAACCGGTTCGCCTGCTGCGCGAGGAAGGGTTTGAGCCCACGATTTGCTGGACCAACCCCAATATTCAACCGCGCGATGAATGGCAGCGCCGCTTGGACGAGCTGCGCCGGTGGTGTGCCGATGGCGACATCGAGCTCATCGAGGCAGGGGAGGACCGCGATCGCTGGGAGACTGGCGTGGCACCGCTGGGTGCCGATCGGCCCCGTCGCTGTCGCGCGTGCTATGCCTTGCGCTTGGCCGAGGCGTGCCGCGTGGCCCAGGAGCGCGGGTTTGAGTTTGTGGGCACGACGCTCGCCGTCTCGCCGTATCAGCTGTTCGATACCTGTAATGACGTGCTTGAGCGCTTGGCGGCGGCACATGGGCTCACCCCGGTCGTTCGCGATTTTCGCCCGTATTATCCCGAGGCCACGCGTCGTTCGCGCGAGCTGGGCATGTATCGTCAGAACTACTGTGGTTGCCGTTTCTCGGCCGTCGAGGCGGCCATGGACCGCGCCCGCATTCGCGACGAGCGTAAAGCCGCCAAAAAGTAGTTCATTTGGGACGTCAGCCTGCTAGGATGTAGAGCGGACTTTAGCTATATAAGGAGAATCCGACGTGTCTATGCGTACCGATGATTTTGACTATAACCTTCCGGAGGAACTGATTGCCCAGGCTCCTGCCGAGCCGCGCGACTCCTGCCGCCTGCTGGTGGTGGATCGTAAGGGCTCCCAAGCGGGAACGCCGTTGGAGCATGGCGGTACCGTTGAGCACCGTATCTTCCGCGACATCATCGACTATATCGAGCCGGGCGATGTGCTCGTCATCAACAAGACGCGCGTGATGCCGGCCCGCCTGATCGGTCGTAAGGAAGGCTCGGGTGGCGTGGTCGAGACGCTGCTGCTCAAGCGCCGCGAGGATGTTGACCCGCTGGGCCATGTTTGGGAGTGCCTGGTCAAGCCGGGCAAGCGTCTGAAGCCCGGTGCTCAGATTGAGTATCGCGCCGGTGGCGCCCATGCGCCCGAGGGCGCGCCCGTGGTGCTGACGGCCGAGGTCATCGACTTTGTCACCGATAGCCGCGGTGGCCGTCTGGTGCGCTTTGAGCCGGCCGGTTGCAATGCTGCCGGCGAGCCGCGCACGCTCGACGAGGCCATCCACGCCGCCGGTCACGTGCCGCTGCCGCCCTACATTACCGATTACGAGGGCGATCCCGAGAAGTACCAGACCGTCTACGCCATGAAGGAAGAGCACTCGGCTGCCGCTCCCACGGCGGGTCTGCACTTTACCCCCGAGCTTATGGCCGCTATCGAGGCCAAGGGCGCCAAGTTTGCTGCCGTCGAACTCGAGGTGGGCATCGATACCTTCCGTCTGGTGGAGGAGGACGACCCCACGCAGCACGTGATGCACACCGAGCGCTACCACGTGTCGCAGGAGGTTGTCGACGCCGTGCATAAGGCGAAGGCCGAGAGCCATCGTGTGATCGCTGTCGGTACCACGGCGGTGCGCTCGCTCGAAAGCGCGTTTGACGCCGATGCGCCGGTGTCCGATCCGGCCGTGACGGCGCGCTATTTTGAGGGCCGCGAGGACGGGGCCGATACGCTCGGCCGCGGCGACATCGTGGTGCGCGAGAACGCTACGACGCAGCTCTACCTCATGCCCGGCTCGACCTATCACGTGGTCGACGCACTGATCACCAACTTCCACGTGCCGCGCTCCACGCTCATGATGCTCGTGAGTGCGCTTGCCACCCGCGACCAGATCATGGATGTCTACGCTGCCGCCATCGAGGAGCGCTACCGCTTCTTCAGCTTTGGCGACGCGATGCTCATTCAGTAGGTTACGGCGTTTTACAAACGTCGTAACCGGCCGACGCTGCAAACGCCCCTAAGCGGCAATCTGACGTTCAATCGTCGGGCATGACCAGAAGGTCAATGCCCTCCTCTTTCACGTCACCTTGCTCGCTTA
>ERZ1034939.374-NODE-374-length-29990-cov-27.444396_pt1 | contig 29990 bp, 22 predicted proteins | sample MGYA00520626_ERZ1034939 | MGnify/ENA primary metagenome ERZ1034939 (study PRJEB33766, sample SAMN09781751) | gut metagenome | biome: gut microbiome | host: Homo sapiens | place: Madagascar | study: EMG produced TPA metagenomics assembly of the PRJNA485056 data...
TATCGGAGATTACCAACTTTTTTAGGCACTATTTCTTATCCCGAACTGAGGTAAAACTCATATTATTGTTTATTGCTGTTTGGGGTGCTGACAGCTCTTCGCTGCTGCTGTTCTGCTTTGTACTTTAGCCATTCTTGGCGAGTACGCTTCCAGCGGTTGTGAGTCCAGAGATAGTAAGGTGGCTGGCGTTGGATTGTATTTTCTAGCTCTCTGATGTACATCTCGGTGATATCAAACTCCTTACATTCTTTGGGCTTATCGGTCAAGAGCTTGAACTCTCCTTGATAGTATCCGCGACGCACTCGCTGCATATCAAGGTAATAAACGGCAAGATCCATTTTGCGGGCAATCTTTTCTGTACCCGTAAAGACTGGAGTGTCGTGGTGGAGAAAGTCTGTCCAGTAGTGAATGTTCTCCCATAATGGCACTTGGTCGGCGATGAAGCCAATAACTGTAGGTTTGCCTTCTTGGCGCATCTTGATGATTTTACGAATGGATTCTGCCATCGGTATACATCTAGCTCCTAGGCGGTTGCGAAGATGGAGGAAGAGCTTGTCGAAGGCTTTGTTTTCCAGAGGATGGTATATTTGGCCACATGAGGCTCTTTCACCCATGCATATTTGCAGCGAGGTAACCCACTCCCAGTTGCAGTAATGTCCCAGATATATAGCGCACGACTGGCCTTTCTGGCATGATTCTCTTACTTTCTCTGCACCTATGAACTGCATGCGTTTCATCACCTGCTTCTTGCTCATCGTGAAGAGCTTGATGGTTTCTACGATATAGTCGCAGAACCAGGAGTAGAATTCCTTCTCTATCTTGATGCGCTCTGCCTCGCTTTTTTCAGGGAAAGAGTCGAAGAGATGTTTTCTTACCAGTGGGCGGCGGTATTTTACCACATAATAAATAAGGTAAAATAAGCCATCGCTGAGAATGTAGAGCACTCTCAGCGGCAGCAGAGACATCAAGTACCAAATGCAGAATATACTGCCATATAATATCTTCTTCATCATTTCTTCTTTCTGTAAGAATGCAAATTCAACATCCTTTCTTAAAATGTTTCAAATTCCTCCATTCGTTTCATTTCACTTTTGTTTGGAATACCGAAAATAACTTGCTCGCCGAAAGTATCCTTGATGGTAAGCATGCCGTAATAGAACAGCAGGCTTGGGAAGTATTCCGGCTTCACGATTTCACTGGCAGGGAAGGTTTCGTAAAGATTCGATACGATGCTGCCTTCCTCCGTAATCCTGCGGATGATGCCCTTGCGGTTGCCGTCTAGCTTGTCGAGCTGGAGCAGTCGCTTCATCTTGTTGTAGTCGGTCTTCGTGTTTGGGTCTATCATCTGTTTTGGGGCTTTCCCATCGTCCATGTAATTACGGAGATAATATAACACCATATCGCAATTGAAAACTCTGACCTTGCTGTTTAAGCATGCCTCTGAGAAGCAATAGTTGTCATACCACGGCTTAATCTCTTCTATCATTGCCTCGATATTGCTATCTGCCGGTATCTGTCCCGCATCACGATAACGGGTAAACATGGCTCGCACATCTTCTGTGCTGAAGCCCAGCATCTTGTCAAACTCTGGTTTGGTTGAGATATGCCAGCCGATGTTGAAGCCGCTGGTAACATCGTCTAGTGTTACAGGGCTTACACCCATCATGAAAATCTTGGCGAATGAGCCCTTGAACTTCTTGAAGTAGTCGCGGTAGAAACCGCTGGCATGGGTCATGGCATGATACACTTCTTCACCAAGTTCGTTGAGCACGGTATTAGTGAAGTTGTCATATTCATCTATGATAAGGTACAGCTGATAATTCTGTTCTTTTGCGTATTTTTGGATTGTAGCAAGCTTGTTGGATGCTACATCCTCTGCAAGAACAGCCTTTCTGGTTGCTTCATCGTAGAATTGTGCATATCTGTTGATGAAAGCGTCAAAGCAGATATTGCAATATGAGTTGAAGTGCTCTTCCAGGTTGTCGATGTTTCCTCCTACCTGCGAGAAATCGAGCGTCAGTACCTGATACTTACCCTGTTGTGGGGTAGGCTGACTGCCAATCCAGAGACCTCCGAAGATTTCCTGGAACTGGTCTTTTAGCTTGCAGTCATAGTAAGCTTCAAGCATACTGAGGAACAGGCTCTTGCCGAAGCGGCGAGGGCGAATGAATATCAGGTTGTCGGGTTGAGCCTCCAACAACGGAATATACATAGTCTTATCTACGTAATACTGATTTTCTCTGATAACTCTCAGGAAATCAGAGACTCCATAAGGTACTCTTTTTGCTTCTATCATCTTGTAACCCTTTCTATTCTCAATTGCTCATTAAATATTATCCTACACTTGCTGCATGTCATGCAGCTTGCGGTAGTAACCGTTCTTGGCTATCAGATCCTCGTGGGTGCCTCGCTCCACGATTCTTCCTTCGTGCAATACGCAGATCTCGTCGGCATTCTTGATGGTGCTCAGGCGGTGGGCCACTGCCACGGTGGTACGGGTCTTCATCAATCTCTCCAGGGCATCCTGTACCAGGCGCTCGCTCTCTGTATCGAGAGCCGATGTTGCCTCGTCGAGGATGAGGATAGGAGGATTCTTGAGGATGGCACGGGCTATGCTCACACGCTGGCGCTGACCGCCGGAGAGTCTGCCGCCACGGTCACCGATATTGGTATCGAAGCCATGTTCCGACTTGGTGATGAACTCGTAGGCATTGGCTATCTTTGCCGCATTGGCAATTTCCTCGTCGGTAGCATCTGTCTTGCCGAAGCGGATATTGTCCTTGAAGCTGGCATTGAAGAGGATAGCCTCCTGGTTCACATTACCTATCAGCTGGCGGAGATCGTGTACGGCAAGGTCTTTCACGTTGATGCCGTCGATGAGCACCTCGCCCTCCTGTACATCGTAGTAGCGAGGAATCAGGTCGAGCATCGTACTCTTTCCGCTACCGCTCTGTCCCACCAGTGCGATAGTCTTTCCCTTAGGAATCACCAGGTTGATATCCTTCAATACATAAACCAGCTCATCGTTCTGATGGTCGGTATAGGCGAAAGATACGTGGCGGAACTCTATCTGATGCTCGAAGCTGCTGATATGCTCAGGGTTCTCCTTGTCCTTGATTTCGATCTCGGCTTTCAGAATCTTGTCGATACGTGCCATGGAGGCGAGACCCTTAGGAATATTGTAGCTTGCCTTGGAGAATTCCTTCAGCGGGTTGATGATGCTGTAGAGCATCACGAGGTAGAAGATGATGGTAGGACCGTCGATTCTGCCGTAATCCAGAACAAGGATACCGCCAAACCACAATACTACCACGATGAGGATGGTTCCCAGGAACTCACTCATCGGGTGTGCCATCTGCTGACGGATGTTCACGCGCATGATGTTGTCGCGATAACTGCTATTCACCTGGTTGAAGTGCCAGTTCATCTTATCTTCAGCACAGAAAGCCTTGATGATGCGCAATCCGCCCAAGGTCTCCTCTACCATACTCATCGTATCACTCCAGAGACCTTGTGCCTCTGCACTCTGCGCCTTCAGTTTTCTACCCACATATCCCATGAACCAGCCGAAAGGTGGCACAAAGAGGATGGTGAAGAGGGTGAGCTGCCAGCTGATGCAGATGAGCGTGATGAAATAGAAGAGAATCAGGATAGGGTTCTTGAAAAGCATATCGAGCGACGACATGATGCTGTTCTCCACTTCCTGCACATCACCGCTCATTCTGGCGATGATATCTCCCTTGCGCTCCTCGCTGAAGAAACCCAGCGAAAGCGAGGTAATCTTCTGGTAGAGCTGGTTGCGGATATCACGCACGATGCCCGTACGGATAGGGATGATGGTGGCTGACGAGAGGAAGTAGGCTCCCGTCTTGAGGAATGTCATGAAGGCAAGGAACAAGCCGATGACCAGAAGTGCCAGAGAAGCACTGTGTGCCACGATGAACTCCTGGATATAATAGTACAGGTTATTGGTTGCCACTGCCTTGATGGAGCTAAGCGTGCCATCCCATTCCATATAGTCGTTGGCACGGATACCGCCATCTACCTGGAAGAGAATCTGCAGGATTGGTATCAAGGCTGCAAACGAAAAGATGTTCAATACCGCAGACAGGATATTGAACAGAACTGATAACCCTAGATACTTCTTGTAGGGAGGGACGAATCGTCGTAAGATTTGCAAAAATTCCTTCATAGGTGCAAATATAGTGTTTTTAAGGAAGACCGCCAAACTTTTGGCGGTCTTTCTTGACTTTTATTCAGTTTTTTCTTATAGGAGAATCATTTTTGCTCCGTTTTTTTCTTCTTTTGAGAGTATTTCTTACTCTTTCACTTCTTCTCCGAAGAGGGTAGCAGAGGTAGAACCGGTGATGCGGACCTTTACGAACTCTCCGATGTGGTGATTGCCCTTGTCGATGACCACTGCCTTGTTCTGCTCGGTACGGCCCATCATCTGCTCACGGCTGCGCTTGCTGAAGTTCTCGATGAGGATGGTGAATTCCTTGCCCTCATCCTTCTTGTTCTGCTCGGCGCTCACCTCGGTCTGCAGTTTGATGAGTTCGTTGAGGCGGGCTATCTTGGTTTCCTCAGAAACGTTGTCTGGCAGATGCTTGGCGGCATAGGTGCCCGGGCGCTCTGAATACTTGAACATGAAGGCGCTGTCGAAGCCTACTTCCTTCACTAGCGAGAGGGTTTCCTGATGGTCTTCTTCGGTTTCGTCGTGATAACCCACGAAGATGTCGGTGGTGATGCCGCAGTCAGGGATGATGCGCTTGATGTCGGCGATGTGCTGCAGATACTCCTCACGAGTGTATTTGCGGTTCATCAGCTTCAGTATCTTGTTGCTTCCGCTCTGGGCTGGGAAGTGGATGTGCTTGCAGAGGTTTGGCTCCTCGGCGATGGCCTGCAGGATGTCTTCGGTCATATCCTCCGGGTTAGAGGTGGTGAAGCGTACACGCATATCCGGTACAGCCTGGGCTACCATGTGCAGGAGTTCGGAGAAGGAAAGACTACCTTCCTCGCGCTTGCCCGATGGCGAGAGACCATAGCTGTTTACGTTCTGTCCCAGCAGGGTAACCTCCTTGAAACCACGGTCGTGCAGGTCGCGCACCTCATGAAGGATGCTCTCGGCATCGCGGCTGCGCTCACGTCCACGGGTATAAGGCACGATGCAGTAGTGGCAGAAGTTGTTGCAACCACGCATGATGCTTACGAAACCGCTCACTCTGTTGCCACCGATGCGCTGAGGCACGATGTCACGGTAGGTCTCGGTCTTGGAAAGTTCGATGTTGATGGCATTGGTACCCATCTCGCACTGCGCAATCATATCCGGCAGGTTGAGATAGCTGTCTGGTCCACAGACCAGGTTGGCATAGTGGTTCTGGATGAGGTCATCCTTCACGCGCTCAGCCATGCAGCCCAATACGCCGAGAATCACCTTTCTTCCCTTCTTCTGCTCTGCATGGAGGGTGTCGAGGCGATGGTAAATCTTGTTTTCCGCATTCTCGCGGATACTGCAGGTGTTCAGGAAGATGGCATCAGCCTCTTCTTCTTTCTCACAAATCTCGTAGCCTGCCATCTGCATCACAGAGGCAACTACCTCACTGTCTGCCACGTTCATCTGGCAGCCATAAGTTTCAATAAACAGTTTCTTCATTGTTCTAGATGAATTCTAATTTATGTTTGATGTATTAATATGATTTCTTTCCTGTATCTTCCATGCCGCATCATTTCATGTTCTTTGAAACTGCCATCAGCATGAAGTAGATGACTACGGCAGAGATCCATCCGGCGATGGCATCGATGAGATAATGCGCCTGGATATACACGGTTGCCATACACAGGAAGATGTAGAATGGCAGCATGGTGAAGAGCAGCTTGCGGTTTCTGCTGTGCCAGGCAAGGAGCATGCAGATGGTGCTTACGCCCACGTGCGAACTCGGAAAGGCGGCGGTAGGTCGCTCTCCTGCTTCCTTGGCATTCTCTACGAGCTGGTAGAAGATTCCGTCGGTATAGCCTGGGGTTGGCAGACAGTTGGTATGGGTGTTGAAGTAATCGCCCATTGCCGGGAAGATGCCCTTGGCAATATCCTGCACACCCACGGCATCAAAGTAGAACGTAGGTCCTACCACCGGCACGTAGATATAGATAAGGTAGTAGATAAAGAAGCTGGCGAGCATCACAAAGCCCACTCTTTCAGCCTCGTAGTATCTGCAGAAGAAATAGTAGAGTACTACCGCTGCTATCATCGGATAATACATGAAGTATCCCATCGACATCAGTTCGCTCACCACCGCCCACGGCATTGCCTTGGCAAAGAGCAGGGCAGGTTGGCATCCGAAGAGATCCTGTTCCCATCCCGCAAAGAGATGATCGAGGTTGGGAAACATACGGTTGATCTCGTAAGTATCTGGATACCACCAGGCAAGCAGGGCAATTTGCGCCATGATGCGTATCATCTTCGTTATCCTGCATGGAATCATGCGATATACGCCCCAAAGGGCAAGGGTCATGACCAGAATTCTCAATCTGCCCCAAAGCATCGACTCCGGATTCACTACCTTGGTAAAGGTAAAGAGCATGGTGATGACTGTTATCGCCATATAGCCCAGCATCACCCATTCCAGTGGCAGGAGTCCCTTCTTGGGGTTCTTTTCTATCTTAAAATAATCTTTTATCATTATTGATTTTTAATTTTATTACAGCCATCCGTTATCCTTGTACCACTTGATGGCAAGCTTTACACCTCTTGACAGAGGGTAGTGGGGATGATAGCCCAGCTCGTCCATGGCTGGCTCGATGTCACAACGCCAGTTGCGCTGTTTCAGGATGTTATACTTGTCATTGTTCAGTGCCGACATCCTACCGGTCATTCTGCCGAGATACTCGCCAAAGAAGGTTACGATGCGGAGCATCCAGATAGGAGCCTTGATGCGCAACATCCATGGATTGCCCAATTCCTTATGAATCAGGTCGCTGAAAGCTTCCGACTGGTAAACTTCGCCATCGCTGAGGAAGTATTTCCTGCCGTTCATACCATGGTCTAGGGCAAGGAAAACTGCCTGCACCACATCCTGAACATACACGAAGGTGATGTCCTGACGCTTGAATCCTACAGCAAAATCCACGTGCTGTCTGATGCTCTGCGCCATGAGGAAATAGTCTTTTTCTCTTGGACCATATACGCCGGTAGGACGCAGGATGATATAAGGGAAATTATTGCCGATGCTGTCGAGATAGCGCTCTGCGGCAAGCTTGCTCTTGCCGTATGCCGTATTAGGCTTAGGCACATCGTTCTCGCAGATTTCCTGATAAGGCTGCTCCTCGCGGATGGCTCCAAAGATGCTGAGCGAGCTGACGAAGACAAATCGCTTGATGGGCATCCCCAGATGCAGGATGGCATTCACCAGGTGCTTGGTGCCCTCGGTGTTTACCTTGTAGAAATCCTCTGCATGCAAACACTTGGTAGCGCCAGCTGCATGCACTATATAGTCGAACTCGTGCGGAGCGAGTTCCTTCTCCAACTCTTCCTCTGAAGAAAGATTGAGGTTGATGAAATGGATGCGCTCGTCTTGCAGATACTTTCTGGAACTGGTAGGGCGAACTGCCGCCCAGGTTTCCATGCCTTGTCGCAAGGCTTCTTCTACGATGTAACTGCCGATAAAACCCGATGCACCCGTTACTAAAATCTTCATTAATTATATATAAAATTGCAATTTCGGCTGCAAAGATACGACTTTTTGGTGATTTATCACCATGATTTTGTTCAAAAAGGTGATAAATGTTGAAAAAATAGTGTGGGTTTCTATAAAAAGTTGTATCTTTGCATGCATGGAGCAAGTATCGGGTTTTTATTTTCCTCCCTCAGAAACGACTTCTGCGCAGTTCAGCAACATGTCAGAAATCTCGGCTAGTGGCTTTAATATCCTTATCCGTGCCAAGCGTGATGGCAGGTGGTGGATCTTGAAGGCGCTCGCTCCCGCTGTGCGCAATAGCGAGGTGTATCAGAGCTTGCTTCAGAAGGAATTCGATATCATGAAGCATGTCCAGCATCCCGGAGTTGCCGAGGTAATGGGTATCGAAGAAGTGGATGGATATGGCAAATGCCTCGTGATGGAATGGATAGATGGAGTGACTCTGGAAGAGTGGCTCCTGCAACATCATTCCAAGGCGGAAAGGGTGCATATCGCCAACCAGCTGCTCGTGGTACTTGAGTTTGTACACGATATGCAGGTGGTGCATCGTGACCTGAAACCTTCCAACATGATGGTTACCCGCAATGGGAGTGTGCTGAAGCTGATAGATTTCGGATTGGCTGATGCCGACAGCTATGCCGTACTGAAGGAACCGGCGGGAACAGATGGATATGTTTCTCCAGAACAGCAGAAGGGTGGACCTACCGATGTGCGCAATGATATCTATAGCGTGGGTGTGATCCTGGATAAGATGAAGCTGAATTTCTCTTATCGCCTGGGATTGAAGCGTTGCCTCCGTCCGTTGGAGGAGCGATATCCCAATATGACAGCCATGCGCCAGCATATTCATTCTCTGCATCGCAACCTGCTTGCCTTCTGGATTTCTTCGGGAATATTGACTGCATGTACTACGGGAGTGGTTATATATAAAAAGGTGAACGAACCTCCTCGTGGATATGATGTGGTGGCAGAGTTTAAGGTGGGAAACCTGGCTTATAAGTCGTGGGGTGGTGGAGTCGTATCGGTCAGGGCTGCCAATTCCAAGGATTCCTGCATCGAGGTACCTAAAACGGTGAACTTCCAGGGAATGACCTATAAGATAGATGAAATAGAAAAGAAGGCGTTTGCCGATCAGCCCGATCTGAGGAAACTGGTGTTTCCGGATACCAAGTTCCATGTGATGAAGCAGATGGTGGAGAACAGTCCGAATCTGCACAGCATCTGTTTCCGAAGCGCCTTGCCGCCAGTCATCGGCAATGCCATCTGGAAGACCAGGATTCAGGATGTCTTCAGTGAATCTGATTTCAAGCGTGTCATCCTGTATGTTCCTAAAGGCAGCTTCGATGCTTATCGCAATTCTGCATGGAATCAGTTTGAGAATATCATTGAATATGAATAATAATGCAAATAGCCGCATCTCATGTGAGATGCGGCTATTTGCATTATTATATGTATCAATACCATACTTCTATCTGTGGTGATTCCTTGGCATAGCTAGGCATGCACTTACCGATCTTGGCTCCGATGTAGGTTGGGTCGCAGATGTAGAACTTCTTGCCCTTGTACTCGTATGAGGTTCCGTTCTCTACCGGCTCGTGGAAGGCTACGGCTGTACATTCGTGTCCTGTGAACTGGATGAGATGTACATCGAGTCCGAGTATCTCGTGTACCAGATAGGCATAGAAGATAGCGCGGTCTTCGCAGTCGTTCTTAGGATAGTAGAGACTTTCCTCGAAGTAGAAATACTTCTCGCGATGGAACTGCTCATCATCGGTAGCGTATGGGAATCCCTTCTGTATGAATCGCAGGATGCGGTTGGCTGCTTCCTGTTCGCCGAGATCCTGTACCTGTGCTCTGATCTGCTTCACCACATCGTCGCGCAGACTCTTATCTACTACAGATGCGGCTACGGTAGGAATATCTATGATAGGATATTCATCGAGTAGCGGCATGACGCCGGTTGGTACTTCGCCCTGCAGGGTGATGCCCGCAGCTTCGTATCTGAATGGCTTGGCTTCATCGCCAATCACGGTCTTGCCGGTGAATCTCAGTCCCATGTCCTTACCCAGCTCTGCGCCCTTAGGCAGTTCGCAGGAACGGAAGGATCCTTCATCCTCTACGTTCGGATAGATGTAGTAGCGCTTGCCGTCGATATTGAGGTACGACTTCTCGAATACGTGCTCCACGTAAGGGATGAGCATCACCACGTGGTTGCCGCACAGGGCAAGGCGTACGTTGTAGCCGCAGTTGGCAAGCACATACTGTGAAGCGATGATCTTCTCATTCTGGCTGGCGTTTGGCATGGCGGTATCGATGTATTTCTCTACGAGCATGGCAGAACCCCAGTCGCTGAGTCCCATCTTGCGTGATTCGGTGGCGAAAGCCTGGGTTACTTCCTTGAGGTCTGATTGCTTGAGATTCTTCCAGTAGTTCACCACATCGTCTGTAGAGCTGATGCTCATGGAAGCGAGTCGGGTTGCCTTTTGCATCTGCAGGTTTGCACCATAGAAGTTGACGTCGATGGTCTGCTTGCTTGCCGGAATGTTGACGTGAGGCACGTTTGGCAGGGCAGGCATGACTGGCACGGCTGCTACGGCAGGCATCAGCGGCAGTTCGATACCCGAACCGGTGTATTCGATGTCTGGAATATCAGGCTTTACCTCTGGCAGCTTCGGCTTCTTCACCGGTTCTATTTTTGGACGGACGGTAGGAGCCTTTGGATCTGGCTTCTTCGGAGTCTCCGGTTCTGCAGGAGTTTCCGGAATCAGGATTGGGCTTACCGGCATCTTAGGCTTCACGGTAACCGGTTTCTCCGGTTGTTTCGGAGCTGTATATGTTGGAGGCGTCTTAGGCTTAGGCACCTGCGAGCGCACATCTCCCTTAAACTTCTTGTATTCTTTCCATACGCCTTGCATATACTTATCGTAGTCGGTAAGTATGGTGTTGCGGAACTTGTTGTAATCATCCAGCATCGCCTGTCTTGACTGCTGGAACTGTTTCACAAAGTCATCGTTCTGCGAAAAGCTTGGTGTTGCATGCAAACCGAGCAGCAATATGAAACTGAGAGTAGGATAAATTCTATTCATAATCTGTAATTTTAAGATTTCTACTTTCCTTGTTGATAGATATGGGGCAAAGATACGATTTTTTTCTTAATCGCCCAACTTTTTTAAGGAAAAAGGCTCTCCTACCTTAAAATATTGGGAGGAGAGCCTATCTTTATTTTTATGTTGGTTCCTAGAAATTACCTGGACCGATGATTCCCCAGTCTCTGTTCGAACGAGGTAAGTTCGAATTGATGTTAGGGTTTCTGTCAGGCTGCCAGGTTCGTACCTTGATAGATGGATTGTCTGGATCATTGAAATCTACCATCAGGAACAGGTAACCGTGGTCACCATAGTTCGTAGAATAGTAGTCTTGCTTTATCTGTATGCCATAAGTCTCGCCTCCGGCTCCCATCTTCACCACGTCGTTGTCGGCGAAGCGGATGTTGATAAACTGGTTGCTCTGGAAGCACATCTTCAACTTTCTCATATACTCGCTCTTGGTCTGTCGGGTATATTTTATCAGCTTCTTATTGCTGTTAATGAAGCTTTCTCCCTCCATGGCTACTTTCGGAGCCTTCTTGATGATGTGACCCGTAATGATGGTTGCGTTGTCATCGAAAACGCTCTCCAGATAGTCGAGTCGCTTCAGGGCGAAGGCGGTCTTGTAGTTTTCCAGGAAGGTGGCAATCACCATTTTGGCGTAGTCGCTCCAGGCTCCCACACCCTTATTGAAGATGTCGGTCTTGGCCTGACTGCCAAGTCCGAATGCCACACATTCTATTTTCTTGTTTTCATCGAAGGTGAAGGTTACGTCCTCCACAAACTTGCGTCTGTTGTTCTTGAACGAGAATGCCATCGGGATGCTTCGGCATACGACTCGCTTTCCCATTGTGTAGAATGAGAACTGAGGATCTCCCAGCAGTCGTGCCTGTCCGTAGTTGAGCAGTTTCTTGTACATCTCCCGTCCGTCCTCCGAGAAACAGTCGCTTACGCTGTCGTAGTCTTTTGCCTTGATGGCGTTGATGACTTTTGTCATGATGCCGGCGAGTTCCTTTTCGTTTTCCACCTTGCTCAGGGTTTCCAGGTTGGCTGCCGATTCAGTCTTGACCGATTTCTCGAACTCCTTTTTGGCTTCGCTGGAAACAGCCGACTTCTTGTCGAGGTTGTTGATATAGACGGATGCATTCTTGAAAGAGGTTCCCTTGAAGAGCTGCATCACGCTTTCCAGCTCCTTGTCTATCTGGCATTGGTCAGCGTATTCGTATTCGTATTTCAGCTGTAGGCTGTTGATCTCCACTCCTGGTCTCAGTTCTACGATACCCATACCATCCTTAGCGCTGTAGAGGTTGCTCCAGGTCTGTCCGTCGAAGTAGGTGTAGTCGAGGCTCGTAACCGGTTCACCCTTGTACTTGATGAAGAGATTGATTTCGTTGCCGTCTTTGCTGGCTATTTTTGTTGATAGATTACTCATAATCTCTTCTATCTGTTGTGGAATCCAGGTAACGAGCAGGCGCTGTACACCATCTATAGTCATCTTCACGCTGTTTGGATACTGCAGACTGCGCACCATGGCAAAAGCCCAGTAGTAGTTGCGCAGGGCATCGTCTATCTTTGCCTTTTCTTCGGCTCTCATGGCAGAGCGCACATAGTCGAACACCTTTTCCTTTCGCTCATCAAAGATCTTGTTTACCTCGCTTTTTCTGATGTATCTCAGCACGTGGGTCTGAGGAGTATTGCTGATCACGAGGTTGAAGGTGTTGGTCAGTGTAGCCTGTGCATAGCTGTTCATCACCGATGTTATCGCCGTCTTCGAGTCGAAGCTACTGTTTGTATTAAACTCCTCTTCCTTAATCTCGAAGGAATTGGAGATGTTGAGAGAGATTTTGCTGATGAGGTCAGCCAGTGCGGCTTGGTCAGCAGAGTTGTATGTGTCTCCCCATCCCTCTCCGCAGATGTATTCCGCGTTAGCCTTCATCTGCTCCGCCCTTTCCTCTGCCGTTTGTGCCAGAGAGGTGAGAGGCAGAAGGAGCATCAAGATCATCCAAATCGTCTTATGCATAAATCTTGTCTTTGCTTTTATCTTCTGTTATCAATTATCAATCATTTACTTTTTATTCCGGTTTACTGGGCAGCGAAGCCTTCCTTGATGAATTCTCCTACCTTGGAAGCATACTTCTGGGCTACCGCAGATTCCTTGGCTGCGATTTCGAAGGCGCGCATGCGAGCCTTGCTGGCTTCGGCTTCGTTCACGATGAAGAAGCTCTGCATCTCGAAGCTTCCATCCTTGTAAGGACGGATGAGGCTGAAGCTCTCTTGCATCTCGCCCTTGATTTCCTTCTCTACGAGCGACTGATAAGCTCCATAGAAGTGGTCGAACTCGTTGACGATGCTGTCGCTGTTGGCACCCATATCGCTCACTACTCTTCCCTTCACATGGCTTCCAGCCTGACGGGCGTAGATGTTGCAGGCATTGTTGATGGCAGTCTGGTGTCCGATGTTCTTTGACTTGAACTTGGTGGCAGTTCCGATGATCTCATGCGCATCCTCCCCGCCTTTGGCGAGTTTGTCGTAATGAGAGAGCAAAGCCACTTCGAGGGTACGTGAAGAACCATAGATCTGCCATTTTTCCTTCTTCAGCTCCTTGAGTTTGTTCTTGTATTGCTTTTTGAGCTGTTTTGCCAGGAGTTGACTATACTGCGAATCAGCGCTTTGTGCCTGTGCTACGGTGCAGTTGGTTGAGAGAGCCAGGACTGCAGCCATGATCATTATTATCTTTTTCATTGTCTTTACTTGATAAAATTCCATTGAACCTATTATCATTTCTAACTTTGGGGCAAAGGTACGAAAACTTTTTGAAATCCATTTGGTTCAATTTGGTTCATTTTCGTTTTTGCGCCCAAAAATCAGAAAAGGGTGACTATCGTTTGATAGCCACCTTCTTGTTGTTGACGATATAGATGCCTGAAGGCAGGTCGCTGACAGAGGCGGTTTCGCCAGCCTCTACAGCCACGGTCTTCATGAGCATACCCATCGTGCTGAATACCATTATCTTGCGTGTCTTGTCGCTCTGGATGAAGAGGGTAGAACCGTTGGTCCAAGCCTTCACGCCTTCCACGTTCTTGACAGGCAGGTTGTCGATGCCGGTAACACCATCACCAAACTGCAGGCTGAATGCCTGTGCTGCCTGTGCAGTAGTGAGATAAGCCTCGAATGGCTTCACATCCTTGTAGTTGTCTGCAAAGATACTACCCGGTCTGTATCCCTGGTACTCCTCACCTACGTTGAGGGCGTAGATACCATCTCCCTTGGCAATCTGCTCGAAGGTGGTGATGAACTCACGGTTCGGGTTCTTGCTGCTGGAAGCTGTCGTGGCAGCCACTCTTGCATTGTTGGCTGAGAATGTCACCTTGCCTCCCAGGATGTATTCATCCGAGTAAGCCATCGAGTTAGGCATACTTATTATATAAGGTGTATTTGCCCTGATGCTTGCTGCAGACTGGAATCCTGCCTCTGGTGAAAGCTCGTAGAGCCAGAAAGGCTTCGCATTCTTGTCTCCCTTGGCAAATGGAGCAATCTCGCCGTTGGTTTCGTGCTTGATGGATTCTACGTCGAACGGCAAAGCGATGGTTTCCCAACCCTGGCAGACACCCACCTCTGTTTCCTGGGTGAAGTTGCGCGTATAGGAAATCTTCTGGGCAGTAAATGCCTTTGGACAGAAGAAGTTGCTTTCCGTTTCTCCATTCGGAGTAGAAAGTACAACGTTCTCTGCGATACCGCTGGCTATCACATTGTTGATACCTGCAGGTGCGGCACTCTTGGTGTTCACGTAGAGCAGCAGGTTCGGATTGTTGATGCCGTTGAGCGCATCTGCTGGTATGGCAGAGTTGGAGTTCCAGATTACGGCAGCCAACTTAGGACAGTTTGCAAAGATCTCCTTGCCACAGGTGGTAAGGGTAGCTGGCAGACTTGCCGATACGATGTTCATTCCTGCAAATGCCTGCTCGTTGATGGTGTTGCCTTCTGTATTGGCTGCATTCATGTCGAGTAAGCGCAGGTTGCTCATCTTGGCAAGGGCAGCGAAATCTGCAGCGTTTACATTTCCTGTAACATTCAGTATGTCTTGCTGTGGCTTTCCTCCACACCAGTCGAAGGCTGTGGCAAGGTTACCTGCAGTCTTGACACTTACCTTATTGTTGCCATCGTAGTAAGATGGAATGTCGTAAGTGATGACCTTGGAGTTGTTCATCAGATCCATGGTGGCGAAAGCCTTGATGGTTCCTGCTTCGCTTACGGCAATGCCTGCATCTATGTTATAGAGCTGCGACTGGGTGGTAGGATCGCTGCCATCCAATGTGTAGTAGATGTCGGCATTCTTGTTTGATGAAGTCAGGGTCACCTTTCTTCCATCGTAGTTTACCTGAGGGTCTGCACAGGTCAGCGGGTCGAAGTCGCCAACGAGGTAGCTCTGGATATAAGAGTCGCTCATGCCTTCTGCACTGGCTATCGCCTTGACACGGGTATTCTGCGTCATGTCAAGTGGAGCGGTGTAAATGGCACTCTCGTTTGTCGGCATGGTTCCGTCCAGGGTGTAGCGGATGGTGGCTCCCGGGGTATCGCTGCTGATGCTCAACTGGTGGTTGGCATAGCCGAAGACTGGGTCGCTTGCCCAGTTCTTGCTGCCCGTGAGTCGGACACTTCCATCCTGGTCCTGGTTGTAGATAATGGCGAAGTAGGTACCTGGTGCCAGCAGGGTACTCTTGTTACTTACCATCTGTTCAGGTGAGAAGGTTGACAGGTGCTTGTTGTCCTGATAGAGCATCACGTTGCAGTTGGATGATGAGCCGAAGTAGTAGCCGTTGTTGTCGGCGATGGTAAACTTGGCGATGTCGTAGTCACCCTTTCCTAGCTTGCGGATGCCGAGTGTATGCTGCAACTCCAGCTCCTTGGCAGTACGGATGGTAGAGTCGGAAGCAAGGGAGTCTATGAAGACAGGCTCACCCCATTTGCCCAGCTTGTTCTTAAGCTGGATATAATAGGTGAGGTCGCCGATGCGTTTCACTTTCACATCCTTTGAGGCATTGTCCGTGGTAAATTCGTAGTTCTCCACGTTTGCAAATTCTTGGGCGGAAGGGATAGCAATATCTACTGCCAGCGAAGGTATATTATCCACCTCGGTGAGGTCCTTGGCTACGCTCTTTCCATTTACACCATAGCGGTAACCCGTAATCGGTTGTTGGATCTCGGCTTGCTCTGTGTTGTTTTCGGGTGTATAGAATGGATATTCGTAGCTGCTCCATACGCCTTCGTTGTTTTTCAGACGGAAGTGAAGAGTATGGACTCCACCTGCCAATTGCGTATAGTCAATCTGTTGGCTGATGTCATCGGATGTATAAGGCAAGGTCTTGGCATTTGCCTTGTCATCATCTACCCAGTATTGGTAAGATATGATGGTCGTTACCTCTTTCTCACCGCTGCCATCGTCACTTCCATCTGTTGTTGGCAGGTAGAAGGAACCTGTTATAGTTGCTGCACGGTTCTGGCTGTTGATGGCAATCAGTGAATAACTGTGTTTTCCCCCAGCTATATTGGTGATGTCTTTTTCTATAGAGTTGTCTGCCTCCTTGTAGGCTTGTGTCACCTTGTTGTCGAAGTCTTCGTCTATCCAGTAGATGATTTTCTCTACAGGTGGTATGGTAGCGTCGTCTTCTTTCACATCTGTATTCTGGTATCCTGTATAGAAAGGGATGTCTGAAGTCGATCCCCATTTGCCATATTGGTCTTTCAACTGGATGTGGTAGATATGTACACCGACGTTGAGGGATGACACATCAATATTGCTCTCAATGTCCTCGCCATTGAGAGAAGCTTCTATCCGGTTTGTGTTATCGTCTATCCAGTAGCGGTAGGCGGTAGCCTTTGCTGGCTCTTCTGCGACATCCTCGTCTATGTTGATGTCGGGAGCCGCTTGTGCTGGCTGCAGGAAGTTGGTCAGCACAAAGGCTAATGAGAATATATATAATAAACGTTTGTACATAAGCCGATGTAATGATTAGTTTGCTGTTACGTTTACATTGATGGTCACCTTCTTGTTGTTCAAGTCCACATTTGCACTGCTGGAATTGATGGAAGGTGCGTGGAGGGTGAGGGAGAATGGATTTACGCCACCCTCTATGCCGACTACCGTACCATCCACACCGAGATAACCTGCCGCCTGTCGCTGCTCAACAGTCATAGTACATTCCTTGTCACCATTATTATTGCTGATGACAGTTTCTGTAGTTGACCAGCAGTCCTGCTGCGATGTCTTTTCCATTGGGTCATAACCATTCATTTTATGATATAGGGTGTTCACCAAGATGGCATTATTGCAGAGATATTCGTCTGTTCCATTACCCACTTCGTTGATAATAGAGTTGACAAATATAGCTTTGGTGTTTCTATTTACTTCGCGAATATTGCAATTGATGTACTTGCAAGAAGTAATGGTTTGCCCACCTTGCCCATAGGTACCATCGATTTTGCAGTTCTTAATGGTGGCATCTTCTATGCTGCCATTAGTATAAATCCATTGTAAACGACATCTGTCTATGATAACCTTTTTTGTATAATTATTTATATCTAAAGAGTTGGGAAAATAGCATTTCTTGATGTTCAGATTGTCTATTTTGCCTCGTACATCTAATCCACGACCAGAAAAGAGACCTTCTACTGTTACGGATGAAAGAACTTGATCGCCTTCTGCCCCTATTTCAGGAGCACTACCTTCCCATTCTATATAAGTTGATTTTTGAGAATCTTGACCAGCTTCCGCTCCGCTACCGATGAGGCTGATAGATTTATTGATAGAAAAATTATTTTTAAAATAACCTTTACTGAGGAAGAGGGTATCTCCATCTACGGCAGCTTCAATCGCTTTGTCTATTTGGTCCCCACCGAATGTTCCAGTGATGTTACCATTGTGTTGCAAGAAAACCTTGCCTGTATATTCACTTTGTGCAAGAACACATTGTGCCGTTGCTATTAGGCAGCAAGCTATCATAAATATTATCTTTTTCATAATCTTGTAGTTTTATTGTTGGCTTGAAACTTTGATGTTAAATTGTATTTGCTTCTTGTCTCTGTCAAGATGGAATTTGTTGGTCACTTCTTTGTTGCTAAAGCTGAGGGTATATGGATTTTTACCTCCATAACATCCTACCACTGTTCCGTCATAGCCAAGATAGTTGTTCTTGAGCAGTTCCTCTTTAGTGAGGTCAAATATATTTTTTTTGTCGTTATCAGTGTATATATAGCAATTTTGTATAGTACACCCATCATCAATGTAGTCTTCTTCCGCAGAGTATAAACAATTGATTAATACGGTTATGGCAGAAGAATCTCCTGGATCTGCCATATAGTAATCGCCGCTATTTAGAATACAATTGTAGAATGTACCAACGAAGCGGGCACTGTATTTATTGTTGATACCATTAATACCACTGCCTCCATATGAATAAATATTGCAATTATAAAAAAACATATTTGCTGACAAGCTTGAGGAACTTGGAGTTCCACGTACGATGCTATTTTTTACAAACATTTTTCGACAATTCTCCACCCCATAACTCAAATGGCAATAACATCTGTCTATTAACAAATATGAGATACTTTTATCTATGCTGAAAATAGAATTGTCCCAATAACATTTTCTGAAGATTACATTATCGATGGAAGATTTGAAGGTGATTCTTGTATTGCTATTATAGAAACAAATACCATCAAACAAACGTGCTGTCAGTTTTGTCTCTTCTGGTAAATTGATAACAATCTTACCTTCGTAATATGTACAGTTGTTCCCTTCTTTATCTCTGTCAGCTCCGGATCCGATAAAGGCAAGTTTCTTGGTCATGATAAAATCTCCTTGGAAATATCCTGTACTGAGGAACACCGTGTCTCCGTCTGCGGCTGCATCCATCACCTTTATCATTTCGTTATAGGCAAAGTCAGTCTCATTACCTTGGTGCGACAAGGTAATGGTGCCTTTGATGGAGGTGTCTTGCGCTGCAATCTGTAAGATTGTCAGCGTCAAGATTATTATTAATAAAGTAAATCTTTTCATAATCTCAATAGTTTATAGTTCTGATGAAACTTTCAGCTTGATTTGTATCTGCTTCTTATCCTTGTCGAAATGAATTTTGCTGGATGTGATGGTTGGTTGTATTTCTCTGAGAGAGTATGGATTTTTGCCCCCATAGCAGCCTACCACCGTTCTGTCATTTCCTAAGAAATTGTTTTCTTGCAACTTTTCTTTCGGGAAGGTTTCGATAACATTGCTCCAATAGTCATCCAAGTTTGAGGCTTCATAATACATGTCGTTTTGTACGGTTGCCCCATTGAATATTTCTCTTCCTTCTAATGGCTTATAGAAAAGACAATTGTTGAAAGATGCGGATGATCTTGTTTCTGTATTTCTTGGGTCGTAGAGCCAGTAACCTTCAAACTTGGTAAATTCATTGTATAAGCAATTAGCGATAATACAGTTTGTAAAGGTTCCATGATACATAGGACAGAAATTCTGATAAGTCCCTTTTTCGTCAGTATATCCCAAGGCTGATAGGGATATGGTGCAATTGATAAATTGCCAAGTATTTTCTGCATAGCCATCGTAACTATCAATGTATAGGTTGTTTATTTGGCAGTTTCTAGCAATGACTTTCTTAGTGAATCTATTGTAATAACTATGGCCTATGATGCTGCATCTATCGAAGAGAATACTTTTGATATCTGCAGAGATGCCGATACTACCATGTACATTACATTTCTTGAACACGACATTCTCTATGGAAGTTTGGTATGTAAAACTCATACCGCCGAAATTAATACCTTCGAATAAGCGTGCTGATAGCTTCGTATTTTCTGGCAGTTTAATAATGATTTTGTTATTGTCATTATAATGGGTGCAATTCTGCCATCCATTGCTAGAATCTGCTCCAGAGCCAATGAAAGCTACCTTCTTGTCAATTACGAAATCTCCTTCAAAGTAACCTTTGCTCAAGTACACTGTGTCTCCATCTACGGCATTTTCCATTACGCCCGCCATATTGTTGTAGGCAAAGTCCGTAGTCTTCCCTTGGTGCGATAGTGTTATCGTACCTTTGAGGGAAGTATCTTGTGCTGCCATCTGTATTATGGACAGTATTAACAATGTTATGAATATTTTAAATCTTTTCATACGCTTTAATTTTCTTTATCAATTTCTTTTAGCTTGAAATGGTCGAAATAGGCGACTGGATTTTGTGCGTGATGCAAACCAATTAGTTTGTTGCCTACTAACTCTTTCTTTAGTTTCTCAAATTCAGTTGGATTTGTTGGCTCTTGCTTCTCAAAATAGTATCTACCATGATCTTCATCCACTTTGCGTTCTTTATCTTGTACTTTTTTCCAAGCTTGGTTATGGCATGGATAAATACCTCGGATGATACCGTTACTGATGGCAAGAACGTATTGTATCTTTTTAATTCTATCTTTATTTACTCTCCAACAGAAATGTACTCGTTCATAGATATCTTCGTCTTTTGATTGAGAGTCGAAATTCTCGGAAAGTTTGATGGCAATAAAATTCATCTTGCGTCTCATATATGGCAAGAGGTCAACTTCTCCAGAATTGTAAAAGTCTATGGTCTCTTCTATTGTTTTTATGCCGTGTAAGCCTTGGTCGTGACCACAAATTATATTACGGAGAATATTCTTATTTTCATCTGTATCTATTTTTGCAAATAACTGTAGATGATTGAAAGTGTCAATGAGCGTAGATTCAATTTGATATGCCATTTCTTCGCAAGTAATGCCGTGGCGTAAGATATAATACTTGACATGCTCACCCGCATTTTCAATAGCTTTTATTGTCTCGTACTTTTCGTTGGTGGCAATTTCTTCTTTTTGTTCTGCCTTCTTGTTACTTTTTTCTTGAGGATTATATTTAAGAGCATCTTTTACATGATTGAATACTCTATTTCCTTTTCCTTTACCGATATAGAAAATTCCGTAAGAATCTTTCCTCGGGTCTATAAGGGCATAAATGTAATATCCAAGCCCTTTTGTAACTTTGTCTGGAAATTTAGTGATATTCTTTTCCATATTATAAACATTTTTGTAGTTCGATTAATATCCCGGTGTTGGATTATCTCCTGAATCCGGTGCACCACCCGAGGTGGTGAAGCTAATCACATTGCTATACTCTGTACCCAAAGGACCTTTGGTGTAGAGTCTTGCAAAATAGGTGTTGCCGGCTCTCAGATTCGTCAGCGTTGCTGATACAATGTCTTGGGTGGTGGCGGTAGTGCCTACCTTTAACACTGTTACCTTGTCATCGCTCATGCTTGTAGTTGGCTCTCGTTCAGTGAGGGAATACACGATGCCATACTCTGAAACGTTGAAGTCGGAGGTGAACATACCTGACACGTCTGCCTGGTATCTGCCTATGTTGCTGGCTTGTACCTTGGCAAACGTAGTAGGAGAGGCGGCTGCCTGGTTAATCATCACCGTTTGCTGATCCTTGCCATACGTAAAAGTGACTATTGCTTCACGAGGTGAAGTGGTGGTATTGTCTTCCAAAGTCACAGTAAGCGTACTGTTTGCCACACCATTCGTTGCACTCAGATTCGCCCATGTTACATTGGCTGAGGTTCCCCATGCCGTGTTCGAAGTAATGGTGATGACCTGCGAGCCACCTTTGGCTGGCAAATCAACCACCGTAGGAGTCAGCGACATCGTCAGCGAAAGCTCCTCCGAGGCGAAGACATCCGTCTCCTCCTTGTCGGAACAGGAGGTGAGAGAGCCTAGAGGCAAAAGCAGGAGGCTTGCCAGGGCTAGGCTGTATATCGATAATTGTTTCTTCTTCATATACCTTATTATATTATATAATGTGAGGTTTGATGATTATATAATCAATCTTAGAAATTCACGATGATGCCGGCGTGAGCGTAGAAACCGCCCTCGGCAAAGCCGCCTACATCCGCAATGCTCTTGTAAGTTTCGCTCTTCTTGTTTGGAATGGCGAACTCAGGATTCAGCATCAGACAGAGATGAGGTACTGGAGCTATCAACAACTTGGCTCCAACCGTGAACGAACCGCAGTTGGCTCCGTTACCATACTGACCGCTGCTGGATAAGGTCTGAGTCATATAACCAATCTGTGGGGTGAGTCCCACACGCATGCTGAGAGCAAACTGGTAACCCAGCTTTACGCTGATGGTATTGAGCTTGTATGTATCTACCTCCTGTTCTACGTTGGTCTCTTTAGCATACCAGTGTACCGGGTCGCTTTCTGCCAGTCCCATGGTGTAAGATGCCTGCACGTCAAAGTTGGAGATGCTGAAACCCAGGGTTCCTGTTACACCCATGGTGCTTCCTCCGTAGGTGAAGGCAACGCCAGCATAGATGCCGCTCTTCTTGATGTAGGTGAGCGGCTTGAGCTTGATGGTATCGTTGAGCTCGCCGTCGCGAGGAATATCATAAGTGCGGGTGATGCTTCGGTAACCTTCGTGCTTATAGGTGATTTCGTTCTTGCCGATAGGCAGTTTGGCGAAGCCGTTCTCCGAGAGCAGTTTGGTGTCGCTGTACATTCCTACCTGCTTAGGAGTGGTGAGTACGGTGAGGGAACCGGTGTATGGGATAGGGGCTTTCACCTCTACGGTCTTGTCGCTCTTGCCTTCCACTTCGAAAGAGGTGGTCTGGCTCTCGCAGTTCTGTTTGCGGGTTTCCACTACGTAGGTACCTGCCTTCAGGCGCTGGTACCAGGAACCGATACCCACCTTCTTGCCATCAAAATAGATGTCTGCACCATCTGCCACGGTTACGTTCACGGTACCATAAAGCTCATTCTCATCTTTCATCTGCAGGGAGAGAAGCTTGTCTCCATCCTTGGTGATGTTGATGTTCTCATCATAGTACATGTTACCGTTGCGGGCGGTGATGTGGTGGATTCCGTAGGTAAGATAAACGGTTTGAGGTGACTTGCCCACATTCTCGTCATCTACGAAGATGCTTGAACCGGCTACGGAAGTCTCGATGGCAACATCCATACCCTCCAGGGTGAGCTGCATAGAGTAAGTGCGTGCGGCTTTGATTTCAGAAGGATAATAAAACTCGCAGGCACCGAACTTAGGATGGCGGATGGTGATTTTCTGAGCACGCTCAGGAACATAGACCCACCACTGACCCGTCTTATGCTCGGTGGTTACAATACCGTAGGAACCACCATCGAAGGCGAGATCATCAAGATTGGTCTCGATTTTCAGCAAGGCTGCTGTCCTGCCGTTGTTGTCTTTCTTCAGAGTACCTTTGAGGTTGGCTGTCTGGTCGTACTGCTGATACTTGAAATCTCGTATCACCAGATTGTTTTGAGCCGACATTGCCACCGCTACAAAGGCGAAGAAGCAAAAGAGTAGAAGTCTTCTCATCATATAATCTGTGTTAGTTATTATTTTCATTTACTTTTGGGGACAAAATTACCTAAAAAATATGAAAATGTATTGGTTCAAATTGGTTCAATTTAAAAAGATTGTGAAGAAATGAGGGGAAAAGTGAATATGAACCGAAAAAATGTGTATCTTTGCTACATTAAATAAGATATGAGATATGATAGATAATTATAATCCTGATATTTTCGAGCAACTGAAGCAGGAAGTGGAAACCCTGGTGGGAAGACCTATCAAGACCCCTAAAGACTTTGAGTTTCTTTCTTGTCAGATAGAGGGCTATACTCGGGAGACCATCTCGGTGAGTACCCTGAAGCGTATGTGGGGATATGTGGCTTCCAACTGCAATCCGAGCAAGTATAATCTCAATTTGCTTTCCCGCATGGTGGGCTATCCTGACTGGGCTTCCTTTGTAGGTGGACAGGAGGGCCTGTCTTCCAGCCGCTTCTTCGTGAAGAGTAAGCTCATTGCGGATGCCCTGCAGAAGGGGGAACAGGTGAGATTGACCTGGTGCCCGGGCAGAGTGCTTACCATCATGTACAAAGGCAATGATACCTTCGAGGTGGTGGAGAGCATCAACAGCAAGCTGGCAAAGGGGGATACCTTCACCTGCCCGCAGTTTGTTGAGGATCAGCCGCTTTATCTTTCCAACCTCAGCCATCCAGGCATCCCGCTCTGCAACTATGTAGCAGGTCAGAATGGAGGAATCAAGTGGAATCTGGGGGGGTGATTCTGAACCTTCCTGAAACATAAAGACAAAAAACAAAAAGCTTGGAATCACGAATGCGATTCCAAGCTTTTTTCATTAAATTCATTGGGGGTTAGCCTCATGCAGCTAATTTCATTGAGGGTTAAGCCTCATGCTGTCTTACGCCCATACGAGCCTCTACTACGTTTACCACGTAGTCGCCGAGCTTCTCGCATTCCTGGATGATATCCATGTACATGGTACCGATGGCGTAGGTGTAGAGATGGTTGTTTACATCGTTGATGTTCTGACTCTTCAACTGGTTGCGATAGTTGTTGATCTCGTTCTCGATGTTGAAAGAGAGGTTGGCATCATTATCTACCTTATGACCCACCAGGGTGATGTTCATCTGGGTGAGGGCATTATCTGTAAGCTCCATCATCTGGTGCATGTGCTCATACTGAGAAGGAATGAAGTCTTCCTTGCCACGGATGCGGCGGTTGAGGGTGCGGGCAATGTTGAAACAGCTGTCGCCGATACTCTCAATCTCTGAAATCTCACGCAGCATGGCGCGGATCTTCGCCTTGGTCTCATCAGAAAGATGAGAGTCGCTCACCTGGTCGAGATACTTCGCAATCTCAATCTCCATGTTGTCGGAGATTCCCTCGTATTTCTCGATGCGGGTATAGAGCTTGATGAACTTGTCATCGTTGGTCTCGCCCAGGAGTTCCTTCACCATACCGAACATACGCTGGATGCGCTCGGCGAAACAGTGGATCTCCTTCTGAGCCTCGAGCACGGAGATTTCCGGAGTCTTCATGATACCGCTCTGGATGAAACGCAGACGGAAATCATCTTCGTCGGCATTCTTCTTAGGACGGATAATCTTGCATACCAGCTTCTCTATCTGTGGGATAAACCATACCAGGATAAAGGTGTTGGAGAGGTTGAACGTGGTATGGAAGGCGGCGAGCACGAACGACAGCTTCGCAGCGTTGGCAACGAAGTGAGGATCGGTCTTCTCCATCATGTCGTCATAACCTACCCAGCCGCAAACCAGATGGATGAACGGACGGAATACGCAGAGTATCCACAGCACACCGAAGATGTTGAATACCATGTGCGCCATCGCCGCTCTTCGCGCCTGCGTGTTGGCGGTGAGTGCTGCCACGTTGGAAGTTACGGTGGTACCGATGTTCTCACCCATCACGAGCGCAATACCCTGATAGATAGGCAGTACGCCGGTAGAACAGAGAATCATCGTAATCGCCATGACGGCTGCCGAACTCTGCACACACATGGTCAGGATACTACCAATGATCAGAAAGGTGATGGTGGTCTGGAAGCTGTGGGGGTCGAAGCTGGAGAAGAACTCCAGAACCGGCTGGTTATGAGCCAGATCCATGTCGATACCGGTTTGGCGAAGTGTACCCAGACCGAGGAACATAAAGGAGATACCGAAGATGAAGTCACCTATGATCTTGCGCTTCTTGCTATAGATGAGGATGATGGCGATGAAGAACGCCAGCCATACAAAGTCGGTGATGTTGAATGAGAATCCTGCACTCATGATCCAGGCGGTGAGCGTGGTACCGATATTGGCACCCATGATAACCGAAATAGCCTGGGCAAGGGTGAGGAGACCGGCATTTACGAATGATACCGTCATCACTGTCGTAGCAGTAGAAGACTGTACGGCAGCCGTGATGAGTGTACCCGAGAGTATGCCCGTCAAACGATTGGTGGTCATAGTTCCTAACACATGGCGGAGCTGTGGTCCGGCCATCTTCTGCAAACTGTCGCTCATGGTCTTCATACCAAACATAAGTAAGGCGAGTGCTCCGATAAGCCTAAAAAATATCCAAATCGACATATTATAACTTAATTAATGTTGTCAAAATCATCAAGTTTACGTTTTTTTTCGTAACTTTACGCTCTGTAAGCAATGCTCCGCTTGAGAGCTTGCTCAGGCCCGGTGAACGTCCTCCAGGGAGGTCTTCGTTAGGCTGTAGATTATAAACTTTGTAACATAGTCTTAATAGAAATGAAACAGAAGATACAAATCCGTTGCAAAAATAATAAAAAAACTCAGAAAGTAGAAATCGGAAGCACACTTTTTGATGTTTTTTCTTCATTTGACCTCAAAATGACCCATGGACCGGTGTCTGCGAGAGTAAATAACAAGGTGGAAGGCATGCATTACCGTGTGTATAACTCCAAGGATGTGGAATTCCTGGATATGACTTCTGCGTCGGGTTCGCGTGCCTATACCCGGACGCTTTTCTTTGTATTGTGCAAGGCGGTGCAGGATATTTATCCGAATACGGATGTGGTCATCGATATTCCGGTATCCAACGGATTCTATGTGGATATCCGTCTGGGGCGCCCGGTAGTAGATGAGGATGTGAACATTCTCCGCCGCCGCATGCAGGAGATCATCGACTCCAAGATGCCGATACGCCGCTTCACGGTGCCTACCGAGGAGGCTATCGCCCTCTTCCAGGAAAAGGGCGATGTGGAGAAGGTGAAGCTTCTCAGGACTTCGGGTTCCATCTATACCACTTATTATAAAATAGGTGAATATGTGGATTATTATTATGGCACCCTACTCACCAATACCTCCCAGCTCTATCTCTTCGGGTTGGAGAAGTACTATGATGGCATGTTGCTGCGCATTCCTTCGGTCAGCAACCCGGATGTGCTGGGCGAAATGACCCGGCAGGACAAGATGTTTGATATCTTCAAGGAACATCATCGCTGGCAGGAAATCCTGGGTATCAGAACCGTGGGCGACTTCAACCAGGCTATCGACGTGGGGCATACTACGGATATCATCAATATCAGCGAGGCACTGCAGGAGAAGAAGCTGGCGAAGATTGCCGAGGAGATTGCCAGCCGGAAAGGGGTGAAGCTGGTGCTGCTGGCGGGTCCGTCTTCTTCGGGCAAGACTACATCCTGCAAGCGTCTGAGCATCCAGCTTGCCGTAAACGGACTGAAGCCGCTGCAGATTTCACTCGATGATTACTTCGTGGATAGGGATAAGACACCGAAGGATGAAAATGGTGATTTTGATTTTGAGAGCATCTATGCCCTGAACCTCGATTTGCTCAACGAGCAGTTTAATGCGCTCTTCCGTGGCGAGGAGGTGGAACTGCCGAAATACGATTTCCCTTCGGGCAAAAGTGTGAAGAGTGGAAAGATGTTGAAGCTGGAGCCTAACAATGTTCTGGTGGTAGAGGGAATCCACGCCCTGAATCCGGAGCTTACGGCGCATGTTCCTGAAGAGCAGATCTTCCGTGTGTATGCTTCTGCGCTGACCACCATTCTGCTGGATAATCACAATTATATCCCTACAACGGACAACCGTCTGCTGCGCCGCATCATCCGCGACTATAAATATAGAGGTGTATCTGCCCAGGAAACCATCCGCCGCTGGCCATCGGTAAGAGCCGGAGAGAACAAGTGGATTTTCCCATTCCAGGAGAATGCCGATGCCATGCTGAATACGGCGATGCTCTATGAGTTGTCGGTTCTCAAGATGCAGGCAGAGCCGTTGCTCCAGCAGGTGCCGGAGAATTGTGAGGAATTTGCTGAGGCTTACCGCCTGCTGAAGTTCCTGAAGTATTTCAAGGGAATACCTTATAATAATCTGCCTCCAACCTCCCTCTTGCGAGAGTTTCTGGGTGGCAGCTCATTCCATTATTAAAGGGTAGCTTATCAAAAAAGTCCAAAGATAGTTTTCAAATCAGATTTCTTTCTTTGGACTTTTTCTTTAAAAACTATGGCTCTATTATTTGGTATTGTAATTTGATGTTTGGCTTATCCTCTCTGTCGATAAGATATGCGACATTCCATCTTTGCATCACATTTGTAAAGTTCTGTTCTATATGGATGGATAGAATTTTGCAACTTTCTGTTGACGACAAGGAACTCTCTAGTTTGGCTATCCCATGTGTTGATTCTCCTTGTATGTAGATTAGCGTGTATTTTAGAAAGTTCACTTCTGGTAGTTCTATTTTTGTGTCAGGTTTTGCGCTACTTACACAATTCTTGAAATACTTTTCAAAGTCATCTTTCGTATTTATGGTAAGGATCTGATTGTCTGGAGTCTCTATCATCACATCGGTAGGAATCTCATACTTTCTATATGACGCAGTATTTCCATCGTTGTTAGAACAACTTGCCATTAATGTTAAAATGCAGCTTAATATTGCTGATATTATTGTACTTCTCATAATCTTTTTCATACGTTTGGCATTTTTGTTAATAATTAAATTATGGGTGCAAATATACAAAGTTAATTTAAAACGAACTTTGTCTTATGTAACAAAAACTTTTCCTATTTTATCGTCTGTGCGCTTGACGATACGATTTTTGTTCTAAAAGAGCGCACTTATAATAATCTGCCTCCAACCTCCCTCTTGCGAGAGTTTCTGGGCGGCAGCTCATTCCATTATTAGGTACTTGTGTTTTTTGCCTCACCACGGCACAATATTGCCCTCTGCCAGGGCAATATTGTGCCGTGGTGAGGCAAGATTCGTTATGTCGTGAAGGAATTTTGAAGGCAAGCGCTATCGCATCGTATTCCTGCGAATAAAACGCTACTTTCGCTTTCACTCTTCACTCTTCACGTTTTGGGTGTAAACTACTGATATTCAATGAGTATTGTGGGTGAAGAGTAGGGGCTGACTCTTCACCACTCTTCACCACTCTTCACCCTGACTTTTTTTGAGGGCGAAATCATTTCAGGAACAACGTTTGGTCTTCAATGATGACCTGCTTCTGTCTTCAATGATGACCAGCTTCAGGCTTCAATGATGGCTGGGCTTACTGCGATAAGGTGAAGAGAGGTGAAGAGTGGTGAAGAGTGAAGCTTGACTCTTCACCTTTTTAATGTATTGATAATTAATGGATTAATGCCAAAATGTGAAGAGTGAAGAGTAAAAGCGAAAGTGGCTCTCTATACAGCCGTTTTTCGCTTTAGAGCTTGCTTCCGTAGCAGAGGTCTCCGGCATCGCCGAAGCCAGGAATGATGTATTTGTGCTCGTTCAGTCCCTCATCGATAGATGCACACCAGATGGTAGTCTTATCCTCCGGGAAAGTCTTCTTGACGTGCTCGATTCCTTCAGGAGCGGCAAGCACGCAAGCCACGTGGATATGCTTAGGGGTTCCCTTGGTAAGGAGCGCCTTCATACCCATCTCCATGCTGATACCGGTGGCAAGCATCGGGTCAGCGATGATGAGCGTCTTGCCGGTAAGGTCTGGAGTAGCCAGATACTCGATATGAACCCCCACCTCGGTATGCTCCTTGTTGGTATATTCACGATAGGCACTCACGAAAGCATTGCCGGAGTGGTCGAAGATATTGAGAAAACCCTCATGGAAAGGCAGACCTGCACGGAAGATCGTACCGATGACAATCTTGTCGGTAGGGAAATTAACCTGGGCTACACCGAGCGGGGTAGTCACGTCTCTGTTCTCGTAATTGAGGGTCTTTGAAATCTCAAATGCCTCATACTCGCCGATTCTCTTGATGTTGTTGCGGAAGAGGAGTCGGTTCTTTTGATACTCGCAGTCGCGCATCTCAGCCAGATAGCGGTTGATGATGCAGTTATGCTCGCTCAGATTATTAATTTTCATAAGTCGTAGTATTTATTTTCTTGTTATTTCAATTGATGTTTATTCCTGCTGAAATCATCTGTCAAGATGCAGCAAAGGTGTTGCAAAGATAAGGCAAAATCCGGAAACCGCAAAATGTTTTCCGTTATTTTTTCCATCCGGCTTCTTCTGGTGCCATCCATGGGCTTTTATGTGCCTCCTGAACCCCTATATATATAAATAGGTGGAAAATGAATTTGGATGAAGCAGATTTGCGGCGAATATTTGCAAAGTCAATATGGCAAATTATAGATGAATGGGTCGATTTTTTAATTCTTTAACCTAAAAAGGTTTTAAAAAGCAAGAATATTATCTAAGAATCTTTGCTATAAAACATATTTTTTGTAACTTTGCGGCGGTTTTGGAGAATGATGATTTCTTCTGTCAACCAAAGTAAAGAGAAATTATTCACAACTTAAATACATTTAAAATAAAATGGCAAAGTTTG
>ERZ1034939.377-NODE-377-length-29912-cov-36.793147_pt1 | contig 29912 bp, 26 predicted proteins | sample MGYA00520626_ERZ1034939 | MGnify/ENA primary metagenome ERZ1034939 (study PRJEB33766, sample SAMN09781751) | gut metagenome | biome: gut microbiome | host: Homo sapiens | place: Madagascar | study: EMG produced TPA metagenomics assembly of the PRJNA485056 data...
TCTTTACTGCCATTGAGATTGCCATTGATATGGCTTGCGGATTTTAGGTAAATTTGCAACAGACAATAAAACACTGGAGCATTATGAAAAAACTGACGGCTTTTATAATGTTATTGTTGACAACAATGCATGGAGCAACGGCGCAGGAAGTGTCGGGGCAACAGATACCATTGCCTTTAGCTGATGACTATAAAAATACGGAGTTTCTTCCTGTCGCACCTTCCTACTCGGACATTCTAATGATGAGGGCGTTATCTTCTTCCGAACTTCTTGCCATGCCTAAAACACCACTTACGCCTATGCCGTTCGCTACAGAGCCACCGCTTGCCTACAAATATGACGCAAGCCATTCAGCGGTGACGTCGATGAAGATTTCAAAAGACTTGAAGTTTACTGCCGTTGGAACATACCGCAGTTACATAGGACTGATGGATGTGCAGTCGGTAAGTGGCAACATGCAATATAGCTTTGGAGCAATTAATATGCAGGGTGCGCTTATTGCCAACCGCTATCACTTCTATAGGGGCATCATCTCGCAATACGGCATATCGGGGCAGATAGTCTATAGCTTCAACCCAAATCTTTCAGCCACCATCTTTGGCACCTATTATAATACCAATCCATTCATCAGTATGGCAGCATTCCCATTCGTGCCTACAACAAGCTATGGTGGATATATGACCGTTGGCAACAACAGCTTCTATATGAACCTCGGCGTTGAACGTCGCTACAATACGTTCGAACACAAAATGGAGACAGTGCCTATCATTTCTCCTGCGTTCAAGATATCAAATAAAGTAACCATCGAACTGCCATTGGGCGACCTCGTGAAGCATGTTGTTGAGGATGTGATTATGAAGAATCGCTGAACAGTGGGCTAATCGTATAAACAAACTATTCGTATCTTGCTCTTTATTGACTTTATTTTATTACCTTTGCATCGTTTTATTAAACATTATGTAATGTTTTCATGACAAACCAAGTCATTCTGAGAGTCATAAAGCCGTAATAAAAACACATTAGAGATGGATAACGTCAACGATTTCTTCGCCACGCTCAGCTCGTGTCTATGGGGCTGGCCAATGATAATATTGTTACTTGGCACCCACATTTTTCTTACCATACGCCTGCGTTTCCCGCAACGTAAGATTATTACAGCTATACGTCTTTCCGTACAGCGCGACAAGTCGCAGAAGGGTGACGTGTCTCAGTTTGGCGCTCTTGCCACTGCTCTTGCAGCCACTATTGGTACAGGAAACATTATAGGTGTAGCTACAGCTGTGGCGTTAGGCGGTCCAGGAGCTGTATTTTGGTGTTGGCTTACTGGCGTGTTCGGTATTTCAACTAAATATTCCGAGGCGTTGCTTGCTATAAAATATAGGGTTAAATCAAAAAGAGGAACGATGCAAGGTGGCCCTATGTACACTTTGGAGCGTGGATTAGGTTGGCGCAAGATGGGAATTCTCTTTGCCTTATTTACTGCTATTGCCGCATTTGGCATAGGTTGTACGGTACAGGCCAATGCCATATCCACAATAATGCACGCTTCGTATGGTATAAGCACCGAGATGTCTGGTGGCGTACTGATGCTTCTTGCAGCGGCGGTAATCATAGGTGGCGTGCGAAGCATCTCTAAAGTATGCAGTATGCTCGTCCCCTTTATGGCATTGCTTTACGTGGTAGGATGTATATATATATTATGTGTCAATGCCAGCTATGTAGCTCCGGCACTTAAGCTGATTGTATGTTCGGCATTTTCGCCAGATGCAGCAGGCGGAGGTTTTGCAGGAGCATCTGTCATCATGGCTGCACGATATGGCATAGCACGCGGTCTGTTCAGTAATGAGTCGGGCCTTGGTTCGGCACCTATCGTTGCAGCAGCTGCACGCACAAAGAATCCAGTACGCCAAGCTTTGGTTTCTTCAACCGGCACATTTTGGGATACAGTAGTGATATGCGCGCTTACCGGACTTGTAATCGTAAGCAGCATCATAGCCTATCCTGACATCGATTACAGCAATGGTGCGGAACTAACGAAGATGGCATTCTCAAAGATTCCCGTCATTGGCCCATTCATATTAAGTTTCGGTTTGCTCACCTTCGCCTTCAGCACCATTCTCGGATGGGGATATTATGGTGAGCGTGCGATGGAATATATAAAGGGCAAGCGATGGACCCACGCCTACCGCTTGCTCTATATCTTGGCCGTCTTTGCTGGCAGTGTTGCCAATCTTACTATAGTGTGGAACATAGCCGACTGCATGAATGCCCTCATGGCAATCCCTAATCTCCTCTCGCTGATATTCCTTAATGGTGTCATCGTACATGAGACTCGCAAGTATCTGTGGCGAGACCGACTCGACCGCGAGATGAATGAATGAAGTTCGTCTTCCTCTTATAGCGTAAACTTATATCCTGCTGTAATATACACAGCATGGTTGCGTGCCGAAGGAGATTCGGATATATTGACCCAAGGGTCGTTTGACTTCAGGTTAATGGCCTTTCTGAATTCGAAGCAATATGAGGCATCAAGAGTTATGTGTCTCCACTCATAGCTCAAACCAAAGGGAATGCCTGCCACGATGTTGCGGAAGCTGCTGCTTACATTCTCCGACTTCTTCTCCTTGTACGATTCCCATAGATACATCGATGATGTACCGTCGCCAAGATTCATGGTGCGTATGCTTTGTATGGTAATCTTATCCTTTGCCGAGACGAGCAAGCCTGCCTGCACACCTATATGGGCAGCCAGTCCTTTCACGCTCGGGAAGTAAGCCTTTATCTGCAGAGGCACGGATACGTAAGTAACGTCAAGCTTTTCATTTGCAGATGCGTATTTCTCTTTCTGCTCCTTAAATCCAGTGCCTATAAGACTGAAGTCGGCTCCCGTTGTCAATGAGTAATACTTAGACAAAGGAATCTCCATGCTTACTCCAAACGTGTATCCTGCTTTCCACTCCTTTGATGCCGTAAGTGCAGAGCCATCCATCTTGGATATAGTTACGCCTGCATGTGGGATTATGGACACGCGGCGACCTTCGTTCTGAGCTGATGCCCACATAGGCAGCAGCAACATGACAACGGCTGATATGATATTTTTCATAGTGTTCATTTTCTGTTGTAAGTATATATTTCAGTGGTATTACCCTGCTTGCGTGTGAGCTTCATGCTGTCTTCTGCCTTGTCGCTTATGGTCCAGGTTTCTGTATAACCGTATCTAGGTATAATGAGTGCATTGAAGTCTCCTGTTTTAGTTATGTTTTCACCGTCCATTGTGAACCATTGGTCAAAGACAAGATTTCCAAATCTGTCCCATTCATACGTTTTATGGTTTTCCATGAAAGCAAGAGTATGGTAAAACTGCGAGTTCCAGCTGTCATCATTCTGGATGTCAATATCCGTGATGCTGTTGCCATCCACAATGTAAGCATAGTGTGTGGTTACCCACTTGCCCAAGATGTATTCGGCCACAGGTGTCTTCATTATCTCGTCAGCCCGCTGCATCTCTTCGGGCACGTCTTTCTTCACAAAGTGTTCCACACTATTATTGTTGTCGCCATTGGCAAAGGCAAGCAACGAATTGTTGTTCACGGCATACACATTCCATTTGATTCCTGATGAGAGAATTAAGCAGTTGTTGTCGTCAAGCTCCACCTTAGCCGAATGATATTGCAGGTAATAATGTTCTGTCTCAGTCCATATCTGTGATAAGTCGGAGATATTGCCTTCCTCATCGACGTAGAATCCGCAGCCAGTCTCGTTGTCCTGTTCCCAATAGCCCGTGAAGTCGGTCATGTTGAATCCCGACATCTTCATTCCTTCAAGTTCGCTTATCATCTTATCGCCATCGCCAGGCAGCGACGTGAGTCTGTAGAAAGGCACCACAGATGTCTTGCCGTTATAGGCGAGATACATCTTTTGGTTGTCGTTTCCTGCCACGGTCACGTTGTAGTATTTGCCGTAGTCTTTTAGTAGTTGCATCTCATAGTGGTTGCCGTTCACGTTCCACTTGCCTGTCTTGTATCCCAATTTATAAGGATTGTCAATTACGCTGGTATACATCCATTCAGTAACAGTATTGTCATTATGTACTACGATGCCTTGAATGGCACCGTCGCCATTAATGTCTTCACCTGCAATCTGCCAATAACCAGTAATTGGCACATTTATATCAGGTGATACTTTAGGTGCTGTAAATGCTTGGTCGTCGCTGCATGATGTCAGCATAATGATGGCAAGCAAGCATAATGAAAAGGTTGTGAAACAAATGTGTTTCATGATTTTGGGTATTTAGTCGTTAATATATTACAAAACGCTACAAAGGTATAAATTTTTCTGATAGGGCATACTATTGCTGATCTATATATCCAAAAAATCCTTTATCTGTGGAAGTAGTGACATGGCTTTTTTCACTCCCGCTTCATACACCCTCCTCATCTTGTCCTCTTTAAGACTAAGTCTGCCAATGTCAAGTTTTTCGTCGGGACAGATGAGGAATGTGTTGCCCTTCTTAAATTCAGAGTGGATATAATCAAGTTGGTCGTTGTACATGATATGTCGTATTGACATCAGTTCCGCCACTTTGGGATAATCCTTCAAGAACATCTTCATTGCCAGTCCTACATGCGCCTTCTTCTTGTAGTAGTCGGCTGGCTGTGTCAGGATAACCACATTCCTTCTATATCCTTTAGATTGAATGAACTTCAAGGGTATGCTGTCGGTTATTCCTCCGTCAAGATAATGCCGCCCGTCAATCTCCACCGGACGCGCAAACACTGGCATTGAGGCAGAAGCCTGCATCCATCTCAATCCGATACCGTCGGCATCGTCTATCTCATGATATACGGGCTGGCCCTCGTCTATATCTGTACACACGGCATAGAACCTCATAGGATTCTCCCGGTAAGCCTGAAAATCCATCGGGTCGTACTTGTATGGCAGCAGATGATAGGAGAAATGCTCATTGACATAATTGCCAGTACGGAACAACGACCTCCAGCTCATATACTCCGGATTGTCCTTATATCTGATATTATATCTTAACGCTCTGCCTGGCTGGTTGGACTTGTAGTTGCAGCCGAACAATACTCCAGCCGAAACGCCTACAGCAGCATCAAACTTGATGCCGTTCTGCATAAAGACATCAAGCACTCCACTTGTGAACATGGCCCTCAAACCTCCGCCTTCAAGAACAAGACCTATGGAAGACGCAGAGGTTGGTGTGGTGTTATATTCCTTTGTCATATTTTATTCTTCCTTCGTTTTATATAGATGCCCACAAAGTTATAGAAAATTATTTACAATCTCGGTAGGTGGCAACAACTTTACCGACCGGATGGAAAAAACCAAGCACATTAGGCTTGATTTTGAAGTTTGAACTTTGGTTTAAAAGAGAAATGATGTAGCTGTTGGAATAAATACGAGCTATAATAGAATGTGAAAAATTGTTTTTTAGACAAAAAATGCAACTTATAAGTTGCGTGTCTCGCTCTGAATATCTATCTTTGTATTAGGAATAATACTATATATGAAATTTGTTAGAGCCATATCAGGTTATAATCATCTTTGGGCAGTTAGAGATGAAGCAAAAGATGCGGATGAGTTAACATTGCTCTTCCGCAATTGGAGTAATGCCAATTATTTACTTGATTTCTTTCTTGATAACTTAAATGATTTACAAGGATTTTTTCGTGTAGAGAAAATAAGTGATGCTATTAAGGACACTATGGAAGATGCGCGAGTCCTAGAACGCCTGATATTAGATTTTCCATATACTGAAAATTTGGATGGGCTTTTTCATCCGTTAAGTCTGTCCGACAACAGAATACATGAGTTGACACGCGAGAAAGCGCGTAATTGGGACAGAGAACGACATGCAAGTTGGCTTCGAATTTATGCCATAAGGGTGGAGCCAAACGTTTATATAGTGACAGGTGGCACTATAAAGCTGACTGCAACAATGCAAGATAGGGAACATACGCAAATAGAATTGGACAAACTCAATACTTGCCGAAACTATTTGCAGCAGAACGGAATCTTTGATAAAGAAAGTTTCGTGGATTTTTTTGAGGAGGATTGATTATGAAAGAGAAAACACTAAAATTTCTTGAGAGTAATCTCAGTAATGAGCCTTCTGTATTTGCAGAAGAGGCAAAATGGAGGCAGGACAATGAGGTGTGGCTTAAGTGGTCGCAAGGCATTGCAATGAAGATCATTGACTATATGCAGGAACACAAACTATCGCGTGCCGACATAGCAGCACGTCTGGGTTGTTCTCCGCAATATGTCAGTAAGATATTGTCTGGTCATACAAATTTCTCGTTCAAGAGTATTGCTGAGATAGAGCGTTGTCTTAACATTAATATTATGGAGACATCTTTTGCCTGATTGTATTAGTTCTCACAGTATAGTTTTACAAAAAAGAGTGCATCAGTGATGCACTCTTTAATAAGTATAAATTCACATAATCTCTCAAATATGAGAGAATTTATAGCTTGCCAGCAGCGCCCCTACCAGCACAATATCTCCCAACACCCACGATGCACATGCAAAGTAGACGTTGTATTTCTCTATGCATATCAGTGGCATAAGGAAAGCTACTGATGATATGGCATCGAATGTTTTTGACATGAAGACGGCCTTCATTATTGCCCATAGCCTTTTGTGGTTGGTAAGCAGTAGCCATAATGTTCTGCCTAATATGATTGCAAGCAGCAATATACAACTGGCAATAAGGAAAGATGAGGAGTTCACAATTCCATATTCTATTACAGCATCAAGTTTGAACCACAGGCAGAGCAGTAAGGCTACAGCAATGTGGATTTCATGTTTATACAGTTCCTTTTCCATTATTATTTTATGTTTTTACTCTCGTGTTGAGCGGAAACCGCACAACCTCCTTTGTTTTTAAAAGAAAGGTTCCTATATTTTCTTGGAAGAATCGTCAATGTCGAGAAACAAGTCAAGTAAAACTCCCAAAACAATCGCGGCAGCATATTTCAGCTTATTCCATTTCTTCTTTGGTGTTTTGGCAGCAAGGACCTTGTTGCTAATCTTTCGTTTTGTGGCAAACAGTCCCATTGTGGCTTTTGCTTCGCGTATATCCTCCGTGTCCTCTTGGGTTTCGGCAAGCAATTGTTTTAGTAGGGCCTCCTCCTTTATGCTGAGAGTAGCGTCAAAGTACCCCTCAATCAAGCTATGTATATCTTTATTTGCCATTAGTTAATTGTTTTATAGGTTTCACGAATAACTTTGCGTGCTCTTGACAATATCTGTCTCACATTTGCCTCTGTCCTGCCCGTCTTTTTGGCTATCTCCTCAAACGAATAGCCTTCATAGTCGCGCAGCCACAGCACATTGCGTTGAGTGTCATTCAGTTTAATATCTATGATTTTCTTCACCGAATCAAAAAGCTCACGAATGTCCTGCTCTTTTGAATTGTCTGTGTCGTTGATGTCAATGTCCGACTGTACGCTTCTGTTTGCAGCCCTTCTATAGTCGATACTAAGATTTCTCACTATGGAATTAGTGATGTTTTCGGTTTGCTGTTGGTCGTTTGGATATTTCTTAAGCGTCCAAAGCTTGCAAAACGCATCCTGCAACACGTCGTCAGCATTGTTCTGTCCGGCTATGTTGCGTGCTGTGCTATGCAAACGTTGGCGTATGCGGGTGAATATTGTTAGAACGTTGTCCTTTTTCATTGTTCATTCATGTCGTTATTAAAACATCCACTGGATTTATATTCCAGCTTCGTCAAAAAGCTTGCCGTATTGTTCGTCAATCTTCTTTTGGTTTCGCTTGCTGCGATAGCGTCCGATAAAAGTAAACACCAAGCCATTTACGCCACATGCTATGCAGATGACAGTCATTACTTGACTTGTGGTTCTGCTTGAAAGGTTCCATAAATCCCAACCCATAACGAAGTCGATGATAGCCTCTGTTATGCAGAAGACAACTAAAAAGATTACGAAATCTATGGTTTCGTAGACAATCTTATTTTTTAACGAGTTGTTCATTGTTTATTATTTTTAGTGAATAGCTTATTGCTTAAATAATAGGACATTTGTCCATTAACTTCACGAGCGAAGCAAGTTATCTTCCTATAACTACTTTCGCTTGCGAAACTTAAGTCATTTATAAATTGAGTCCACTTTAAAAAGTGTCTTCATATATATAACGTGTGAAATCTATTTTTGTGACAGCTATTATAGTTTTTAGGGATTTTCCCCTCTCCACATATTGTCGACCCACAGAACGCTACGGATATATACAATGTATTGACATTCGACAGCGGGAAGTCGAAGGTAGGAGAAAAAATAAGAAATTCAAAACTCAATAAGTAACGCAGAGATTTTAGTGATTACTCACTTTTTATGCCGATAAAATATATGGAATACATCTCTACAAAGGAATATGCCGACTTGCATGGATTATCAGAAAGAACCGTGCGCAACTATTGTGTGCAGAGAAATATTTTCATCTTATGCCGCTATTAGCGTATACAGAGTGAACATCCAATGGGCTGTTATCGCAGTGACACGATGACGAAGTCATGTGGTACTTTGGATCTCACTATCAAAAATAAAGTGGTGACGACCTCGCATGAGCAAAGTTGCCACCACTATTCGTTGTTATCCTGAATATTTTTATGTTGTTGTATTTATTCTATTTTATGACAATTTTTCTTCCTTTCTTGATGAATACACCATGTTTTGGATTCTGTACTCTTTATCCGTTGAGGTTGTAGCTTTTATTGTCCTTATTCTTAATCTGCACAATATTTTCCTGAATAGATGTTGAAGTGTTATCGCCAAGATATGTCAAGCAGAAGCGGTCGGCTCCCCACCAAGCGGTTTGCTCAACGTCGACATAAGCCTTCACTGTCACTTGGTCGCCAGCTGCAACCTCAAACTCCTCAGTCTGTGCTTCTTGCCATCCATATTTGTATGGGCTTGTAGCGGCGCTTGTTTCGTCCTGGCCTTTTACCATACCCGTGTATACCTTTGTTGTACCGTCGGCTTTCTTGATTGTGGCTGAGATGTTAAGTTCTACATCCTTGGTTTAGTTACAGAGTGTGATTTATAGTTTTTTGCACGTTGCAAAATTAGCAACTAAATAAAAAACTGTATGAGGTGAGAATTATACGAAAAAGGGTGCTTTTAGTAATTGTTGAGGATATATTGTAAATACGAAAATACCCCCTTTTGGTCATTTTTTCACCCTTTTACCTTATATGATTTTCAATTAATTTTGCGACATCGGAACCTAAATACGAATAAGTGTAGCAAACCAATAACTATTTATAAAAATCTTTTTTTATGGTAAAACAAGTAGTCCAACCATTTTCATGGATCAAGGCCAGAAACCTGTCGCGACTGATGCTTGTCATGGTGTGCATAATGCTTCCCATGACCTTCGCAATGGCTCAGAAAGGCAGTCAACGCACTCTGACTGGAACAGTCACTGATGCCAGTACAAATGAGCCGCTTATCGGCGTTTCTATTAAGGTAAAGGATGGAAACGGAGTAGGAGCTATTACCGACATCAACGGTAACTACTCTATCCGCGTAAGTTCTTCTAATCAGCTCGTCTTCTCGTACATTGGTTACAAGCCACAGACCAAACTTGCGGGCGACCTCGCTGTACTCAACGTGCAGATGTCAGGCGACGACGAAACACTTAATGAGGTAGTGGTAGTAGGTGCAGGTACTCAGAAGAAAGTATCGCTTACGGGTTCTATCACAACTATTCGCGGTCAGGAACTCAGAGCGCCCTCGTCATCGCTTACTTCCAACCTTGCTGGTAAGTTTGCCGGTATCATCTCTACCACATCATCGGGCGAGGCAGGTACTACATCCGAATTCTACATCCGTGGTGTCGGAACCTTTGGTGGACGTACCAAACCTCTTATCCTTCTTGATGGTATTGAGATTTCGTCGGGCGACCTTAACAATCTTCCTGCTGAGAATATTGCCAGTTTCACATTGCTTAAGGATGCTTCGGCCACAGCTATCTATGGTGTGCGTGGTGCCAATGGTGTTATGCTTATCACTACCAAGGAGGGCGAGGCCAATAGTAAGGCTCGCGTGAAAGCTACTTTCGAGACTACCTATCAGCGTCCTGGCAAACATGCCGAGATGGCAGATGGTGCAACGTGGATGGAGACATACAACGAGGCTCAGTTGGCGCGCAATTCCTCGGCATCGCCTAAATATAGTGACGAGACCATTGCCAACACCCGCAATCATGTGAATGAGTATCTTTATCCTGACGTAGACTGGTATAACACTCTGTTCCGCAGTGGCAACTGGAACCAGAGAGCTAACGTCTCGGTTTCGGGTGGTGGTTCAAGAGCCACCTATTATATGAGCTTGCAGGCCAACCACGATACTGGTATTCTTAATTCGCTCAAGAATTATGCCTACAATGTAGATATCGACCGTTTGGCTTACAACTTCCAGAACAACATTGGTTATAAGCTGACAAATACCACAAGCCTCAACCTGCGCATGAATGCACAGATTCGTCGCACACGTGGCCCAGTCAATTCTACCAGCAATATCTTCAAGAACACCGTAACAGCCAACCCGGTGATGTTCCCTGCCACATTCGAGCAGCAGGATGAAGATCATGTGTACTTCGGTAATGCTACCCTTACTGGTTCGACATTGCGTACCAACCCATTGGCTTACATGATGTCAGGCCGCAAGGAAACCAACGAGAATACGCTCAACATATCGCTCGACCTCAAGCAGAAGCTCGACTTCATCACCAAGGGATTGAGCGCAAGTGGTCTTGTCAACTTCAAGAACTGGTCGTCATCAAGCTATAAGAAGAGCATCACTCCTTACTACTATCATGTTCTGGACAACTCTTGGTCGGCCGACGACATGAGCTCATACAAGCTGGAGCAGCTCGGCACACCGGGTACTGATTATGTCAGCACAGACAACTCGCCATCTAAGTCGACCGATCAGACATTCTATTTTGACGCTCGCTTGAACTATCAGAGAGCATTCGGTCTGCACAATGTAAGCGGACTCTTGATGTACATGATGCGTGAATATCGCAGCGACGTGCTGCCTAACCGCAACCAGGGTCTTTCAGGTCGTGCCACTTACGACTACGACAACCGTTATCTGTTTGAGTTCAACTTCGGCTACAACGGAACCGAACGTCTTGCCAAGGGTCAGCGCTTCTACTTCTTCCCTGCCGTTTCATTGGGTTGGGTGCCTAGTCAGGAGAAATTCTGGAAACCACTCAACAAGATTGTCAACTTTATGAAGCTGCGTGCTTCGTACGGTCTTGTAGGTTCGGACGAGACTGGTTCTTCGGCTGGAGCCGAGCACTTCCTCTATTATGACAAGATCAAGCTGGGTCAGGGCTACAGCTTCACTACTGGTACCACAGGAGATACTTACTCAGCAAGCGGTCCTTCAATTCAGGGATTTGCGGTAGAGAACGCAACATGGGAAAAGGTAAAGAAACTCGACGTAGGTGTAGACATCGAACTCTTCAACCAATTGAGCATTATCTACGACTTCTTCCACGAGCATCGTTACGACATCTTGCTCAAGCGTGGTTCATGGCCTTATCAGATGGGTTATTTCGACGCTGTGCCTTGGTCGAACATTGGTTCGGTAGACAACTGGGGACATGAGCTCAGCATCAACTGGAAGAAGCAGGTGAACAAAGACTTGTATCTTGACGCACGTTTCAACTGGACATACACACAGAACAAGTATGTGGATGTTGACGAGCCAAACTATCCATATGTATGGCAGACAAAGACCGGCAAGCCTCTGAGCTGTCAGACCGGCTACATCTCAGAGGGACTCTTCAAGAGCCAGGAGGAGATTGACAACTCGCCAAAGCAGGACCTCGGTTCGACAGTAATGGTGGGCGACATCAAGTATCGCGACGTTAATGGCGACGGTATCATTAACTCAGAGGATAAGGTGATGATTTCGCCTTACGGCTCTACACCGCGTATACAGTACGGTTTCGGACTGAACATTACATACAAGAAGTTCGACTTTGGTGTGTTCTTCAACGGTTCGGCCAAGCGTACAATCATGCTTACTGGCATCACACCATTCGGTGAGGACTCAAATGGCTTGCTGCAGTTCATAGCCGACGACCACTTCTCGGTAGACAAGCAGAACTTTGATGCCGCTTATCCACGTCTGGGACTCAACGACAAGCTCACAGCCAACAATACAGTAGCTTCTACCTACTGGCTGCGCAACGGTAGTTTCCTGCGTTGGAAGTCGTTGGAGATTGGCTATAAGTTCCCACGCTGTCGTGTATACTTCTCAGGCGACAACCTCGCCGTATGGAGCTCATTCAAGCATTGGGACCCTGAGAGCTGGTATGACAAGTATCCACTGACCCACTCTTACAACATTGGTGTACAGATTGACATTTAAAGAGTGAAACATACTAAACAAGAAAACAAATTATGAATACTATTATAAAAGACGTTAAACGCATCGGTCTTATGTTGTTGATGCCGGCACTATTGCTGACTTCATGCGACTATCTTGATGTAGCACCCGAAAAGCGTGCAACACTCAACGATGCATTAAAGACAAAAGAGGATGTTGACAACTGGGTGCAGTCGTGCTACATGCCAGTAAAGGATTATCAGCCTATAGAATATCGACACATTGAGTCAAGTACCGACGAGTTTGTCAACCCACAGCTTTGGGGCAACAACGGACAGTTGGTGTCATGGAATAATGTATATGCTGGATTCGATGGTAGTTCGTCAGACAATGCTTGGTACGACTTCTACGGATATATAGGTCATGCCAACCTCTTACTTCAGCAGTTGTCTACAAGTAATCCGAAGAACATGACCGATGCCGACCGCACACAGTATCTGGCCGAGATAAAGTTCTGCAAGGCTTGGGATCATTTCCGCTTGATGAACATGTATGGCCCTATACCAGTGATGGACACCATTGTGAGTCGCAACGAGTTGGCTGAAAATTTTGCTGGTCGCTCACACTACGACTATTGTACCGACTATGTAGTACGCTTGCTTGATGAGGCAGCCGACAAGCTTGACGCTTCATACTCAATGGGGCAGATGTACGGACGTGCCAACGCTACAATTTGTGCCGCACTCAAGAGCCGCGTGCTTCTATATGCTGCTTCGCCACTATGGAACGGTTCGTTCCCTTATCCTACTTGGAAAAACGATACATACGAGACTCCGGGATATGGTAAGGAGTTGGTTTCGCATGAAAAGGACGAAACAAAATGGGAGCGTGCGCTGACCGCATCGCTTGAAGCAATCAAGATAGCTGAGAACGAAGGAGGCCGCAAGCTTATGGACCTCGAGACTGCCAACAGCATTGCCGAGTCGCAAGATGTGCCTCTGCCATACGTGCCAGGCATAACTGAGGAATACAATTCAGAGAAGTCGAAGAATGAGGACAAGCAGGACAAAGAACGCTTGGAGGAGCTTAAGACATTCCTTGAGCGTGTCAGAATGATACGCTACATCGTCAACTCTAACGAATCGGAAGGCAACAAGGAAATGCTCATGGTGACACCGGATATGTCGGAATACGGAATTGAGGCGATACCTTACCGTGCTTATAAGAAGAGCAACGGCGAGTGGTGGGACGGTTATTCAGGCGACAACCCTACATTCAACATCCTCGAACTCTTCTATACATCTAACGGTGTAAAGCCTAAGGATGACCCCAAATATGTATCGGAGAGCGATTGGTTGAAATCGGCACACGACTATGGAAAGAATGTGGAGCGTGAGGAGATTATCAACTTCAATGTAGGTCGTGAGCCACGCTACTATGCATTCTTCTCTTACGATGGTGACGACTATAGCTCGCTTGTACAGAATGGCGAACCGCTGCGTGTTGATTTGCGTAACTCATCAGCTCAAGGCTACGATCCCGACCATGCCAACCGTAACCTCTGCCAGACTGGTTTCTTCACAAAGAAATGGATACGTCCAAACTTCAAGTTGAGCGGTTCGGGCAACGGTAATCTGAAGACATACTATCCGCGTCCGCTCATCCGTCTTGCCGAACTCTATCTGAATGCAGCAGAGTGCTATTGCGAACTTGGAAAGACCGAAGAGAGTTTGAAGTACCTCAATGTAATACGTGAGCGTGCTGGTGTGAGAGACCTTACTACAAGTGACATCACAGAGAAGATGACTCTGCGCGACTGGGTACACAACGAGCGCACATTGGAGCTTTATTTCGAAGGACAGAGATATTACGACTTGCGTCGTTGGTGTGAGGCACCAGATGTGCTTAGCAAGCCACGCCGTGGATTGGATTCTTTCCGCAGCAGCATAAAGAATCCTACCTTTGAGCAGCTCAACACCATGATTGAGGTCGACCAACCTTTCGAGTGGAACAATCGCTTATATATGATGCCTATACAGCCTACGGAGCTTTATTCAAACCCGAACCTTGTTCAAGCACCAGGATATTAATCTCGCAAACATAAGGAAAAATGAAAGCTAAATATACAAACATTATCGGATGTGTGGCAATGATGGCTTTGGCAGCCTCGTGCAGTAACTCTGAATACGACTACGACCACCTCTTTCCGGAGGAGTATCACAAGGTAGTCTATATAAACGAAGACCAGGATGAATCGTTCGTTATTTATGATGCGGATGAGCCTCACACCGATACTATAACAGTAATCAAGGCGGGTAGCCATCCGCAACTTGAAGGCAATGCCGACATTGTACCGTGTACAACTGAGGAGTTGGATTCTCTTAGCAAGGACTATGCTATACTCCCGAGCAACTGCTACACATTGGATGCATCGGTACATTTTGCCTCCAATATTCGCTACGCAAAGGTGCCTATAGCTTATGACCTTGACGCAGTAAAGGAGTTTATGAACTCTTATACTGGAAGCCAGAAAGTGGCATTGGCATTGCACCTTACAAGCAGCGACTGCACAGTGAACGAGGAAAAGCAGTGGTATTTCCGCCGCATCAGCGTAGAGCAGCCACAGTTGTCGTTCGTAACAAGTAGTGAGAGCGGATCAGTAACTCTGCCGTTTACTTCTACAGAGACCGAAATCACCACTAAGTTGTCTATCACCAACAAGTGGGACTTCAATGTGACACTCTCAACAGCCAGTGCTGTAGAAGATGTAGAGAGTTATAATTCGTCGAAGGGAACCAGTTACAAGCTTCTGCCTGCCGATAATTACAGCTTTACTTCTGAAAGTCTGATGTTCACATCAGGTACTAATAGTGTGACAACCAAGCTCACTTATAATGCCGATAACCTCGACATCAATAGCGTTTACTTGTTGCCTGTTCGTATGACTGAGAGTTCGATGGTTGGAATAGAACTTTCCAAGAATCCTCTTTACATTATTATTGACCCGAAGGTGACACTTACAACAGATATGCTTTCAAGTCCATGTACCGAACAGTCGGAAGGTTCTTTGTATTATCTCATCGACAACGATGCATCTACATTCTGGCATTCAGTATGGAAGACAACATACTATAACGATGATTACGGACACTATTTCGAAGTGCATCTCGATTCACCTCTGAAGCAGCAGTTGCGTTTCGACTATTACACCCGCAATCAGAATAGTGTATTGCCGCTGAATATTACAATCTTTGTAAGTGCCGACGGTAGTTCATGGACAAAGCTCGTTGAACTTGACAAGGACAAGGATAATTTGGCTGAGGCCAATTCGTCATGGACATCACCTGTCTACGATTTGCCATTCGCAATCAGTTATCTGCGTTTCTCAATATTCAAGTCAAACAATGGCTATACCGGACGCACAGGCAGTTCAGGCTCAGTAGCAATTAACGGATTTGATCTTTGGGGTAAATAATCGGGTGAAATAATCTTTGTCACTTTTAAGCGTTCATGATCGTCTTGTTCGTACTTATGAGAAGGGCGATTATGGACGCTTTTTGATAACACTTTAATGCAGATGAAACTATTCAGAAGATTTACACATTTCAAGATTGTCTTGTTATCGGCTCCATTGGCATTGTCGCTTGTCAGTGTAGATGCCAGTGCCGATATTGTGGTGACCGAGAATCCTACTAACCACTCCTTGAACAGCATTCGCATTGACAACGACTTAATGAACTGGATGCTTACAGCCGACGGCACGCAATATCCATGGGTGACGGCAAAGTACGGTTGGGGACTGGGCTATCTCAGTCAGGACGGACAGCATCACGACTGGCTGTTTGAGCGTAAGGATGGGGCAGCACTGATATATAAAGCTGGTAATGTAGAGGTACGAGTAAAGAGATATGTCGACGACAATGGCGACCTACGTGAGACGTATAAGCTGACAAACACTGGCAAGCATGCCGTCAGCCTTTCCAATATAGGTATATATACTCCATTCAACGACAATTATCCCGATGCGCAGACTTGCATGACCTCGCGCTGCAACACCCACATATTTGCCGGAGGCGACTGTGCATGGGTGGATGCCGTGCGCATGAGCGGCAAGGGGCATCACTTGGGACTGGTGGTAACGAGAGGAGCGATAGCCGACTATGAGGTATGGGAGCGCGGATCGGACAAGGGATGGTCGAACTTCCGCGGAGTGTTTGCACTCAACATGCCCGATATGACTCTCAAACCACGACAGTCGTACACTCTACGCTGGACACTCTTTGAACACAGCGAGGTTGATTTCAACGAGCAGATACTGCGACGTGGTGGTATCATTGCCGCAAGCGACAAGTATGTGTATGCAGTAGGCGAAACCGCCAAGGTGCGCTTTATGCTGCCCAACGGCAAGATAAAGATTGTGAGCAGACCGATAGACAAGCAGGGTGAGTCGAAGGTGACATATACATACAAAGGACATACAGCCACGGCAACGTTGCTAGGCATAAGCAGCGAACACCAACTGGTAGACAAGCGCGTTGACTTCATCCTGCAGCATCAGCAGATGAAGGACCTGAGCGATGCTCGTTATGGCGCTTTCATGGTGTACGACAACGAGGGCGACAGCATACTCACCAACGACTACGGCCGCGCTGACCTTGACGAGGGAAGAGAGCGTGTAGGCATGGGAATCCTGCTGGCTGCATACAGCCGCAATGTGAAGGATGCTGCGCAGAGAGCAAGGAATACTGACGCACTGGTAAAATACGCTTCCTTCATACGCAACAAGCTTCAGACTGCCGACTACACTACTACGTCGAGCGTAACACGCGATGTGCCTAACCGCGGCTACAACTATGCATGGATTTCTGATTTCTACTTCCGCATGTACGAGCTTACCGGCAATCGCCAGTATGCACTTGACGGCTATGGCACGTTGAAGGCCCTCTATCGTATGTTCGGCCATGAGTTTTACTGCATTGACTATCCCGTGACTGTAGGACTCAGGGCGCTGAAGCAGGCAGGACTCGATGCCGAACGCGACTCGCTGTTGCACGACTTCACCACAACGGCCGACCTTTACGTAAAAAACGGTCTGAACTTTCCAAAGTTTGAAGTCAACTACGAGCAGAGCATTGTTGCGCCAGCCGTACAGTTTTTATGTGAAATATATCTTGCCACGAATAACACCAACTATCTTGATGGCGCCAAAACGCTTATGCCGGCTCTTGAGGCTTTCTTGGGCAATCAGCCACATTACAGACTCAATGGTATAGGCGTGCGCCATTGGGACGGTTTTTGGTTTGGCAAGCGACAGACATACGGCGATGTGTTTCCTCACTATTGGAGCAGCATCACCGCAGGAGCGTTCCATTATTATGCATTGGCAACGGGACGCAATGTCTATCAGCGCCGCGCCGAAAACATAGTGCGCAACAATCTGTGTCAGTTCTATGAGGACGGTAGGGCCTCGTGTGCATTCCTGAATCCGCGCCGCATAAACGGCATTCCTGCACATTATGCCGACGCTTACGCCAACGACCAGGATTGGGCACTTGTGTTCTATATGTTGGTTCATTCGTAGAAAATATTATATTAACGCATTTCATAACCGTATTTTTTCGTACATTTGCGACAAAATACGGTTATGAAAACTAAAAACTTATATAAAATATTCTTATTATTAGCATTCTGGCTATGCACCATATCGGTTGATGGCCAGCGTATCAGGACTATCGACAATCGTCAAGGGTTGCCCGACAACTCTGTCAACTGTATAACCCAAGATGCCAACGGCTTTGTTTGGATGGGTACGAGCAACGGACTGGCACGCTATGACGGATCGACGTTTTATACATACCGTCATAAGAAGGATGATGAGTCATCGATAATTAATAGCAATATATATAATATGTTGCCGGTCAAGACGGGCATATACGTCTCGACCGAACGAGGTGTCGATTTTTATTCTTTTACCGATGGCCGATTCCATCATTGTCTGACACCGGCAGGCAAGAGTGTAAACGACGCAGTGACAGGCTTTGCACAGATTGAAGGCAAAGTAATATTCTCGACGGGTGCTGGCTGTCTTTATGAGATTGTCGGCAACAAGACGCTTGCAATCCAAACTCCAGTACGCGTTTACTCTATCTGTCCTTATGGCAAAATGCTGTTTGCCGTAGGCGATAGCAAGGTGATGCTGCTCACTGCCAAAGGCCGACTTGTGTCGGAATGTAAAGTGCCCTTGCAAGGAACGTTTACTACCAACTCTTTCAGCAGCCGCAATACCGGACTTGTATATGTAGGCAATGGCTTTGGCAAAGCGGCTATGGCGTTTGGTATCAAGCACAACAAGATTGTGAAAGCAGACGTAGAGGTGCCTTCAAATCTGACATCGGTAGTAGATTATGCTGGTGGTGTGGCTTTCGGAACTGACGGCAAAGGCGTTGTGCTGCAAACCCGTAATGGTATACAGACCTGGAACACTGACAACGGGCTGTGTGGCTATGCCGTATACTCATTGTATACCGACCGTCAGGGCAATCTGTGGGTAGGCACTTATCGCACGGGGGCAAGTGTAGTGACTGATGAAAGCGAACTACTGTCGATTATTGAATCTGGTGTAGCTACGGCGGTGGCAGCCGATGAAAGCCGTCTGTTTATAGGTCTTGATGGCGGCGGACTGAGCATCGTAGACAAGGCTACAGGCAAGCGCAATACTTATACTACGGCTAACAGCACACTGTCTGGCAATAATATCATCTCTATGGCCATCGACCAACAGAATCTGTGGATGGCTATATACGGAAAGGGATTGGAGAAATACAACCTCGCTACTGGCAAATTCCAGTTTATTCCACTCCAGCCAACACCCTCCGAAGATGTTATATGGGCCATTTGCGACGACCAACATGGCAATATATGGGTAGGCGGCAAGAACATATTTGTGGTTAACAAAAAGACTGGAAACGTATCAATCATGCCCAAACTGAAAGGCAAGGGATGTTCGGCCATTTGCTATAGTGGCGGTTATGTATGGATAGGCAACGAGTACGGACTGTACAAAATAGATGCGAAGACACGCCGCATCTTGGCTCATTTTGATGCTTCATCATCCGTATGCCCATTGCCCGACAATTATGTACGCTTCATGCGTACCGACTCGAATGGACGCATATGGATGGCATTCAAAGACGACGATGTGTGTCGGCTTGATATGCGTAAAAATAAGATTGAGCGTTTCGGACTGCGTCAAGGACTCACCTGCAATAATATGGTGTCGCTCGTTGATGATGGCAATGGACAATTATGGGTAGGTACTACCGACGGACTGTTTCGTTTTGTGGAGAAATCGGGGCTTTTCATACGCATGGACGGTGACAACAGACTGCCCGGTACCTATACTATAGGTGCTGTCTATGGTAGCCGTACCTCTCTGTATTTAGGCAGCTCACGAGGTGTAGTGTGTATAAATGTAGGTAATATACCCGACAAACCCCTATACAAAGCAGTATCATTCACATCGCTCACCCTGACCAACGGCCGTCGATACGAACTTAATGGTAGCCGTCCGCAGCCTATAACGCTTGCCTACGATGAAAACTTCTTTACCGTAGGATTTGGTGTGCCTGAATATTCTTCGCCACGTCAGGTCAACTTCACCTGCTATCTGAAGGGACTGGAACAAGACTGGCGTGAGATGTCGGTAGCACAAGAGGTGTCATATACCAATGTGCCTCCCGGACATTATGAGCTGTTGGTGCAATGTCTGGATGTCAATGGCAAGTGGACTGCAACGTCGGTGCTCGACATAACCATAACTCCTCCATGGTATATGACATGGTGGGCCAAACTATTATGGGGAATGATGGTGCTGTTGGCCGTCTATATAGCCTTGCGTCTTTATCTGCACGAGCTTGACAACAAGCATCAGCTGGAACTTGCAAGTGTGGAGCGCGAGTCGGAGCGACGTCTTAATGAGGCTAAGACCAACTTCTACACCAGTATAACACACGAGTTGCGCACGCCGGTGTTCCTTATTTCTGCCCAACTGGAGGAATTGCTACAGGATGCCAAGGAGATAGTAAAGGTGCCTTTGATATACCTTGACACCATCCATCGCAATGCTTTACGACTGAACGAACTGGTCAATCGAGTTGTGGATTTCAGAAAAGTGGGAGCCGAAAACCTTAAGCTCAACACTACAAAGTCGAATGTTGTGCAATTCTGTCGTTCGCTGGCAAGGTCGTACAGCGACATGTTCTATCAGAAGAACATAGAGTTTGAGAAGAAGTATCCCGACTGCGAAGTGATACTCGACTTTGACCCTCTAAAGCTCGAACTCATCATTTCCAATCTTATGACCAACGCTTTCAAATACACAAAGAAAGGCGGCAAGGTTGTGATGACCGTAAATGATGAGGCCGATCGTGTAGTGTTCTCTGTCAAGGACAACGGTATAGGTATAGACAACAAATACCTTGACACCATATTTGAGAGTTTCTTCCGCTCGGATAGAGGCAAACAACAAAGTCAGGGCGACGGACTCGGACTATCGTTTGTGAAGAGTCTTGTAGAGTTGCACGGTGGCGAAATCAGCGTGAAGAGCGAGATGGGTAAGGGTTCGGATTTCACGTTCTATATACCCAAGAATGTGCAATCAACTGAGAAGATGGTGGTGGTAGACCGTTCTGTTACAGCCATAACCCATAAAAAGATTTCGAATCCAGCTGCAACACACACCATACTTATCATTGATGATGAGCAGGAGACTGTGGACATACTGACACGCTATCTGGAGAAGGACTTTAAGATAGAAAAGGCGTATAATGGAGAAGAAGGACTGAGTATGGCTGCAAAGACTTTGCCCGACATTATCCTATGCGACATAATGATGCCGAAGATGAACGGACTGGAATTCTTGAAGACTCTGAAGAATTACAAGAACCTGAAAGGCATAAAGGTCATCATATTCACTGCCGATACGTCAGAAGACGATATGATGACAGCCTTCGACAGCGGAGCCGACGCTTATATCACCAAGCCTATATCACTGCAATTGTTGCGTAAGCGTATAGACCGTATGATTGCCGAGACGGACAATTCATACGTTGTGAGCTACATGACAAAGGGTATGACCATGGCTAATGGTGTTGCTAAGACTAATGATGATGAAGCCGAGACACCGCAAGAGGCTAAGAGAACATATACCAAGGAGGAACAGATATTCCTATTGCGTTGTCGTGAGATAATTGATGACAATCTCACTAATTCGGATTTCAATATCGACTTCCTTGCCGATAGTCTTGCCATGAGTCACTCTACATTGTACAAGAAGATGAAGGCTATGACGGGCATGTCGCTCATCGAGTTTATCAACGATTATAGAATCTATAAGGCTGTGCAACTGTTCAGGCATGGCGAGACCAATGTCTCGCAAGTAGCTGAAGCATGTGGCATCAGCGACCCGAAGAATTTCCGCACGTTGTTCAAGCGTAAGATGAACATAACGCCCAAGCAGTTTGTACAGAATCTGTAAGTGGGTTGGCTGGGAGTGTGTGCCTGCAATAAGTAGAGGCGTACACTCCCTTTGTTTTTTATATCCCTATTTCTTTTAGGGATTTCCCTATCATCATATAGGAATTTACACCTTTTAGCATTCGCTCAAACATATTACTTTTGCAACTAGAAAAAAAAACAAACAGTAAATAGTCATAAATATAAGAGCTTATGAAGAGAAATGAATGGATGGCACTTATTGCCACAACCATATTGATGTTTGCCGTATGTCTCTCGGCTTCGGCAAAGACTAAGAAGATAGTAGAGCGTGGTATGACCAAGCAAGAAGTGATTGAAATAATGGGGCAGCCTAAGCTTACAAGCTTCGACGCTTACGGCGACAGATGGGAGTTCTACAAGATGAATGTCTTAACAGGCGAGAGCAAGCGTATAGTTGTAGGCTTTGACCTTAACGGAAAGGTTGTTGCATATAATATGAGCTATGTGGATGACAACGTTCAGCAACCTGCTCCTCCCTCTCATCCTTCTTGTGGTGCAGGAGCAGGAGTAGTGGCAGTAGTGGGTCCTAAAGTGCCTATAGGCTATGGCTATTGTCTCGACGATGCCTCTTTCTCAATATTATATAATAAGGTGAAGAATGCAAGCTTTGACGACAACAAGTTCGACTTGCTGCAAGTGGCAAGTCTCGGCTGTTATTATTCTTGTGCCCAGACTGCCCGCATGATGAGGATATTCACCTTTGGCGATAAGCAACTGAAAGTGCTCCGTATGATGGCTCCACATATTGTCGACCCGCAGAATGCTACGGATATATACAACGTATTGACATTCGACAGCGAGAAGTCGAAGGCTGGAGAGATTATAAGAAATTCAAGACTCAATAAGTAACGCAGAGATTTTTTAGTAAAAATAGCAGTTTTCTTGCCGATATCGGCAAGAAAACTGCTATTTTTGCATATTATTACTCACTTTTTATGCCGATAAAATATATGGAATACATCTCTACGAAGGAATATGCCGACTTGCATGGATTGTCAGAAAGAACCGTGCGCAACTATTGTGTGTAGGGAAATTATGCCACTATTAGTGTATACAGAGCGAACATCCAATGGGCGCTGATGGCAGCAACCAGACCTCCGCAGAAATGCGCCATGATGGCTTTGGGTGTGAGGTCGCGATAGCCTATGGAGTCGAGCATGGCAGTATGGGTGCTAAGGAATCCACTCCAACACATACCTATGGCTGTAAACACAGCGATGGCGTTGCCATCTATCCAACCATGAGCGATAAAGCCTGGTATAAGACTTAAGGCTGCACCCACAGCACCAAGAGCCGTGATAGGGAATGCTACGAGATGTGGATCGTGAAATCCAAACAGCCATTCAAACACAAAGTCTACCTTGTTAGCAAGCCAAGGCAGCAGTTCCACACCTTGATAGGCTGAGCCATTATATGTTCCGTCGGCTCCAGCTCCGAAGGTGAATATCATCACAAAAGTAGAGATGATAAGCACACCGGGGATAATGGCAACGCCCACCTCCACACCACTTCGTCCGCCATCGAGCATGGCGTTGAGTAATCGTATGAAGACTGTCTTTTCGCTCTTCTCGTCTTCTTCCTTTTCCTCTTCTATATCCTCTGCCGACACGGCATCCTCGGTAGCATACTGCGGATAGGCTTTCAATACAAATCGTTGCATCAGTCGAGTGGAGCACACACATCCGCAACAAGCACCTATCAGTCCGATAAGTGGGGCAGCATAGTAGCCCTGACTTGCCATAAACACTATCACGAGCAAGCCCATGCCGAAGGCTGTTCCGAAGTTGGTGAGCGATATAAATTGGTATTTCTTGAAGTAGCTTGCAAAACGCTTGTCGTGTGCGAGCGAGATAATGGCTGGGTTGTCTGAAAGGAATGTCATTACGGCTCCCAACGACGTTACGCCTGGCAGATTGAATATAGGGCGCATCAATGGTCTTAGTGTGCGCTCAAGCAATGCCACAACGCCAAACTCCACAAACACCTTGCCTATAGCTCCCGTTATCACGCATATACTCATCAGATAGAACACAGTGTTGAGCAATAGGTCGTGGGCTGTCCTCATTATTGTGTTGAGCATATTGGGCACTCCCATCACCATGCCAAGATAACCGAAGAGCACTACTACCGATGTGATACACCATACGCCACTCGGAACAAGCGACTTGCGATTGGATTTGTTCTTTTCCATAAGGCTATAGTTTTAGTTATTTGCTTTTCCACGACAACAGATGTAGCTTGGCTATAAAGCCCAGGCGCACTATTGTTTGATTGCCTAACATTGTTCCCGAAGGATTGCTGTTGGTGCCCGTAGCATGCGACACACTAAGACCAAGACGCACATCTGGATTACCCTTAGTGGGATAATACTCCACTCCTCCTCCAAAGGCTGTAAGCTCTGTGCCCGAATGCACACACATATCGGCATCTGTATTCGTGCGGTTTACATCGTATGTAAACTTGCCGAACAATCCAAGATGCGATATCGGACGATAGTCGAGACGTGCCATAACCGAGCAGTCTTTCAGAAAGAATGTCTGATGACTGGCTGCACGGTTCATTAGGTCAAGTTCCAGGGATGCGTTGCCTACATTAAACTTATTGCCAAGAACTATGTACGAGATGAAGTGTTTTGGGGAATACTCTATCATATTGAGCGAGTAGAGCGAATTGAACCTGCCATAATTGCCTGCCCAATGCAAATGATAGGCAAGCATATCGTTGCGGGATGGCATATGGAACAAGCTTTGCGTTACTTGTGCCGTAAAACTGCTTTTACCGTTATTTGTGGTATAAGAGGCACTTGCACCAAACTGGAAAGGTGCCACATTGTTCCAGAACTCAGAAGCAAGATATATGTCTATTGGCGAACGGTCGTACTCATATCCGCCTACCATAGCCGCTTGCTTACCCGCTGCAAAGCTCCAATTAGGGTCTGCCTTATAGTTAACGTACACCCAGTCGGTAGCGCCAAACTTGTCATTCTTGTCTATCTTCTTGTTAAGTCGCTGTCTCCACGAGTAGGATATACGGTCGTTTATCTGTCCGCTTACCATCAGCAAAAGATAATCGCCCTTAAAACCCGAAGCATCATGTCGTATCTCATTATCCACACGGTCGTTGAGATAACTAACACGAGTCTGCAAATCAACATTTATTGTAGGTTTATCGTCATCAGCAAAGGCTGACAAAGACACACTAAACAAGGCGGGGAGTAAAGCTAAACATAGTTTCATAAATTTATTAATAGTTTTAGGATTTTATAGTTTTGTTAGTGGTGACAAAGATATAAACAAGATTTTGAATGGGCAAGCTAACACTATTATATTTTTTATAATAAATTGATTTTTATAATAAAGATATTTCTTAACTTTGCAAAATAGTAATTCATTCACTCAAAAAAGAATATGGCCAAGATATCAATTATAACAATAAGTTACAACAACTTAGAGGGACTAAAACGCACAGTTCCTTCTGTTTTGTCGCAAACGTACAATGACTATGAATACATTGTGGTAGACGGCGGCTCTAACGATGGTAGCAAGGAATACTTAGAGAGCAAATCTGCCCAAATTACCCGTTGGGTAAGCGAGCCTGATAAAGGTATATATAATGCCATGAACAAGGGTATTACCATGGCTACTGGCGAATACTGCATATTCATGAACTCAGGCGACCATTTCTTATCTGCTATGGTATTAGAGAAGGCTGCGCCAGAGCTCGATGGTACCGACTATTGTGTGGGACGCACTATTGTTATGGATGAGCAATATGCTTCACTACGCATGCCGCCCAAGAGCCCCACATTGCGCTTCCTATCTGATAACGCTTTGCAACATCAGTCTACATTTATCAAGACCCAGTTGCTTAAGGATCATCCATACGACGAAAGCCTTAAGATAGTTGCAGACTGGGCGCATTTTGTTGAAAACCGATATGTAAGACATCATTCATACAAGTCGATGGATATAGTGGTTGCCGTTTTCTATCTCGACGGTATCAGCTTTAATCAGCCCAAGCAGGTAAGAACAGAGTTCAACCTCGTGTTGAAGCGTCTATTCCCTAACGGGTGGCCTAAGGAGAAAGAAACAAAAGAGCAGAAGCAAGAGCTACTTACTGCAAAGGTGGCATATAAATTAGAACGTGCTATGAGAAAGAGCGGACTAAAACGCGATTTGAAAATTCTGCGCAACTCCATACGCTTTGTCCTAAAGGACTTGTTTATGTAATGTAACAACATTCATACTTAGTTAAAAAAATGAGGGTGTGTCAAAATAGGAGTTAACGGAAGTTAGCGGACATATGTATAAATTGCTGAAAATAAAGCATTTGTCTGTTCGCTCGGCTTTGCCGCTTGCTTTAGCAAGAACTCCCATCCATCGTAGATGGATTAACTTCTTCTTAACTTCCTCTAACTCCTATTTTGACACACCCTCATTATATATAAAAAGGTGCATCATTGGTGCAGCCTTGCTTCTGCCTTCTTCACGCTTCCCGCCTCCATTATCAGTCTTCTTGCCATTGCGTGCACAGAGAGAAGAACATCAGAAGCTTTGAATATGTCCGACAATGTCGGACTTTTTCAATTTGTTTATTTATTCGCTTGATCCTAATCCCTCCTCGTTAAAGTATGCTTCAGCAGCATATAAAGGAATATTCTCCATCCAATCTTGCGTAACAAAAGGCATCATTGAACAACGCAAACCTTTAAGAGCATAACCACTGAATTCTTGATTTATAAATGTAGAGAGCGACTTGGACCTCACATTGTGCTCAGCCTTAACCTCTACGGGGATAACCCTGTCTCTGCCTTGTATTATGAAATCTACCTCTAACGGCGAACTGTCTTTGCTGTAGTAGAATATATTATTATCCATTCCGTCACATATCTCCAATGCTTTAATTTGCGACATCACATAATTCTCTGTAAACGCACCCTTAAACTCAGAAAAAACATCCATACCAAGAAGCATAACTTTAGAACGTGCTCCACACATACATGCCAACAATCCAACGTCCATCATAAATACCTTGTAACACATTGAATCAACATAGAATTGTAGAGGCTCTTCGGGCTTTGATATGCGACAAATCTTGTATATAAGACCAGCATCCACAAGCCACTGAATAGCCTTCTCGTACTCTGCAGCTCTGGCACCTTTCTTTACCACTCCAAATACAAACTTCTTATTCTCTTTTGCTAATTGTGCAGGAATACTATTCCACACCATACGTATTCGTTCTGCTTCCGTCTTTGTATGCTTACCAAAATCACGATTATATGTACTCAATATTGACTGTTGCACCTTTCTTGTGGCACTGGGGTCATGTGTTTCTATCCATGTTAAGACAACCTCTGGCATACCTCCAACAAAATAGTATTGTCTTAAATATTCTACAAGAGTTTCATGATGAGGAGCAAGCATTTCCTTATCAAGAGCTTTAAGACAATCGGCAAGCATATCACGACCATTAGCAATAAGGAACTCGTCAAATGTCATTGGATACATTCGGAGGTTATCCACCTTGCCAACAGGAAAACTTTCCTCTTCACGCAAAGATATACCCAAGAGCGAGCCAGCTACAACAACATGCAAGTCTCGCTTATTCTCACAAAAATATTTCAGCGACGGGATGCCATTCCTTACTTCCTGTATCTCATCGAAGAAGAGTAAAGTTTTGCCAACCGTTATACGTTGCTCATACTGAAGTTCTATTTGATACAATATACGGTCAATATCAAAATCCACAAAGAGCGACTCAACAAAGGGGTTATTATGGCAATTTACATATACCATATTATCAAATTCCTCTCTACCGAATTGCTTTAGGATATAAGTCTTACCCACCTGACGGGCACCTAATAATATTAATGGTTTCCGATTTGGCGAATCCTTCCATTCCTTAAGATTACTTAAAATATGACGTTTCATAATGTATATTTTTTTGATTGTATGCAAAGTTACTAATAATCAGGTATATACACAAGCGAAACACATTTTTATGAACGTTCAAACTCTGTATTTCTACATTTTTATGAACGTTCAACTGCTACATTTATACATTTTTATGAACGTTCAAACTCTGCTCACAGCCTTGCTTCTGCCTTCTTTACGCTTCCCGCCTCCATTATCAGTCTTCTTGCCTCATCTACGTTCTTTATCTGTGGATTGCGCTCCATAAAGATGCGCACAGCACGATCTATAAGCTTAGCATTTATCAGTTTGGCATTCACCATCTTGTTGCCCTCTACCCTACCAAGCCTTATCATTATCGTTGTGCTAATCATGTCGAGACACATCTTCTGAGATGTGCCTGCCTTCATGCGCGTAGAACCTGTTACAAACTCAGGACCTGTTACTACCTCAACAGAATAGTCGGCAACACTTGCTATAGGCGAATTGGGATTGTTAACTATGCAGCCTGTCAATATACCTTGCTCACGACAATGCCTTAATGTGGCAAGAACAAAGGGAGTTGTGCCACTTGCCGAGAAGCCTACTACAATATCCTTAGCATTTACGCCACGCTCCATTAGTTGCTGCCAACCATTATGCAAGTCGTCCTCACGCGACTCTCTTGTCTGTGTAAGACAACATGTGCCACCTGGAAATATAGCCTGAATCTGTGTTCCATCCGTACCATAAGTGTTTTGCACCTCAATAGTATCAAGCGTAGCAAGTCGTCCGCCTGTGCCACATCCCACATAAAACAGTCTGCCACCATTGCGCAGCCTGTTCTCTATAGCTGATATAAGCCTGTTAAGGCACGGCAGAGCCTTGCCCACAGCTACAGCAACCAACATGCTCTCATTGTTTATTCCTTCGGTTATCTGCTCTACAGTCATCTGCTCCAAATGGTCGTAGTGCGACGATTGCTCCGTTATGCGTGTTTCCATTCTATTACCTCCACTTTATTATCAATATTGAACTTTCGCAAGTTCAGAAGTTAATGGTATTAAAGAAGTTAGCACTCCCTTCGGTCGTTTTGGAAGTTAACGGACAATAGCTTTATAGCTTAAACTATATGGGCATTGTCCATTAAATTCACGAGCGAAGCGAGTTATCTTCCAATAACTTCTTTCGCTTGCGAAACTTGAATAAATATATGCAAAGGTAATGATAATCCCGATAACTCGGTTTATTTGTTTAGTATTTAAATAATTTCTTCCTATGTCTGAAATTTCTTATGTACCTTTGCACCATGCAAAACAACAAACGATTCTTACTCTCAGCAGCGTGGGTTCTGTCCCTACACATACTTACGCTCTTATTCCTGTCGCTGTTTCGCCTTGTAGAATATATGGCGTTAGGCAGCATGGTATCCGACACATCTGCAAGCGTTGTGCCGGCATTTATACGTGGTATATGGTTCGACAACGTTATAGCCTGTTATATTAGCGTTGTACCACTTACCCTTACGTTGCTTCCGGCATCTGTATTAATTACATGCCGATGGATGCGTAAAGCCACCGTGTGGTGGTACGGCGTGCTTGGCTCTATTGCCTTTATGGCATCGGCAGCCAATATTCCCTACTTTGCCTATTTCTTCAAGAACATCAACTCGTCTATATTCGAGTGGTTTGGATATGCCGGAACAACAGCTGGCATGGTTACTGGAGAGAAATCCTACTTCCTGTACATTGCCCTGTTTTTCATTTGCACGGCAATGTACATATATATTATGGTGCGATTGCGCCGCTGGTTCGACCGCCGTATAGCTCTGTCTGGCGAGAACAACAACGGTTTGAATGCCTTTATCGACACATTCAACCAAGCCAAGCATGCACAGCAATCTTGGCTAAGAGTGGCAACCACTCATGCCATGTACTTCTTCCTGTCGGCCATTACAATAGCCCTGTGCGTGTTCGGAATACGCGGACGTACCGGCTACAATCCTATAAAGATTTCGCAAGCCTAAGTAACAGTTCAGAATTATCTTTACATATAGTAGGAGGGTATGGCATCCTTG
>ERZ1034939.383-NODE-383-length-29550-cov-26.146126_pt1 | contig 29550 bp, 24 predicted proteins | sample MGYA00520626_ERZ1034939 | MGnify/ENA primary metagenome ERZ1034939 (study PRJEB33766, sample SAMN09781751) | gut metagenome | biome: gut microbiome | host: Homo sapiens | place: Madagascar | study: EMG produced TPA metagenomics assembly of the PRJNA485056 data...
CAATCTCGTCTGGATTGTCGTGTAGATAGTTGTCCAATATTGCCAATATCTTATTTGTTTCTGTCATAATCAATAGCTTATTGATAATATATTATCGATTGCGAAGTTACACTTTTTTTTTGAAATGTCATAGTTGTATATGTTAATTTATAGGTGATAATTAGTTTTAATTGTTTTCTAATGCCAATCATTATATTTTATTTGTGGAAATGATGTAACTTTGCATCCAAACAATATAATGAGAAAATTATGAAGATACTTCCATACATCGGTTTCTGTTTTCTTATGCTTTGTGCATTCTGCACTGGCATCAACAGTTATCACAGAACTAAAAGCATGATAGCTCAGGACGTTAATAGGGCATTGGAGCAAGTGCTTGCAAAGATGCCTGACAATGTGGTCACTACAGATACCATACGTTGCTATCGCAACTGCCTGACCATTGCCGAATTGAAAGATACGGCAGGTATTGCCATGCGTACTGTGCGTAGGTATGGACGCTTGGAGACAAAGCTTGTGGCTGAGGCTAATTGTAGCTTTGCCACTACGTTAATGATGTCCGACCAGAAGGCTTCAGGTTCTATCTTGTTTGTAGGAATGCTGTGGCTATTGGGCAGTCTGTGGTACGTCAGGAGGAATAGGCCAGAGCTGATAGTGCAAGGTCTATCGTATGGAGGCATAGTATACCATAACGATATGTTCATGACGCAATCGGGCGAGCAGATACATCTTACACCTATGCAGCATTCCTTGCTCAAGATGTTTATAACCGCTGACACTCATACACTATCCAAACAAGATATTTGCGACCGGTTATGGCCCAAGAAACCTGATGCCAACGACACGCTCTACACTCTGATAAGACGCATAAAACCTATTATAGAGGCTCATAGCACGCTGAAGATAGAGTCGGACAGAGGCAAGAGCTATAGCTTGATACTCAAATAGATAGGTTTGTTGTCAGTCAATTGTCAGGGAGATGTCAGCCTGGATAATTGGCTTTCTTGCAAGGAGAATATAAATTTGCATCAAAAACAAAAAACATGGTGCAAATGAAACGATTGGTTACACTTTCAATTATTCTGTCTTCCACATTCTGCGCTTATGCTCAGGATGTGGAGAAGACAATCACACTCGACGAAGTAACAGTAAAAGTAGCCAAGGTTGTGAACAAGGCTGACGGTATGATAATTTATCCTACCGATGCACAGAAGCAAGCTTCGAACAATGGCTACAGTATTCTTGAGAAACTCACACTTGCCAATCTTCGTGTCGACAATATCAGTCATTCTATTACTGCCATAGATAATAGGGGAGGAGTTCAAATTAGAATAAATGGTATCGTGGTTGGCAAACAGGAGATGTTGGCTCTCAATCCAAAGGATATCACGAAGATAGACTTTATAAACAATCCTGGTGTTCGTTATGGTGATGGCATAGCCTATGTTATAGATATTGTCACACGCAGAAACGAGAGTGGATATACTATCGGCACGGACCTTGCCTCGGCACTTACTACGTTGCAAGGTGATGGTATGGTGTATGGTAAGTGGAACCGCGGAAAGAGTGAATGGTCGCTTTCGTATGGTGTGAGCGGATACAAAACAAAAGGTTCAAAGAGCAAGCAGTTGGCAGAATACACCTTGACTGACGGCAGTATCTACACTATTGAGCGAAACGATGTGGAGTCGCTTCGTAAATCCATATCTCATGATGCAAAACTAACCTATAATTGGGCAGACTCTACAGCCACAGTCTTCCAGGCGTCATTGAGCGGAGCATTCAACAACGCTCCCGACAATTATACTGTTAAGGACATCACGGATGGCACTCGCCAATATAGAGCAACAAGTAGAGCGAAAGACAAAAGCCTTTCGCCTGTATTGGATATTTATTTCTTTCGTCAGCTCACCCCACGCCAATCCATCACAGCCAATGCCGTAGGTACCTATATATCCACACAGACAAGTAGCTATTATGACGAGGGTACGCCTTATCAATATGATGTGGATGGCAAGACAGCTTCTCTGCTTACTGAGATAATCTACGAGAACCGACTGAAGCCTTTTACTTTCTCTACAGGCTTGAATAACAGTTATAAATACATCAAGAACGACTATCTTGGCGACGCTTCCGCTTTGACCAAGACCAACAACAACCGCCTGTATGCCTTTGCAGAAATCAAGGGTATGTTCCAACCTTTTAGCTACACATTGGGGGTGGGTACAAGTTATATCCATTACACCCAGAATGGGCACAGATATAACTTCTGGACCTTTCACCCAAAGGCTTCTCTTACATATCAGATCAATAACAGCATGCAGCTGAGCTATACTTTTGGGATGCAGGACAAAGTCTCGCGTATAGCCATGACGAGTGATGCTACGATTCGCACAAACAGTATGGAATGGACTGTAGGTAATCCAGACCTGAAACCTTCGCACGATATGGAGCATCGATTGCAGTTCTCGTATAATAATAATCGCTTGCAGACCTTCGTTGAAGGGTATTATAAACAATGTCTAAAACCTAATATGGCTCACTATGAGCGAACGGACGACAATCAGTTTATTTATACCCAGATAAACCAAAAGGATATTGATGTATTGGATGTCTATGCGTACGCCAGCTATTGGCTCTTGCCCGAAAAACTTCAGATTGCTGCCAATGGCGGAATATATAGATGTTTCAATTTCGGCTACGATTATACACATTGCTACACCTCATGGTTTTATGCAGGCAGCATCACGGCTTATCTCGGCCACTTCACATTGCAAGGATACATAGATAATGGCAATAGATTCTTGGAGGGCGAATCTAAAGGCTACAACGAAGCTTATTCTGTTCTAAAAGCCTCCTACACATGGCGCGACTTGCAGTTCTCATTGTCATGGGCTAATCCCTTCGATAGCAATCATAAGTCGTACGAGAACGAATTGCTCAACCGCAATCTGTATAAACACACTATTGGTTATTCTAAAGATAGTGGCAATCTCGTAACACTGAATATATCATGGCGACTGAGCCGAGGCAGCAAGCATAAGTCGGCAGAAAAGAAGATAAACCTGCATGATACGGATAATGGTATTATGAAATAAAGCATTACTCTTGTTAGGTTCTCAGTCATTACACTTAATATGATTTTTTATTAAAGAATTTGCACTTTAATATAGAAATCAGTATATTTGCACACAAAAAAATAGTAAAATGAAAAGAATATTGAAACTTTTGGCAGGAATACTATGTGGTAGCTTAATCGGTATAGCCATCGCTGTATTAGTGGCATATTTAATTGATGGAAAGGAGGCTCTTGATGTTGTATCTCACAAGGTGGATGCAGCGAAGCTTGCTGGTTCGATAGCTTTATCATGTATGTTGGCATTCGTGGCATTCATCCTGCAAATCCTGCTTCATGAAGTCGGCCACATGATTGGAGGTCTTGCCACTAATTATAAGTTCTTCTCTATCAGATTCTTCAAATATGCCCTCGTAAAAACAAATAATGGATTACAATGGCGACAATACGATATTGTAGGAACAGGTGGACAATGCGTAATGTATCTTGACAAAGACATTGATGTTGCGCAAGACTCAACACCATACTTTTGGTATAATGCTGGAGGCGTTGCTACTAACATCTTATTGACTTTAATAAGTATTATAGTTGTTAAGTATACGGATATGGGCATTGTTGGCTCATCGTTCTTCACACTAATGGCATTTGCTGGAATTGCTTTAGCTCTACTCAACGGAATACCAATGAATATGGGGGCAGGAATAAACAACGATGGACGCAACATACTTATGCTTAGCCGTAGCGCAAGAAACCGCAGACTCTTTATACGCTCTCTTCAGATAATCGGTGAGTTGGGACATGGTATCCAGCCAAAGGACATGCCTAAAGAATGGTTTAGCAGCGAACTACCAACTGGAGGCAACGACTACTTTGGCATTGTTTCGTATATTTCCTACATCTCACTACTTGAGGACGAAGGACTTTGGAATGAAGCATGTATTGCATACGAACAACTTAACAATGTAAAACCAAAGCTACCTTTGCTTTTTTCTTTGGAAACTGCTAGTGAGCATATCCTCACTGAATTGCTGACACAGAACAGACAAGACATAGTGGAGAAACTGTGGACAAAACAAGCAGAAAAATATACAACGAGCAACTACAAATACTCGCCATGCAAGTTGGCTGCTCTTTATGCCATAGAACTATTGCATAACAAAAATGAAAAGAAAGCCTTGCAGCTCTATGAAGAGCTGCAAAGACGCAAAGACATGTTCTATCTGCCAGGAGAAACAGCTATGGCACTTAACATTGTCGAGCAAATAGCAAAGTTATAGTCAGTTGTAAACAAAGGTTAAATAATGGCTATTTTATTGCAAATAATTTGGTTTATAAAATAAACTAAGCTAAATTTGCAACCGTAATCATTAGTGTTAGAAGAGAATAATGCTGGCTAAAGCAAGTGAGAGTCGACCTCCTTGCTTCTCTTTTTCCAAAGATGGTTTATAAAATAAACTAAATGTTTAACCTGGCACATCGCGTTTGATATAGGCAATAAGTGTGTCGCAATAAAGTAAGAAAAAATGGAAGAGAAGAAGATTTCGGAGCAGGAGAGTCTTGAGCTTATCACTCGAATGATAAATCAGACAAAGAAGGATTTGTCTGTAGGCAATGGTGACAGTTTCCTTATGTGGGGCTACCTTAGTGCAGCAATATCGTTGGCAGTAATCGTCATGCTGCTCGCAACCAACGACCCAAGATTTGCTTGGCTGTACATGGCCATACCTATAGCTGGATTCACAGCCTCAGGCATAAAGACCTACAAGGCAAAGCGCAAGAGTCATGTGGCAAGCACTTATGCAAGCAACACTATAAATAATGTGTGGGCTATTATTAGTGCCGTGTTTGCAGTGTACGCCATTAGCTGCCTATTACATTTCGGAGAAGTAAGGAGTTGGAATGGGATGTTTTTGTTGGGTATGTTGTTGCCGGGTATAGGCACATACACCACTTGCGTAATACTTAAGGAGAAGTCGATACAGATGTGCGGACTTCTTGGTGTAGTGATTGGCACAGGACTGCTTCGCGACTTTGTTTGTGGTGAACAAGTTATCAGTATTATGCAGATGGGACATATGGTCTTGTCCTTTGTCATTACCCTTATCATCCCCGGACATATCCTTAACTTCAAAGCAAAAAAGCAACAATAATGAAAGAGTTGGATCCATTACTCCATAGCCAGTTGCGTCTTGCCGTAATGTCGATTCTGCTGAATGTAGAGGAAGCAGACTTCAACTATATCAAGGAAAAGACAGAATCGACGGCAGGCAACATTAGTGTACAGTTGGACAAACTGGTCACAGCAGGCTATATATCAAAGACTACAGATGGCTCGGGCGTAAAACCCCGAACCATCTGCAAGATGACAGACACGGGGCGCAATGCCATGATGAAATATGTGGAGGCATTGAAGACGTATTTTGCAGGGTTGTAATAAGCGTTTGCAGAATGCAAAATGTACTTATATGATATTCGTATTTGACATTATTCTATTAATGCCAAATACGATATTAAAAAGCTTGTATGTTTCAATAAATAATTGTATCTTTGTTGTGGAAAATCTATGAAAATCCGCAATATAAACAAATATTCAATACTCTGTTAATTCTAATCTGCAGAGATGCTATCAAAAGTTCATCTGCAAAGATAAGCTGAACCATTCTACCCCATTTTTACAGGCACACCATGTGTATTCTTCACTTCTTTCATAACGAATACACTATGGAAATAGCCTACGCTATCGATATTGCCAAGCTTGGTGCGCATAAACTCTTGGTATGACTCCATATCGCGAGTTTGTATTTTCAACGTGAAGTCATATTCACCACTCGTATTATAGCATTCGGTGATTTCTTCTATATCTTGTATCGCCTCCATAAAGTCATCCATCAGCATTTGCGAATGGCGCTTAAGGCGCATATTACACAATACCGTCATACCATTGTCCGTCTTCTTAGCATCGAGTATGGCATGATAGCCTTTGATAAAGCCCTCACGCTCCAATCGCTTTTGGCGGTCGAAGGTGGGCGAGGTTGAGAGATTAACCCTCATAGCAAGTTCTTTTACTGTAAGCGTACTATCCTCTTGAAGGATGTGCAATATCTTGCGATCTATACTATCAAGTTCCGAGAATTTCATTTTTCACCGAATAATATTCTGTTATTACAAAGTTTTCGAGCACAAAAGTAGTATATTTTCCTTAACTCACCAAATATTCTTTGTCAAAGCATGCAACTATCATACCTTTGCAAACGAAAAAATGATAACAATAAAACAAACAACAATTATGACAAAGACTATTAATGGCATTCAGGTTCCACAGCGAGCTGATTTCGTAGGCAGTTTTCTTCGTCCTGCTGATCTCAACGATAGCAATCGCGACGAATATGTAACACAACTGGTAGAGAAGCAGAAGGAATTAGGCTATACCCTCATCACAGATGGAGAGTTTAATCGCACATTCTGGCACCTTGATTTCTTTTGGGGTTTTGGTGGTGTAACCCACGAGCCGGGTGGCGACATAGCCTTTAATGGCGAGACTGCACGCCTCGATAGAGTTTATCTCACAGGCAAGCTAACTGCTCAGCCTCATCCTTTCATCGAAGCATACAAGAAGCTGAAGAAATATGAAGATGATAAGCATATTGCAAAACTCACCATTCCTGCGCCAGCACAGCTATTCCAACAGCTCAATCTACCCAAGAACTTCCTTGGCACAAGAGCCATTTATCCTAATATCAACGACCTGATAAACGACATTGCTGCAGTCTACCAGGATTTCATTCGCCAGTTCTATGCCGTTGGCGGTAGATATCTCCAGCTTGATGATTGCTCATGGGGAGCAATATTGGGAACTTCTGATTCTATTTCTTCACAGCGATATAAGGAATTAGGTAGCAACCTCGATGATGTAAAAGAACAGCTACTAACAGTTAACAACCTCGCTATAGAAGGTCGTCCTGCAGATTTGGTAGTGGCAACACACATTTGCCGTGGTAACTATCATTCCACATGGTTTAATAGTGGTGCCTACGACTCTGTAGCCGATTGGGCTTTTGCTCGCGAGAATGTAGATGTGCTATATCTTGAATACGACGATGAGCGCTCTGGCGGCTTTGAGCCTTTAGCAAAGGTTAGTCCTGACAAGCATGTGGTACTCGGACTGATAACCACCAAGCGCCCTGAGCTTGAAGACGAAGTTATAGCTCGCATCCACGAGGCTGCCAAATACATACCATTGGAGCGCCTTTCGCTCTCGCCACAATGTGGTTTCGCCTCTTGTGCAATTGGTAATAAGCTTACTGTTGAGCAGCAATGGGCAAAACTACAACTTGTAAAGCGTATCTCGGAGAAAGTATGGGGATAAGGGAGGCCGTATTGTAAAAATAGCAGATTGATTACTATGGAAATGCAAGTGTCAAATATATGACACTTGCATTTCCATAAATATGAACAGATAGTTGCTTTATGTGCAAAAAAATGTGTACTATTTTTTCCCTTTTGATTAGCATATGTCGGCATAGGGCAAGGTTGAACTTCACTCAGTCTATGCATTTGATATTACAAACTTATAGATAATCCGATAAGGCTCTTTCTAAAGAGTATTACAACATAATAATACTCCTCTGCGCAGATATACCTAAGCTGCACGGATGGGTTTCTATTAACATGCTTTGTTTATATCCTCAACTACCTCGCTACAATTAATCTCCGCTATACAAAACAAAATGAGTGACATCTCTCGGCAGAAATCTTGTTTTTGGGCGGAAAATTTATTAACTTTGTACACAATCATTATTATATGTGCTCGTCCTAGCAAGAGGAGCACAGCAAACAAAAGATGTATGTTGTTTCTAGGGAAGAGATAATTCCTATCAGTGCTTTGTCTTCTGGCGAAAAGCAGATTCTGCTGATTCTCCTCCGTGTTTTCCTGTTAGACAGGGATGAGGCGTATGTGTTGCTTCGGAGACGGATGGGGTGATAAGATTATCTATATGGAAGATGTGACAACCCCGGTTAAGTAAAGGATATGAATAGAATCTATCAACAAGCGTTATATTATAGTAACTTCAATTCCTGCCTGCCATTACAGCCTAAGCGTGAAGAATTGAGTAATAACGGACAAGGGTACATAGAAAGGGTGGGTGAACTGTTTGATAAGGCTATTAGTGAACTTCAGCAACCAGAGTCTTTGAGGCATGAGAATATTGACGAAAGCAATGCTTATTTGCATATTCAAGGGCATCAGCTATATAAGCTTATTTTACAAATATATCAGGAGAATATTTTGAAATTTCTTCAACAGACGATTTAACATCAGACAAATCTAATCTAACGTCATTCCTCCGCAACCACAGAAAAGGTCTACTATTATATACTTCTTTTTTGCCATATTATTTTAATTCCTCACTTTTAAGGTTTTCTCGCAACCGACAGAAAGTCTATTTTGTCAGCAAGAATATGCTTATTTATCGTTATCTTCTAAATTAGTCAGATAATCACTGGCTTTTGCTGATGAAATCACTCCGTGCCCTAACTTTGACTCCAACTGCGTACGTGCGGCTTTCGCTACACTGCCACCATCCTTAGCCACTTGCTTCTGCTGATGGAATCCATTAGGGTCGCGCTGTTTGGACAGCTCCGTAGCAGATGCCTCTGCAAGCATATTGAGGGCTATCTCCATGTTGGTCATGTTGTCGCGCAGACTTTCCTTCTTCAAGCCTTTGAAACTCTTGTACTGTTTGGTCGTCATTCCGCTCCACTCGCGAGTAATGATGTCGGTAATAGAAGCATATTGCTGACCTTGCTGCACCCCAGTGCGTGCCCATTCATCTGTGAGTTCTTTCCTGATTTCTATAGACTTAATACGCTGGTTTATCCAAGCATCGGAATATCCCAAACGCTTGTAGTCAACAATGGCCTGATCTATGCTCTTTTCAGGATCCTGCATCTGTTCCAAACGAGTGCTTGCCACATGTGCCATCCAAACCTTGAAAGGCTCTGCCTTTGGTGAAGGAATCGACTGGATAATGCGGAAAAGCTGCTCAGTATCAGCAACGTCTGTCATGCGCAATTTGCCGTCTGAGGCACGAAGCTTCAAACGGTTACAATTTGTAACCGTTTGATTGCCTTCTTTTACAAGCCTGTGTTTCAATACTTTCCAGTAGTTTCGCGCATGCTCAGTATCTGGTTGTTCCGTCAGCACACCGCATACATCCACGATGGAGAAATACCATTTTTCCTCCTTGTCGTCCCATACGGTGCGCACCTTCTTTTCTTCAAACAGTTGAAGAGATTCTTTCTTCGTCATATCTCTATTTGCTATATTTGAATATGTGTTTTACTTACAAAAGTAGCTATATTCTATTCCTGCTTGCCATTACAGCCTAAGCGTGAAGAATTGAGTACTATGCCTTATTGCTGCCAGCCTGCTTTTACCCAAACCTTGTGGCTACCTTTTCCCTTTGATTCGAAAGGAGCCTCGTCGCCTTCAGACAGCTTTTTCAGTTCGCCAGAGGCGGATGTGCGGCTAAGGTTGTTAAGGGTTGCATATTCTTGCAGGGTAATAACTCCGTGCTTGTCAATCCAGTTGGCGGCATGCTTGATGCGCTCTTTAAGCGTGTATTTGTTCTTGTACAGACGACTCACGCCTCCCATGTCGCGCTCCAGAACCGTTTGGCTTTTAAGATGTTTGATAAGTTGGGACGACGACTTATAGTTGACGTCCTTCACCGTAACATTGCGATAGAGCATTTTGTCGTCATTGTCGGTCATCTCCACAGGCTTTTTGTCGTCGAATTCGAGCGATAGCGAGAAGGTGCCTATGTCGTCGAGCTTAACGGTGTAGCCTTGGGACAATAACCTGACAAGGCAGTCGCCCATGTCGGTGAGCACGGCTTCTATTATGCTTTCAGAAATTGTAGGGTTGTAGGAGTGTAAATTCTTGACAAACTCCTTTGTGTCCAACTGGCGGTTGGTTACAATCTTTGGAAACACTCGGTTTTTGCCAACGCCGTTGAGGCTTGACATTTCTTGTAGCTTGTACTTTGGCATATTTTTGCTTTTTATTAGGTTTATTTCTCTTTGTAACTGTATTTAAATGTCTGTTCGGTGACGCGGAACGACCATTCGGTGACGCGGAACGGCCATTCGGTGACACGGAACGGCCATTCGGTGTCACGGAACGGAGATTTATTATGCAAAGATACAATTATTATTGTCGTTTTGCAAGTTTTTTTAAGACAAGAGAACGGGGGATATGTTTTTTTAAAGACATGAGAACATAAGAACATGTTTTTTTAAAAGACATGAGAACATAAGAACATGTTTTTTTTAAGATATGAGAACATGGGTTTTTAAAGACATGAGAACATAAGAACATGGTTTTTGTTAAGACATGAGAACATGAGGACATGTTTTTTGTTAAGACATGAGAATATAAGAACATGGGTTTTTAAAGACATGGGAATGGGAGGACATGAGAGCGGATAAAGGCTTAAGTAAACGAGAGCATGAGGTTTGGGTTGGGCTAAGCCCAACACTTGTTGCTTGCTGTATTTTCGGGATGTCTGTAAAAAAACAATCGGTCAAGCAAAGGCCGGTATGGGTGTGGCTCTTTGCTTGACCGATTGGAATAATTATTTGATAAGATGTGGGGTGAGCTTATTTGTTGACAAACTGGCGGTCGGTTACCATCTGGCGCTTAGTGAGGACACCTTCGGCATATTCCTTTGGCGACATGCCACGGTTGTTCTTAAAGCAGCGGTTGAAGTAGGGCACGTCGTTGAAGCCTACCATATAGCATACTTCTGTAACATTGAATGAGCCCTGGCGCAGCAGGTAGCAGGCGCGGTCTACACGCAACTTGTTGAGGTATGTGATGTAGGTCTGTCCGGTAGCCTTCTTGAAGAAGGTGCAGAATGAAGAGCGGTTCATGCCTACATACTCGGCTATCATGTCGATGGTTATGGTGCGTGCGTAGTGCGACTGTGTAAAGTCCTTGATACGCTTAATACGCTCGGATGTGCGGTCGTTCTCGGAGAATCTTCCTACCACCGTGGCCTGATGCTCGCGCTTAGACAATAGCAGCAACAGACGGAAGAAGTAGGGCAGCAGCTCGCTTTCTTCCTCTTTTGTCATCATAGACATGAAGTCGGCCAAGACCTTTGTTGTGTTCTCGTCGAACGATAGTACCGACGATATTGATTTGATGCGCTCCAGTCGGTCGGTAAGCTCGGGGAAGGCGCTTACGCAACGGTCTATGAACTCTGTCTTGAATGTGAGTGTATAGTGACCTATCAATCCATCCTCGTCCACACAGTCTTCGTCGAACTTCCAGCAATGTGGAATGTGTGGAGGGACAAATGCAAGGCTACCTGCGGCGAAGTCTTTCTCCGAATCGCCGAGTACACATTTGCCACGTCCAAAAACAACGTATGTGAGCTCCCAAGAATCTTGACGATGTAGAGGAAGTTGCTCACTTGGTTTCATTCTCTTGTATTCAAATTTATACAAATCCATATTGTAGTAATTCTTTGTTCTTTGTTTTTAATATTAGTGTTGATTATGCAAAGATATTTGGATAGCTCCATGTCTCTTGCAAAAATACGATTAAAAATTCATATCATCTTATTTTGTTTACCTTTAAAAGGTTTTTATCGTATTGTTTATTATCCCAACATACTAAAGTTTTGTTATTTATATTCAGTTTTTATATCATTCGCACACAGATTAATGATATTTATGCCAAAGATACAACTTTCTGTATATACTAACAAAAATAACGGCTAAATTTAAGACTTATTATCGTTTGGGCTCGTATTTTATACGATTCTGATAATCGTAGATTACATTTTACGCTAAAAATAGTCTAATTAACTACAAAGGTATAAAAAATATTGGAATCCATTATACTCTTTATCAAATTAATTTATAAATTTGTAGAAATCTAAAACAACTGCACATTATGAAATATGCCGAATATATCAAACAGATAGAGATTGAGTCGCTTTGGAGCGGACGTCGCCATGTGGTGTGGAACTTGGACCGTCAGGTGAACATACTAAGTGGTATAAACGGTGTGGGCAAGAGTACCATACTGAACAAGGTGGTAAAGGGGCTTGCGTCGGGTGGCGAATTTCCAAGCCATATGCTAAAAGGTGTGCACCTTATAGTAGAGCCCGAGGATGCCAAATGGATAAGATATGATGTGATACGCTCTTTTGACAGACCTATACTGAATCTTGACGCTGTGGGCAAGCTGAACACAGCTTTGAGCGACCTGACAACCGAGCTTGACCTGCAACTGTTCTTTCTTCAGCGCAAGTATCTTGACTATCAGGTGAACATTGGCAACCGTATTATAGCCTGTCTGCAAAGCGGAGACGCCGACACGGCCCTAAAGGCACAGAAGATATCAGAGCCGAAGAAGACGTTCCAGGACCTTATAGACGACTTGTTTGCAGAGACTGGAAAACGCATTGTACGTACCGAGAACGAGATAAGATTCTCGCAAATAGGCGAGACGCTAACGCCTTATCAGTTGTCGAGCGGCGAGAAGCAGATGCTTGTGATAATGCTTACGGTGCTTGTGGAGGACCAGCAACCATACGTGCTCTTTATGGACGAGCCCGAGGTGAGCCTGCATGTGGACTGGCAGCAGAGGCTGATAGACCTTATTCTGACACTTAACCCCAACGTGCAGATAATATTGACCACACACTCGCCAGCCGTGATAATGAACGGATGGGCCGACAGAGTGACAGAAGTGAGCGATATTACTGACCAAATCTAAGGATTATGGCTAAACGACTCCGCGACAGCATAACGTCGCAATATATAGAAGCCGCCAACCGCCTTAACTCGCAGAAGGCGCGCCGACGCATCGTGGCATATGTGGAGAGCTATGATGACGTGTTCTTTTGGCGTACAATATTGAACCGTTTTGAGAATGATGAGCGCTACTTTGAGGTGATGTTGCCATCAAGGTTGGAGCATCTTGAACGCGGCAAGAAGGCGGCTATAATGAGTCTGATTTCTGGTGGCGCCATTGGCAAGGACATGATAGCGTGTGTGGATGCCGACTACGACTATCTGCAACAGGGCGCTACACCTACATCGAAAACCATATTGGAGAGTCCATACATATTCCATACTTATGCCTATGCCATAGAGAATATGCAATGTTATGCCCCATCGTTGCATGATATATGTGTGGCTGTAACGCTGAACGACAGCTCAAAATTCAACTTCGAGACATTTCTGAGCGAGTTCTCTACAGCTATATTCCCGCTGTTTGTATGGAATATATGGTCGTATCGCACATCGTCTACGCAGAAGTTTTCGATAACCGACTTTCTTCGTGCCATAGAGATGGGCAATATATCGCCCGATACGGCAGCCGAACAGCTTGCCACATTGCGCCGTAGAGTAGGCCACCGCATCAACATCTTGCAGCGTCAGCATCCGGATGCCAAGGAGAGTTATCTCAAGATAAAGGAAGAGCTGAAGCAGCTGGGTGTGGTTCCGGCGCAGACATACATGTATATTCAGGGCCATTTCCTGTTCGACAAGATTGTTTTGCCACTGTTAAAGAAGGTGTGCAACCAGCTTATGCGTGAGCGTGAGCGCGAAATCTCGAGCCAGAGTGTTCACTCCACACAGTACAACAACGAGATGTCGTGCTACTCGTCGAGCGTTGCGGATGTGCAGCTTATGATGAGACGCAATATTGGGTTTACGGCTTCGGAACAGTATAAGAGAATTGTGGCAGACCTGGAAAAAAGGATAGAATGATGGCGGCTGTTGATATAAACGATGGCGATTGTAGATATAAATGATACTATTTGTTGATATAGATGCTATGGTTTTGCACTAAAAATTCAGTATTTTTTTGTACCTTTGTGCTCGATTATAGTATTGCAATATAAAGACATGAAGTTATATAGTGATGCCGAACTGGCACAGATACTCGACAAGAAGATTTTTCATAAGATAGGCGAAGTGGCCGACGAGATGCATGTAGAGTGTTATCTTGTAGGCGGATACGTACGCGATATATTCCTGGAACGACCCACCAACGACATAGATGTTGTGGTGGTAGGCAGCGGCATTGATGTGGCAAAGGCTCTGCAAAAGAAACTTGGCGTAAATCCAAAGAATGGCAAGCCGCGTGCACATTTGGCTGTATACCGCAACTTCGGCACAGCTCAGGTGAAGTATTATGACACGGAAGTGGAATTTGTAGGGGCACGTCGCGAGAGTTACGACCGCAACTCTCGCAAGCCAGTTGTTGAGGATGGCACACTGGAAGACGATCAGAACCGTCGCGACTTTACTATAAACGCCATGGCTGTATGTTTGAACAAGGACCGTTTTGGCGAATTGGTAGACCCTTTTGACGGTATCTACGACCTTGAAGACGGTATTATACGCACACCACTCGACCCAGACATTACATTCTCTGACGACCCATTGCGCATGATGAGATGTGTAAGGTTCTCGGCACAGTTGCGCTTCTTTATCGACGAGGAAACATTCGACGCCCTTGGACGTAATGCCGAGCGCATAAAGATTGTAAGTGGCGAGCGCATAGCCGATGAGCTGAACAAGATAATGAAGACACCTCAGCCCAGTAGAGGTTTTGTGGAACTGCAGCGATGCGGACTGTTGCAACTTATTATTCCTGAGCTTGCAGCCCTTGATGTGGTGGAGACACGCAACGGAAGAGCACATAAGAACAACTTCTACCATACGCTGGAGGTGGTGGACAATGTGGCAAAGAACAGCGACAACCTATGGTTGCGCTGGGCGGCTTTGTTCCACGATATAGGCAAGCCTAAGTCGAAACGATGGGAACCGGCTGCTGGTTGGACATTCCATAACCACAACTATCTTGGCGCAAAGATGATTCCGTCGATATTCCGACGCATGAAGTTGCCTATGGATGCCAAGATGAAGTATGTGGAGAAACTTGTGGACCTTCACATGCGCCCAATAGTAATAGCCGACGAGGAGGTGACCGACTCGGCTGTAAGACGACTGATGAACGATGCTGGCGATGATATCGACGACTTGATGACTCTGTGCGAGGCCGATATCACATCGAAGAATGAGGTGAGGAAGAAGCAATTCAGAGAAAACTTCCGCATGGTGCGCGAGAAACTTGCCGACCTTAAGGAGCGCGACTATAAACGTCTGCTGCAACCCGTAGTAGACGGCAACGAGATAATGGAACTGTTTGGACTGAAGCCTTGTAGGGAGGTAGGACAGCTAAAACAATATCTTAAGGACGCTGTACTGGACAATAGAGTGGCCAACGAACACGAGCCGCTTATGGAGTTGCTTACAGCCAAAGCCAAAGAAATGGGACTTGAGCCATTGCCTAAAGCATAATGGCAATAGGCTCAACCCTAAATTATTTAATCCTTTTGTCGCAAAAGCGTATTTATATATAAAAAAAGTAGTAACTTTGCAGACAAATCAGAATTTAATTTCCAAAACACTATACAAGCAGTATGATTTTATTTTTCATGACTCCAAGCAAGAGCGTGATTGCCACAGAAGTGGATCACAAGCTCTCTCAAGACGAGATCAATGAACTGTGTTGGCTTTACGGCGGTGCCACTCTCATAGAGGGTGAGACTGTCGAAGGATTCTTTGTGGGTCCACGCCGCGAAATGATTACTCCATGGAGTACGAATGCCGTAGAGATAACTCAGAATATGAGCCTCCACGGCATTTCGCGTATTGAGGAGTACTTCCCAGTAAGCTCGAAGGATGCCGACCACGACCCGATGCTTCAACGCATGTATGAAGGTTTGGATCAGACTGTTTTTACAGTCAATCATCAACCAGAACCAATCAAGCGTGTAGAGAACATCGAGGAGTACAACGAGCAGGAAGGTTTGGCTCTATCGTCAGAGGAGATTGAGTATCTCCACAAGATAGAGAAGGAACTTGGTCGTCCATTGACCGACTCAGAAATCTTCGGTTTCGCACAGATCAACTCAGAGCATTGTCGCCACAAGATATTTGGTGGCACATTCATCATCGACGGCAAAGAGATGGAGTCGTCGCTGTTTGCTATGATTAAGCAGACCACAAAGGAGAACCCAAATAAGATTCTCTCTGCTTATAAGGATAATGTGGCTTTTGCCCAGGGTCCAGTTGTGGAGCAGTTTGCACCAAAGGACCAGTCAACATCTGATTATTTCCAGGTGAAGGACATTGAGAGTGTAATCTCTCTTAAGGCAGAAACCCACAACTTCCCAACTACTGTAGAGCCTTTCAACGGTGCTGCTACCGGTACAGGTGGTGAGATTCGCGACCGTATGGGTGGGGGTGTAGGCTCATGGCCTATTGCAGGTACAGCTGTATACATGACAGCTTATCCACGTCTTAAGGATGACGACAACCTGACACGCGATTGGGAGGACATCATGCCCGTGCGCAAATGGTTGTATCAGACACCTGAGCAGATTCTTATTAAGGCTTCTAATGGTGCATCAGACTTCGGTAACAAGTTTGGTCAGCCACTTATCACCGGTTCGGTACTTACATTCGAGCATCAGGAAGGCGAGGAGAAATATGCATATGACAAGGTTATCATGCTTGCAGGTGGCGTAGGCTACGGCACCAAGCGCGACTGCCTCAAGAAGGAACCACAGAAGGGTAACAAGGTTGTTGTAGTAGGTGGCGACAACTATCGTATCGGTCTTGGCGGTGGCTCTGTATCATCAGTAGACACTGGTCGCTATTCAAACGGTATCGAGCTTAATGCTGTTCAGCGTGCCAACCCAGAGATGCAGAAGCGTGCATATAACTTGGTTCGCGCACTTTGCGAGGAAGATGTCAACCCTGTAGTTAGTATCCATGACCATGGATCAGCAGGTCACCTCAACTGTCTCTCGGAGCTTGTTGAGGAGTGTGGTGGCGAGATAGATATGACAAAGTTGCCTATCGGCGACAAGACACTTTCGTCAAAGGAAATCATTGCCAACGAGAGCCAGGAGCGTATGGGCTTGCTCATCGACGAGAAACATATCGACCACGTGCGCCGCATAGCAGAGCGCGAGCGTGCTCCGCTGTATGTAGTAGGTGAGACAACTGGTGACGCCCACTTCTCATTCAAGCAGGGCGACGGAGTAAAGCCTTTCGACCTCGACGTTGCTCAGATGTTCGGTCACTCACCAAAGACCATTATGCGCGACGAGACCGTAGAGCGTCACTACAAGGATGCTGAATATACTCATGAGGAAACTTCGGAGAATGGCAAGGACGACGTTCTTGACAAATATGTAAGTCGTGTATTGCAGCTTGAGGCTGTGGCATGTAAGGATTGGTTGACAAATAAGGTTGACCGCTCGGTAACTGGTAAGATTGCACGCCAGCAGTGCCAAGGCGAGATACAGTTGCCACTTTCCGACTGTGGTGTTGTAGCTCTCGACTACCGTGGCAAGAAGGGTATCGCTACTGCTCTTGGACATGCTCCTCAGGCCGGTTTGGCTTCACCAGAGGCAGGATCTGTACTTTCTGTAGCCGAGGCCCTTACCAACATCGTTTGGGCTCCTTTGGCCGATGGCATGAACAGCCTTTCACTCTCGGCCAACTGGATGTGGCCTTGCCGCTCGCAGAAGGGCGAGGATGCTCGTCTATATAGTGCTGTTAAGGCATTAAGCGAGTTCTGCTTGGCATTGAAGGTAAATGTTCCTACCGGTAAGGACTCTCTGTCGTTGAGCCAGCAGTATCCTAACGGCGAGAAGATTATATCTCCGGGAACAGTTATCGTAAGCGCAGGTGGCGAGGTTTCAGACATCCGTAAGGTTGTTTCGCCAGTTCTCGTGAATGACAAGAACTCTTCACTCTATCATATCGATTTCTCATTCGACGAGCAGCGTCTTGGTGGTAGCGCTTTCGCACAGAGCCTTGGCTTCGTGGGCGATGATGTTCCTACCGTAAAGAACCCAGAATACTTTGTCGACTGTTTCAATGCAGTTCAGGACATGATAGAGAAGGGATGGATTATGGCAGGACATGACATCTCGGCAGGTGGTCTTATTACTACATTGCTTGAAATGTGCTTCGCCAACAAGGAAGGCGGTATGAGCATCAACCTCCATAATCTTGCAGGCAACGACATCATAAAGATGTTGCTTGCTGAGAATCCGGGTGTTGTTATTCAGGTTTCGGATAAGTACAAGGATGAGTTCAAGGAGTATATGGAGGATAACGGTATAGGCTACGCAAAGATTGGTTATCCAACTCCGTCAGAGCGCACCATCGTTATCAAGAAGGACGAGTATACTCATACCTTCGATATCGATGCTTTGCGCGATACATGGTATAAGACTTCTTACTTGCTCGACCGTGACCAGAGCTTCAACGGATGTGCTGCTAAGCGTCGCGACAATTACAAGAAACAGCCATTGGAGATGAAGTTCCACGACTCATTCAAGGGCTCTCTTGAGAGCTACGGCATCTCTGCCGACCGCCGCACAGCATCAGGCATCAAGGCTGCCATCATCCGTGAAAAGGGTACAAATGGTGAGCGCGAGATGGCTTACTCACTCTATCTTGCTGGCTTCGATGTTAAGGACGTTATGATGACCGACCTTATCACTGGTCGCGAGACTCTTGAGGATGTCAACATGATTGTGTTCTGTGGTGGATTCTCTAACTCGGACGTTCTTGGTTCGGCTAAGGGTTGGGCTGGCGCATTCCTCTTCAACCCGAAGGCTAAGGAGGCTCTCGACAAGTTCTATGCTCGCAAGGATACTCTATCACTTGGTATCTGCAACGGTTGCCAGCTTATGGTTGAGCTCAACCTTATCAACCCTGAGCACGAGAAACGCACACGCATGTTGCACAACAACTCGCACAAGTTTGAGAGCACATTCCTTGGCTTGGAGATTCCGCAAAACAACAGTGTGATGTTCTCTTCACTCAGCGGCGACAAACTTGGCATCTGGGTAGCTCACGGCGAGGGCAAGTTCTCATTGCCTGAGTCAGAGGACAAGTATAATGTTGTGGCTCGCTACAACTATGCAGAATATCCTGGCAACCCGAATGGTTCAGACTACAATGTAGCTGGTATCTGCTCGGCAGATGGTCGCCATTTGGCTATGATGCCTCACTTGGAGCGTGCCATCTTCCCATGGCAGAACGCTTGGTATCCTGCAGAGCATCGTCAGGATGACGTAACTCCTTGGATAGAGGCTTTCGTAAATGCACGTAAGTGGATTGAGAATAATAAGTAATAGATAATAATAAGATCCCACTCCCAACCCTCCCTCTGAAGGGAGGGAGCGGTATGCATATACTGCTTGTTGGGAGTGGGACTTATTATATATATGGAATTGGTTTTATATGAATTTTGATTTATTCCGCACTTTCTTCAAGATAGGACTTACCAACTTCGGTGGTGGCAATGCAATGACACATACCATAAAAACCATATTGGTTGACCGTCGCAAATGGTTGACCAAAGAGGAGTTTGCCGACCTACTTGTAATGGCACAGACAGCACCAGGAGTACAGGCTATAAACCTTAGCGTCTTCGTTGGCTATAAGTTGAAGAAACTGTCAGGAGCCGTATGTTCTACACTTGGCGTTGTTCTGCCTTCGCTGCTAATCATACTGCTCGTGACATTGCTCTACAACAAGCTTAAGGACTACGCTGTAGTGGCATCTGTATTCAATGGTATACGTCCTGCCATCGTAGCTATTGTGGCTATCCCCGTGTTCCGACTGGCTGATGCGGCACGTATAGGTTGGACCAACTTCTGGATTCCTATAGCCAGTGCCTTGCTTATATATATAATAGGTGTAAATCCGATATATGTGCTTGTGGCTGCCGGTATGGGTGGTTACTTGTATGGGTTGCTTGTTAAACCAACGGAATAGAAAATTAAGAATTACGAGTTAGGAGCTACGAGTTGTTGCGGAGCGGGCTCCGCAATTAAGAATTAGGAATTAAGTGTTTGGAAATCCTCATTAATCAATTACTCATTTCTAAATTCTTCATCGGTTGCAAGCCGACAACTCATAACTCATAACTCCTAATTCTTAACTCCTAATTCTTAACTCCTAATTCTTAACTCTCAATTGCGGAGCGGGCTCCGCAACAACTCCTAATTTCTAACTCGTAATTCTTAATTCAAAATATGCTTTTTCTACAACTCTTTTATACGTTCTTCAAGATAGGACTCTTTAGTTTCGGCGGAGCATACAGTATGTTTGCTCTTATGCAAGACGAGATAGTATACCGTCAGACACTGATGTCGTCGGCAGAGTTTCTCAATCTAATGTCGTTAGGACAGTTAACACCTGGTTCTACATGCATAAATGCCGCTACCTATTGTGGCTATACTGTGGTGCACAATGCCGGTATGGGTGCCGGTATGGCTGTGCTTGGCAGCATTACAGCATTAATAGCACTATTGTTGCCTTCGTTTATAATCGCCACAGTCTTTTGCCGTTTACTAATGCGTTATGTAAAGTCGCCCGTCATGCTAAGCATTATGAGTGGGCTGCGTCCTGCAGTAGTAGGATTAATGCTTGCAGCAGTATCCTTTGGATTATTCAACAAAGAAAACTTCTCGTCTTTAGACATCAATCCATGGTACTTTTGTGTAAATATGTTTATACTCATTGCCAGCTTCATAGGCATAGCATTTATGCGCATCAGTCCAATACGTATGATATGCTGGGCAGCGTTTGCTGGATTGATGCTGCTATAAAGATAACGCGACAATGCAGCTAATTAAAAAGCGATATGTTGTCTTGCAAGAATGTCAAGACAATAAAAAAGGCGGTTTGTAAGTGCTTCTAACACTTGCAAACCGCCTTTAGGTTTTATGTTAATATATCATCTATGGGCTTTTAAAAGCCTATTGGTATGGGTTTACATCATGCCACCCATGCCACCTTGTCCCATAGGCATAGCCGGAGCTTTATCCTCAGGCTTGTCACAGATAAGGCATTCAGTAGTGAGGAACATGCCTGCTATAGAAGCAGCATTCTCAAGAGCAACACGCTCTACCTTAGCTGGATCGATAACGCCAGCTGCACGCAAATCTTCATAAACATCCTTGCGAGCGTTGTAGCCAAAGTCACCTTCGCCCTCGCGAACCTTCTGAACAACTACAGCACCTTCGCCACCAGCGTTCTTTACAATCTGACGAAGTGGTTCCTCTATGGCACGACGTACGATGTTGATACCAGTCTGCTCGTCTGCATTATCGCCTTTGAGGTTCTCAAGAGTCTTCTGGGCACGGATGTAAGTAGTACCACCACCTACAACAACACCTTCCTCCATAGCTGCACGAGTAGCGCAGAGTGCATCGTCAACACGATCCTTCTTCTCTTTCATCTCAACCTCGCTGTTAGCACCAACGTAGAGAACTGCTACGCCACCTGCGAGTTTGGCAAGACGTTCCTGAAGCTTCTCCTTGTCGTAATCGCCTTTTGCATTTGCAATCTCATTCTTGATCTGAGCAACACGATCGGCAATAAGTTCCTTCTGACCGGCACCACCAACGATAGTAGTATTATCCTTAGATATAGTAGCCTTCTCGCAAGTACCGCAAAGATCGAGTGTAGCCTTGTCCAAAGACAAACCCTTCTCCTCGCTGATAACAACACCACCAGTAAGTGTAGCGATATCCTCAAGCATTGCCTTACGACGATCGCCAAAGCCAGGAGCCTTAACAGCACAAATCTTCAAGCCACCACGCAGACGGTTTACTACCAATGTGGTCAAAGCCTCAGAGTCTACATCCTCAGCAATAATCAACATTGGACGTCCGCTCTCAGCAGCAGGCTGTAGGATAGGCAGAAGGTCCTTGAGGTTGCTTATCTTCTTGTCGTAGATAAGGATGTATGGGTTGTCCATAACGCACTCCATCTTGTCAGCATCAGTAACGAAGTAGCCACTCAAGTAGCCACGATCGAACTGCATACCTTCTGTAACACCGATGCTTGTGTCACGGCTCTTGCTCTCCTCGATAGTGATAACACCATCCTTAGATACCTTGCGCATAGCGTCGGCCAAGAGCTTACCAATCTCAGGATCGTTGTTGGCAGAAACAGTAGCTACCTGCTCAATCTTGTCGTAGTTGTCGCCTACAACCTCAGCTGTCTCCTTGATGTGATCGACAACAGCTGCAACAGCCTTGTCGATACCACGCTTAAGGTCCATAGGATTGGCACCTGCTGTAACGTTCTTCAAGCCTTCTGTAACGATAGCCTGAGTAAGGATGGTAGCGGTAGTTGTACCATCACCAGCGTCATCACCAGTCTTGCTTGCAACGCTCTTGACAAGCTGAGCACCTGTATTCTCGAACTTGTCCTCGAGCTCTACTTCCTTAGCAACGGTTACACCGTCCTTAGTAATCTGAGGAGCACCAAACTTCTTCTCGATAACAACGTTGCGACCCTTAGGACCAAGTGTCACCTTAACAGCGTTAGCCAATTTGTCGACACCGTTCTTCAACAGGTCGCGTGCATCTATATTGTATTTAATTTCTTTAGCCATAATTTTTATGAGTTTTGAATTTTGAGTTTTGAATTATTATTTCTGAACAACAGCGAGAACGTCGCTTTGACGCATGATGAGGTATTTTGTACCCTCAATCTCAAGCTCTGTGCCTGAATATTTGCCGTAAAGAACCTCGTCGCCCTCTTTAAGAATCATTTCTTCATCCTTAGTGCCATTGCCAGCGGCAACGATAGTACCATGCTGTGGTTTCTCTTTTGCTGTATCAGGAATGATGATTCCGCCAACTTTCTCTTCTGCCTGTGCAGGAAGTACAAGCACTCTGTCTGCTAATGGTTTAATGTTCATAATTCTTATGTTTTTAAGTTTTTATTATTCTATATATTGTTTGCGAACGATATTATAACCGAACGTCTTTCGCAAACGATATAGCTAAAAGCGTGCCAAAAACTTAAAGTATAGATTATACGTCAGACAAATGTTCTGCATGGATGCACAAATTGGCATAAGGTTATGACAATTTTTCAGTATATACATATTATTTAAGGTAAGAGAACCGTAGATAATAGGGTAGGGTGAGGTAGGTTATACAAGAACATAACAATATCCCCCTCACTCGGCAAAGCTGAGCAAGGGGGACATTATAAATATCGGATGAACAGTTATTATTTCACAACAACCTTGGCCTTTAAGTTTCCAGCCTTAACAATGTACATGCCATTGTTAGGTGCAGTAAGTTGTCCATCGTTTGATGTAGCCACAATTTGTCCGTCAATAGTGTACAGACTCATTGCTGTAGACGATGCATTAACAAGACAGATGTTGCGTCCGCTGACAGCAAACACTGGTTGTGCATTGTTGGCATTTACATTGTCGATAGCATTAATTACGTCCATCTCGGCATAATAGTATACCGTTGTCTCGCGTCCTGTAAAATGGCGTTGAGGATTATTTGCCAAGTAGTCGGTGTTATAGTTCTCAAACACCTCTTTCGTTAGACGCTGCTCGCTATCGTATGTGTAGTATGTGGGAGCTTCGTGCACATTGTGCTTGGATGTCTTAACCACCATACCTTCAGTAGCTTCATCATATTGAGGCTCCTTTGTTATTTCGGTTTGGATGGTATTACTTTCCACAATGTTGTAGTTGGCGTCGCGTGTAGTCTCACTTACTATCGTTCTCTCCGAATAGTAACCGTTTTCTTCGCTACGTATATCGATTTGTTTCTCTGTATACTTGTCGCCGTCTACTGAGTATTCATAACCCGACTTTGTTCTAATCTTCCATTCACCGTTATTCCAATAATAGACAATTTGGAGATTAACCTCAGTCTCGAGCGGGTATACATTATCCATATCTGTGTAGCTGAAGTACTCATCGTTTACCTTAAGCGGCTGCTGTAAAGGGTTCACCTTGAAAGATATTTTGTCGGATGTTATGCTTTCTTCTTTGTATTCGCCCACCCATTTGCCGTCTTCTTTTCTGTAACTTGCGTACCAGTAGCGATGGTCTTTTCTGTATTCCTCCCGTTTTCCAGTCTCAACTACGGTATTGGTGTCAGGGTCTAATTTGCGGTATATGGTAGTTTTTACACCATTGTTGTCTGTGCTGACAAAATCGGTGGCAGACGTATAAGCATTGCCAAAGTCGCGTCTGTCGTCATCCCAGTTATATTTATCTTGTATACCATTGGCATAAGTGACATACTTTCGTGCCCAAGTAATATTGCCCATTGCATCGTATATATAATGCACATAGGTGTATGTACCCTTAGCGTCCTTCGACACAGAGGTAAGGCTGCTCTTGTTCAGTTGGCCTCCAAGAATACAGTATGAGGTCTCGGTATATCCCGAGGCGGTATATTCGTATACAGAACGATTATTGATAGTTCCGTTTTCGTATTCTATCGACTCCGTAACCCAGCCCTTTTCGTTGAGTGTGGCTTCCAGATGGTTGTCGCCATCACCGATAGAAATCTTGCCAGATAGAATCTGCCATGTGCCGTTCTTCAGTTCATAGAAGGTTCCTTTAGCTTCTGTATTGGTATACTCGTCTTTGTGGCTCTGATTCTCTACGTACTTAATCTGTCGTGTAATGTTGCCCTTCTTGTCGTGGAAGGTGTAGAAGCAAGTGTATAGGTCTTTGCTTTCTTCTGTGTCTTCTTCTACTTCTACCACATAGTCGCCATTGCCGAATGGATATACATAGCCAATCTTCTCGCCCTTGTCATCATACATATAATAATATGTACCCGATTCGTCTTCATATTCATTGTCTACCTCCACTTGTTTGAGATATCCTTGCTCGGTCCACTCTTTAGTGCACGAACGTAGTAGTGCCCATGAGTCATCGTAGCTGTTGTACAAATATTCTTTTTCCGAACGCGATCCGCTGAAAGGAATAAGAGGGTCTTCATAGTTGTCGGTAGCTATGGTCTTCTTGGCTTTAGTCCACATTCCGTTCTCGTCGATACGGTTAGTTATAGTTGTGGTGTAGCCTTTTTCGGGAGTGTTGTACTGATATTCAGTCTTCGACCCCTCTTTACTTTCAATCTTTCCGTTATTATACTTAGTCAGTTCGTTGCCGCACTCTTTGCCGTCTGCAGTGTAGTAGTGGCGTTCAGTTCTTGTAAGTACATATTTATCGTAGTCGGGATAAGTTACTTCGTAACACTTAACCTCATAATAGTCGGCCCCAATGCTAAGCTCTAATTTCTCGCTGTAATTGTGCCACTCAGCCTCCACATAGCTTTTTGTAGGAGCAAACCATTGGCGAATCAAACCAGAATTAACAGAGCCATCATATTTGTTATACACCATCTGCTTTACAAGCATACCGTCAGCATTGTGTGTATACTCGTATGCTTCCTCGCTTGCAAGAACCAACTTCTCGTCTGCTTGTTCGTAGCGCTTAATAGATATAACTCGTCCTTGATTGTCGAGCGTACGTTCTTCCTTGCTCTCCACTGTAGAATAGTTGCCATCCACCCTTGTTACAGTCTTCTTTGTCCAATGGTTGCCATAGCCATATTCGTAGTCGTACAGCATCTTGTATGTGCCGTAGTCAAGAGTCTTGAAGTGTCCGTATTCGTTGTATGTCACATTGCAGTATTCACTTCTGCCATTGTCGGATGTCATCTCCATCTTTGTTATCAGCGTCTTCTTTATAGTCTCCTTAGTCTTTGCTTCTGTACGTGCAGTCTCAGCCTGCGACATCACTCTTACGCCAGGAGTTGTAGGAATGTATATACGGTCGCTCTTCTTAGCCATATCATTGGCTTTTTTCTGATGTGCCATATACAACTGTTGTACATTAATACCAGGTACGGGCATAGGCATACGTGGAGTGTTTTGAGCCACTGCGCCCAAACTTGCAAGCAAGGCAATGCTTGCCAAAATAGGGGAAATGTGTTTCATATATAAATAGTTTTGGGTTAGTTGCTATTTAGACAAAATGCCCAATCTAAAAGCATTGCCAATTAGGTCGGCAATGTTTTTAGAGCCAGTCTTCTGCATAAGTTGACGGCGATGAAAGTCCACGGTATGATGCGATATAAAGAGCTTGGCAGCAATCTCGTTGCTGCTCATACCGCGTGATAGGAGGTTAAGAATCTCCATTTCGCGTTTTGTTATAATGTCCTTTATATCTGTCATAAATATTGGTTCTTTTTTCTTCTAAGACTATACAAAATTAGAAACAAAAAAGCAAGTACACGAATATTTGTGTTGTAATCAGATGTAAAGTCATTAAAAACTATTATTTTCCGTAGGTTGTGCCTATGGATATCCGTAGTGTATTACGGCAAAAAAGACAATGTTTTTTAATGTTTTCTCATAGGTAGCAATCCTTCTTTCAATGCAATGCTTACGGCCTGCACATTGTTCTTGGCACCGATGCGTCTTAGTATTTGTTTGCGATGATATTCTATGGTGTTCTCGCTTACACACATCCCTTCTGCAATCTGCTTGCTCGACAAGCCGTCGCACATCATCTGCAATACTTCCATCTCGCGTTCAGTAAGGTATCCTGATGCATTTGCGGCGCACTTCTTAAATCTTGAAGAATAGTATTCAATGCCAATCTTTACCGACTCCACCGCCATTTGCAGTTCATAAGGATCGTCGCCTTTAAGCACAATAGCCTGCACATTGGCATCCTGTAGTTCGCCTATAATCCATGGCTCCTCGTGCATTGTGTACACCACGAAGCGCATTTGTGGCTTGGTGGAGCGCAGACGTGTTATAAGCTCCAGGCCATTGGCGTCGGGCAAGTCAATATCAATCACAGCAATGTCGATATTGTGAGTTCTTGATATGTCTGCGGCTTCGGCAGCACACGATGCCTCGGTGATATAAGATGCAGTATGGCAGAGTAGTGCGGCAATGCCTTTTCGCACAATGGGATGGTCGTCTACAACAAGTATGTTTGCCGAGTGTTCTATAATCTTGTTCATTTGTTTACGAGTTAAGTTTTATTTCTACCTTGTACATACCATTATTCTCCGAGCGTTTAATCTCTCCATTCATTCCGAGCACACGATCTGTAGTAGTGTATAGCCCAATACCGTTGGGCGAATCCTTTAGTTGAGGTTGTGTGCCATCGTTTTCTACCTCAAGCACAATCTGTCCCCATTTCTCGTATGTCATAGACACATTAATAATATGTGCATTGGCGTGCTTGGCAATGTTGCCCATAAGTTCTTGCACTATGCGGTAGATTTCGAAAGCTTTAGCCTGGTCGATATGTTGCCAGCGGTCTGTATCGGTTGCTTGGAAGTTGATTTTGCAATTGGCAAGAGGATAATGTGTTACATAGTCGGCTGCCACCTTAGCAATGTCGGCATGAGCAAAGCGTGGAGGCATAAGGTCGTGAGATATTTGTCTAACTCCAATCATAATATCCTTCAATATAGGTATTGTTTGTTCCTTGTCACTTGTAGTCATAAGTATCTGTAATCCCAGCAAGTCGTTGCATACACCATCGTGCAGTTCACGTGCCAGTCGTGCTCTCTCGCTCTCTAATCCCTCTATGTATTTGCGTCGCAGATTAAGTTCGTAGCGTTGGTTTGCTATGCGTCGCTTGTACAATATCAGTACAATGCCGAAGGCAAGAAGCATAGATGTTACAGCAAGAACAAGCACAACGGTCATAAGTCTTGCACGCTCGGTGGCTTTCTCTTGGTTAAGTTTCACAATCTGCAGTTCCTTTTGCTGGGTGTTGTATCGCACGCTAAACTCAGACAATTGTCTGTTCACGTCGCTATTCTTGGTTGAGTCGGCAATGTTGTAAGCCTCTCTCATGTATCTCAGAGCTTCGTTGGTGTTGCCAGTTAGTCGCATACACTCTGCCTTCGACCACATTATGCGCTGTTGCGGAACTCCCTGATTAGTTTTGCACAGCGTCTCAATGCGATTCCATAAAGCCAGTTCGCCCTTGTAATTATGTTGTGCGTGCATAAGGGCTGCCTCAATCTCGAGTATACCCAAAGACCCGTTGCTTGCAGGTTCAACCTTTTGCATAACAGGTTGCAGCTTACGTAGATAACTATCAGCCTCGTCTATCAGTCCCAACTTTACACACGATTGCAACATAGGCGATGCTGTCTTCAATGCCAGTGGGGTAGAGCCTGTGCCCAATATCTCATCAAAGTGGGGCACAATAGTCTGTCGAGCTCCCTTATAATCGTTTTGCTTAAGAAGAGCCGAGGCTTTTGTTGCCAATGCAGAGAACAGCTCTACCGTATCCTTTGCCTCTGTAGCCCATCGTGTAGCCTCTTCGGCATAGCTGATACCTTCTTTTAGGCGGTCGGTCTCTACGAACATCACAGCAATATTATTATATAGGTTTGCCACATAATCCTTCAGTCCCACGCGTTTCGACACCTCAATGCCGTGTTGGTAAGCCCACATAGCCGAATCGGCAAGTCCCAATCGTCGGTATACTATGCCACATGTAGAGTATTGGTTAATCAGTACCTCGTCGCTTCCAATACGTTCTCCCTCGCTAATAGCCTGTCTGCAAAGAGGCAAGGCATCTGCCATACGTCCAAGAATAAGCATGTTGTTAGCCTTCTCGCCTACAGCCATTGCGTGCACAGTATCGTCAATGCCGTTGAGGTTAAGCACAGAGTCGAGCAAGGTCAAGGCAGAGTCGGGTCGTGACATAGCTGTAAGTTCACTTGCCGCATTCAGCAAACTTTCTGCTTTGGATTGTTCCTGTGTAACCGTAGGCTTGCTGTTGCATGCTGCTAATGATGCTATAAGAGTCGCTAATATAATAAGGCGTAGATGTCTGCGCATAATGTATTTGTTTGATGAGGTTGTTGAATTGATATTTGTGCAAATTTATTTAATTAAATTGGGATATACAAGAAATAGGTGGCGATAAATACTATTGACCATATTTTTTGAGTGATGCACCTGTAAACTGCATTTTCATGCCTCTTCTTCATGTAATCATTGTTACATAATACAATAGTGTGCAACGCCTTAGTGTTAAACGATTGTGACTATCTGTTAATATCTGTTGTGTACGCACACATAACCTTGCTTTATATCAATAAAACCGCTAAAAGAAGCTAAATAAATGCCGAAATGTTTGCGCACACAGAAATTCTTTGTACCTTTGCATCGTCAAAAGGTTAATAGATTGTTTAGGTTAGTAGTAATAGATTTAGGTTTTTAGTTATTAGGTTTAAGGTAAATTGAACGATTGTTTAACAGGTACTAATGAGAGTCCGTGAGGATTTTCATTTAATACAGAAAGTTTTTTAAGTTAAACATAGCAATACGGCGCAGCTCGTTGAGAGTTGCGCCGTTGTTGTTTTTAGGCGTGACATCATGTTGTTTTGTTGATAAGAGAGTCTTGTCGTTGTACATAGTTACGTGTTACACGCTGCCTTCGGCGACGCTACACAAGCTGTCAATTCTGCTTTCTATGTTAATATCCAAATGTTTTGACCATTATTTTCAATTTATGC
>ERZ1034939.386-NODE-386-length-29363-cov-11.911867_pt1 | contig 29363 bp, 27 predicted proteins | sample MGYA00520626_ERZ1034939 | MGnify/ENA primary metagenome ERZ1034939 (study PRJEB33766, sample SAMN09781751) | gut metagenome | biome: gut microbiome | host: Homo sapiens | place: Madagascar | study: EMG produced TPA metagenomics assembly of the PRJNA485056 data...
TGATCCGACATTATACGATACCTCCGTCAATACGTTTTTCATCAAGATAAGAATCACTGGTGATCCAGGAGTTTGCACCTGTCTTCTGATACTGGATGCCTGCAGGCAGCAGATCCTGATCCGGCATAGAATATGGTTTTTCCGGGTAATCTTTTTCAAGTGCCTTTACGAGGGCATGTGTCGGACAGACATCGACACAGCGCAGACATCCTTTGCAGTGCCGGTAATCAAGTCCCTGGTTGACCATTGTTTCTTTTCCCTTATAAATTCCAGGAGCAAACTGAAATACCATATCCGGGCAGGTGGAGTCACACAGTCCGCAGTTGATACAACGTTCCTGCAGAAAGAGAGGGATATAACCTTCACGGGACGGGGAGAGATCGTTTGATACGGTGCTTCCGGGACGCGTATTGATCCCGCCGATCGGAGCATTTTTATATCCCCAGACATAGGTCTCTTTTGCGAGAGCAGAGGAGGCGGGGGAGTCTAAGGCCATGTCAGAGGCGTGTTTGGATCTATGGGAAAGTTTTTGTTCGGAAGTTTTTTCATACCCCATTTTTAAACCAAGCAGGTTTGCTTCGATCAGAGCCGGATATTTTTTCCCAACCGTATTTTTGCAGAGTGATTCGACAGATTCCATCGGGATAAAGGGACAGGCTCTGGCGATTGCCCCGAGCATGACCATGTTGATGCGGGATCTGGATTTCATGGCGATAGAGAGTGCGTCCAGACAATATAGTGTTCCAATGGGAATATTGTATTTTTCTGCCGCTTCATCGCATGACAAAGGTGTATTTAGAACAATTTTTGTGTCGGCGGAAATTCCGTCTAATACCGGATAAGTACCGATCAGTCCTTCGTGGAAAATGCCAAGTACATGCGGTCTTAAGACAGGACTGTTGATGCGAAGCGGGGTGGAAGCAGGACTCCAGCGGATATAGGATTTTACCGGCGAACCGCGTTTTTCGGAACCGTAGCTGGAAAAACTCAAGGAGTTTAAGGAAAGGTATAAGGCACCGAGTTCGCCGAGCATTTTTCCACAGAGATTTGCGCCGAGACCGCCGATACTCTCTAACCGTATTTCAAAATAACCATATTCATTTGTGACAGGGAGTGTTACAGCTGGGTACATAAGATCCTCCATTTTTGTCCGGTTTTGTGACATGTAAATTTGCATGCACAGCAGTCATTAGGTAAAATATCAATGATGCTTATAGTGTGCACGGAATGCAGGAAATTATGTATGCCTTTTATTTAAGCCTGGTATCTTTACATTCGGGGGGAAAGTGATTAGAATAGACAGGTAAGTTTTATGGGTGGTGTTATATATGAAAGAAAAAATCATAGCATTTGTAAAAAAAGAAACAGTGCTGGCCGTTGCAGCAATTTTAGCGGTAATATCCGCTTTTTTTGTGCATCCGGATCAGCAGTATGTGAATTATATTGATTTTCGTGTACTGGGAATATTGCTTTCACTGATGATCATTATGGCGGGGGTACAGAATAACGGGATTTTTGATGAAATCGGGCGGAGGCTTTTAGCGCATACGAAAAATACAGCCCAACTGGCATTTGTGCTTGTTTTTTTGTGTTTTTTTTCCAGTATGGTCATTACAAATGATGTTGCGCTTCTGACGTTTGTTCCGTTTGCACTTCTGACTTTGCAAAAATGCGGTCAGGAGCGTCTTATGGTTCCGGTCATCGTACTTCAGACGATAGCAGCAAATCTTGGCAGTATGCTGACACCGATCGGAAATCCACAGAATCTGTATCTTTATAATCTCGCCGGAATGAATGTCGGGGAATTTATCGTATTTATGCTTCCATATACCGTTATTTCCGGTGTACTGCTTGCACTGACGATTTTTGTTTTAAGTGCGAGAAAAAGGAAGATCAGACTGACCGAATGTCATTTTTCGGAAGAGAAAAAGGAAATGAACAAAAAGCTGACAGTCATGTATGTGGTTTTATTTGTGATGGCACTTCTTGTTGTGGCAAGAATCCTGCCATATTATATTTTGCTTGCGGCAGTGGTTTTAGCGGTATTTCTGGCAGACAGAAAGGTGCTTGCACAGGTGGACTATTGTCTGATCTTTACCTTTATCGCTTTCTTTATTTTCACCGGAAATATCGGACGGCTGCCGGTGTTTCAGAAAACATTGCAGACATTGGTGAATGGAAGGGAACTTTTCGTTGGACTTGTGGCAAGCCAGGTGATCAGTAATGTCCCGGCGGCATTGTTGTTATCTGGATTTTCAAGTGATTTAAAGCAGCTTTTACTGGGTGTGAATTTAGGAGGGCTTGGTACACTGATTGCTTCCATGGCGAGTCTGATCTCCTATAAGATCTATGCACATAATTATAACCGAACCAAGGGGTATTATCTGTTGTGGTTTCATCTGGCAAATATCATATTCCTTGCTGTGCTTGTGCTGCCCGCACTGGTAATGAGGTGAAGCAGAAATGAGGATTAAAATGCGGGAAAAACAATTAGATAAAGAAAGTATGAAGGGAACCATCTATGTGCTGCTCTCTGCAGTATGTTTCAGTACAGGAGGCGTTCTGATAAAGTCGATTCCGTGGAGTTCCATTACGATCCAGGGAATCCGCAGTATTTTTTCATTTATGCTGATCGCCTCTTATATGGTGGTCACAAAACGAAAATTTGTATGGAATAAGACGGTACTGTTTGGTGCCATCTGCAATACAGTTATGGCACTGACATTTGTCTCTGCGACAAAGATGACAACGGCGGCAAATGCGATCGTGCTCCAGTTTACAGAGCCGATCTTTGTGATCCTGCTGATGTGGATATTATATAAGAAGAAACCGAAAAAGGCGGCAGTGATCGCGTGCGCGGTCGTGTTCGCAGGGATATTGTGTTTCTTTTTAGATTCCTTAAGTGCCGGCGGAATGGCAGGAAATCTGCTTGCTGTATTTTCAGGATTTACCTATGCATTGGTTATGATGATGAAAGGTTTCCCTGGTTCTGATTTTGAGTCATCACTTTTAGCATCCCATGTTATGAGTTTATGTATCGGTTTGCCGTCGTTTATGGGAGAGACCGATCATTCTGCGAAGGCATGGATCTGCATTATCCTTCTCGGTGTGATCCAGTTTGGATTATCCTACATCTTTTTATCGAGGGGCTTAGATTGTGTTTCACCGGTTACGGCATCCTTAACTTCTACATTAGAGCCGATCTTGAACCCGATTCTTGTTGCGATCTTTTGCGGAGAGACGATCGGACGCACGGCGTTTATCGGGGCTGCGCTCGTGATCGGGGCTGCTGCATGCTACAATGTTTATGAGGCGGCGCATAAGGATTAGAATCATCAGGGAAAAAGGAATCACAGGAAGAAATAAAGGCATGTTACAGAATCACAGAAATGTGGTTCTGTATTTTTTTACCCATTTTTTACATAATACTCCACACCCATTTTACAATCACCGCTTAGGATAAGGAAAAAAGAGAAAAGCAAAAAAGCCGGGCAGAAGGAAAAACAGGCAGGATAAAAATTCTGGAAAAGAAAAACCATCAGAAAAAAGAAGAAACCGGCAGGAATGGAGTAAAAAATGGAAAGAACACTCGTGTGGGGACACCGTGGTGCGAGCGGATACGCACCGGAAAATACAATGGCAGCTTTTGAGAAAGCGGTGGAGCTTGGCGCAGACGGGATCGAGCTGGATGTGCAGCTTACGAAAGACGGAGAACTTGTTGTCATCCACGATGAAACGATTGACCGTGTGAGCGATGGAAGCGGCTGGGTAAAAGATTTTACTTATGCGAAGTTGATAAAGCATAATTTCAACCGCACGCATCCGGAATATGAGCATGCACAGATTCCCACATTAGAGGAAGTATATGCGTTGATAAAGCCAACAGATCTGACAATTAATGTGGAAATCAAGACAGGTGTTGTATTTTATCCGGAGATTGAGGAGCGGGTGTTAGACCTCACAGAGCGTATGGGACTGATAGAACGTGTGATTTTTTCTTCATTTAATCATTATTCCATACAAAAAATCAAGGAGATCAATCCACAGGCGAAGACCGGAATGCTTTATGAAGACGGGATTGTCAATCCGGTCAGTTATGCATCTTATGTGGTAGGCGCAGATGCACTGCATCCGGCACTTTATAATATTCAGTATGAAGGATTTATGGAAGAGTGCAGGAGGCAGAAAAAGAAAGTCCATGTATGGACTGTAAATGAGGAAAAATATATGCGGCTTGTCTGTGCGGCACGTGCCGATGCAATGATCACAAATTACCCGGACCGTGGCAAAAAAATTGCGGAAGAGTACAGTGATGGGAAATTGACACCGGAGCTGGTGAAATTGTTGAAGCATAAAGAAATGGCGGCGTTATGAATGCGGCAGGCAGTCTGTATTTTGCAGACGAAGAATACCGGAACTGGCAAAAAAATCTGGTGGAACCATATTTAAAGCAATATCGGAAATATGGCTGCTTTCACAGTTATGACGGGGCAGTCATTTTTTATCAGCAGTATCTTAATGCAGAGGCGGACACCTGTATTGTGATCTCACACGGATTCAGCGAGTTTGCGGAAAAATATAACGAGGTTATTTATTATTTCTTACAGCAGGGCTGTTCTGTTTATATCTTAGAACATCGTGGGCATGGTTATTCAGAACGTGAAGTCCCGGATGCACAGAAAGTATATATCCGCAATTTTGAAGATTATGTAAAAGACTTAGACTGCTTTATGAAGAAAATGAATTACCGGATGGAGCAGCACAGGATTCTTTTTGCACATTCTATGGGCGGTGCGATCGCAGCGCGGTATGTTGAGGAACATCCGAAAGTATTTGAACGAGCAATCCTTTCCTCACCGATGTTTCGGATGCGGACTGGAAAGTATCCGTGGTGGGCAGCAAAAATGACGGCAGCTTTTTATGTGAAAACAAAAAGAGGTGATCGTTATGCTGCAGGACAGAGCGGATTTTCCGGCAGACCGGATTTTGAGCATAGCAGCTGCATTTCAAGAGAACGCTATTACTATATTTTTGAACAAAGACTGGAAAATTCCAGGTACCAGACGAATGGAGGTACATATGGATGGCTTCTGGCAGCGATGAAGGCAACAGAGGTACTGATGCAAAAAAAGAACTTAGAGCGCATTAAGATTCCTGTTTTGATCTTTATAGCAGGAAATGATCATATGGTAGATAATCGTGCGATCGCAGTTTTTGCAAATCATGTGGATACAGCTTCATTGGTCTGTATGCCGGCATCCAAACATGAAATTTTTAATGCAGATTATAAAACAAGATGCAGATATTATCATGAAATTTTTGATTTTATCATGAAGAATCGAGGTTAGTGAAAATGAAACAGAAATTGAATAAACTTGAAAAATACTGGGTAATGTATGATGTCGGAAACTCTGCCTTTGCACTTTTAGTGTCCACGATCATACCGATCTATTTTAAAAATATGGCAACACAGAACGGCATATCTGCTGCTGACTCTACGGCATATTTAAGCTATGCGATCTCAATTTCCACTTTGATCGTGGCAATTTTAGGGCCGGTGCTCGGAACGGTTGCAGATGGAAAGAACCGGAAGAAACCATTATTTACACTTTTTATGATGGTAGGAGTTATTGGATGTGCCGCACTTGCACTTCCGAAGAGTGCCATGTTATTTCTGGTGGTATTTGTGATCACCAAAGTCGGATTTTCCGGCAGTCTCATCTTTTATGATTCCATGCTTGTGGATGTGACAACGGATGAGCGCATGGATGATGTTTCCTCTCAGGGATATGCATGGGGATATATTGGAAGCTGCGTGCCTTTTATTGCCAGCCTTGCCCTGATCTTTGGGGCAGATTATATCGGTATCAGCGGTACGATGGCAACCGCGATAGCATTTGTTATCAATGCTTTGTGGTGGGGAGTCGTTACGATTCCGCTTTTAAAGAATTATAAGCAGAACTATTATGTGGAAACAAGAACAAGCGGAGTAACAGAAACGGTAAAAAGACTTGGAAGTGTGTGCGGTGAGATTAAAAATAACAAAAAAGTATTTCTTTTTCTGGTTGCGTTTTTCTTCTATATAGATGGTGTATACACAATTATCGAAATGGCAACTTCTTATGGAAAAGATGTCGGAATCAGCGATACGAGCCTTCTCCTTGCACTGCTTTTAACACAGATCGTTGCATTTCCGTGTGCTATCATTTTCGGCAGACTGGCACAGAAATTTGATACAGCACGTCTGATCGCGGTATGTATCGGTGCATATTTTCTGGTTGCCGTTTATGCGCTCTGGCTTGATGCGGCATGGAAATTCTGGATGATGGCAACTTTTGTCGGAGTATTTCAAGGAGCGATCCAGGCATTATCGCGTTCTTATTATGCGAGGATCATACCGAAAGAAAAATCCAGTGAATATTTTGGAATTTTTGATATTTTTGGAAAGGGAGCATCTTTTATGGGAACGATGCTCATGGGAATCTCCACGCAGATTTTTCATACTTCAAAAGCAGGTGTTATCGTGATCGCAGCAATGTTTGTGATCGGGTTTGTCGTTTTTAAGCTTCAGGCAAATGCGATGCAGCACAAAGAAAAGGATTTTGCACAGAAAAATGTACGGGATGAGTTCGAAGCAGAAGATCAAAATGATTATTATGAAGACGAAGATGATTACGAAATAGGAGATATGGATTTTGCCGAAGAAAGATTCTAAAAATCAGAAAAAACGCATAGGAATAAAAGAGACTTTAGAGGGAGCAGATACCTTGCTCATGGAAAAACAATTAAAAGAACAAATCGAAGCACCTATGGTAAGATTTTCTTACGCATATGCTATGGATGTAGTGCAGGCAAAATTAAAAATGATCAATGCGGACCTGACGGAGCAATTTGGCCGTCAGGTTATTCGTACTATGACGGGACGGATCAAACAGACGGACAGTATTGCCAAAAAGCTGATGCGAAAGGGCAGGGAAGTAACGTTTCAGGCTGCGGTAGATACTTTAAACGATATTGCCGGGATCCGCGTCGTCTGTTTTTTTTGTGATGATATTTACCGTGTGGCGGATTATGTAAAAAAGCAGAAGGACATCACGCTGCTCAAAGAAAAGGATTATGTGAAAAATCCCAAAAAGAGCGGTTACCAGAGTATCCATCTGATCGTGGGTGTTCCAGTCACTTATCTGGAAAAGACAAAGGAAGTAAGGGTGGAGATACAGATCCGTTCCTTTGCCATGGACTATTGGGCAGAGCTTGATAATCAGATGTGTTATAAGAAAAATGCAGGACAGATTGAAAATGTGGAGCAGGCAACAAAAAATTATTCTGATGTGATCGCAAAAGTAGATAACCAGATGTTAGAACTGCGCAGACAGATCGAGAAGATGTAAAAGACAGGATAGAGAAGATGCAGAAAACAGCATCGGGAAGATGTAAAAGACCGGATCAGGAAGCTGTAGAAAACAGATGAAAATGTGTAAAACGAAGGAGAAAAAAATGGCAGAGAAAAAGCAAAAATACTTTGAAAACAGGGAATTATCGTGGTTAAAGTTTGATGAACGTGTTTTAGAGGAGGCAGCAGATCTGGCGGTTCCATTGTGTGAGCGCATGTCATTTTTATCTATTTTTCAGAGCAATCTGGATGAATTTTTTATGGTAAGGGTAGGTTCCCTTCATGACCAGATGCTTGTAGATAAGAATGCGCGGGATAACAAAACGAAAATGACTGCAAAAGAACAGCTTGCAGACATTTTTGATGCGGCAAGGATCTTATCAGAACAAAAAGATCTGGTGTACCGGAATTATATGCAGCTTTTAAAGGAGCAGGGCGTTGAGCTTCTTAGTTTTGCGGATATGCAGCCAGATGATAAAGTTTTTCTGGAACATTATTTTAAAGAGGCACTGATGCCGCTTTTATCTCCCCAGGTAATCGGAAAAAAACAGCCATTTCCGTTTTTAAAAAATAAGGAAATCTATGCGGTTGTTGTGCTTGGAACAAAAAGTGGTGAAAAACTTGGAATTATTCCATGCAGCAATGAAGTATTTGAGCGTCTGATCAAGGTTCCTTCGGGAAAAGGGCGTTATATGTTAGTGGAGGAACTGATCCTTCATTTTCTGCCGCTGGTGTTTGAACGCTATACGGTAAAGAGCAAATCGCTGATCCGTATTATCCGCAATGCAGATATCGATGTGGATGAGGCATTTTATGATGAGGATCTCGACTACCGGGATTCCATGGAAAAACTGATCCGCACCAGACGCAGACTCTGCCCGGTAAAACTGGAACACAGCCGGGTGCTGGATGTGACGATCATTGAAAATCTGCGCAAAGAACTTGGAATCGGAGCAGATCAGGTCTATTTTTCAGAAGCACCGTTAGAATTGTCCTTCTTTTCACAGATACAGGACTCTCTGCGTGACAGAAAAGAGCTGTTTTTTGAAAAAAGAATACCACAGCAGCCATCATGCATCCGCAATGATCTTCCGATGATCGACCAGATCGAAGAAAAAGACCGGTTTTTAAGTTTTCCATATGAGAGTATGAAGCCATTTATCCGGCTGTTAAAAGAGGCGGGGGAGGATGAGAGAGTTGTATCCATCAGGATGACGCTCTACCGTGTAGCAAAAAATTCCCAGATTGTAGAGGCATTGATCGATGCCGCTGAGAATGGAAAAGAGGTTGTTGTACTGGTAGAACTTCGTGCCCGCTTTGATGAAGAAAATAATATCGAATGGTCAAGAAGGTTAGAGGATGCTGGCTGCCGCATCATTTATGGGATCGACCACATCAAGGTACATTCGAAACTCTGCCAGATCACCTATAAAAAAGGGGAAGAGATCCGTCATATAACGCAGATCGGAACCGGTAATTATAATGAAAAGACAGCAAAATTATACACGGATCTGTCAGTCATGACAGCAAATGAAAAAATCGGCGAGGAGGCGGCAGAGGTCTTTCATGCGCTGTGCTTAGAACAGCTTGTGGAGAAAACGAAATATCTTTTAGTCGCACCGAAGTGTCTGCAGAGCAAGGTACTTGCCATGATTGATGAGGAGATTAAAAAAGCCAAAGAGGGAAAATCTGCTTATATCGGTGCAAAGATGAATGCATTGACGGATAAGGTCATCATTGACAAACTGATCGAAGCATCCAAAGCAGGCGTAAAGATCGAGCTGATCATCCGTGGAATCTGCTGTCTGATCCCGGGTGTGGAGGGATATACCGAAAATATCCGGGTGATCAGCATTGTAGGCAGATATCTGGAACATTCCAGAATCTATCTGTTTGGAGCAGAAGAAGAAACAGCAAAAGTTTACATTGCATCTGCAGATTTTATGACCAGAAATACAACAAAGCGTGTTGAGGTCGCAGCACCGGTCTGGGATAAGGCGATCAAAGAACGCATTATGGATATGTTCCACCTGATGTTAAAAGACAATGTAAAAGCAAGGGAACTCGGCAGCGACGGCAATTATTCGAGGGTAACGGATTCGGATGTAAAGCTCAATTCCCAGGAGTACTTCTTTGCCATGAGCTACCAGCAGGCGGAAAACGCAGAAAAGTAAGCGAAACGTTTACCATTATTTTACATACATTTTACCAAACCTCTCTCATGTATTTTACATAAGTGCATTAAAGTAAAAACTGTCAAAAGGAAATGAAAAGAAAACAGCAGGATGGACGCCCTGCAAATTGAAAAAAGAGAGGATTAAGAAAATGAAAAAGAAAGTAATGTGTATGTTATTAACAGGTATGATGGCAGCCAGCATGATCGCAGGCTGTGGTAACAGTGGAAATGCAAGTGCAAATGCCGGAGCAGATACAAATACAGATGCAAGTGCAGATGCAGCGGACAGTTCAGCAGATCAGTCAGCAGATGTTACACCAGATACGACAGCTGCAAATTCAGCATCAGCAGCAACCGGCGATTTTGACAACAGCGAGTACATCAACGTTGTATCCCGTGAGGATGGTTCCGGTACAAGAGGAGCATTCATCGAGCTGTTCGGTGTAGAAGAGAAAAATGAAGCCGGTGATAAAATTGATAATACAACGGATGAAGCAATCATCACAAACAGTACCGATGTTATGTTAACAACAGTAGCCGGTGATGAATACTCCATCGGATATGTATCACTTGGTTCTTTAAATGAAAGTGTAAAAGCAGTTTCCATCGATGGAGCAGAAGCTACCGTAGATAATATCAAGAGTGGAGATTATACGATCGCAAGACCATTTAATATTGCAACAAAAGGAACACCAAGTGATGTAGCACAGGATTTTATCAACTTCATCATGAGTGCAGACGGACAGGCAGTTATTTCTGATAACAAATACATCCCGGTAGATGACGGTGCGGCAGCATTTGAGTCAAACGGTGCAAGTGGAAAAATCGTTGTAGCAGGATCTTCTTCCGTAACACCTGTTATGGAAAAATTGAAAGAGGCATATGTTGCAGTCAACAGCGGTGCAGAGATCGAGATCCAGGAGAGCGATTCCACCACAGGTATGACAGCAGCTATGGATGGAACCTGTGATATCGGTATGGCTTCCCGTGAATTAAAAGATTCTGAGACAGAGGGCGGCTTAACAGCAACCGTGATCGCAATGGATGGTATTGCAGTTATTGTAAACAATGACAACCCGACTACAGATCTTTCTAAAGATACAGTCAAAGGCATCTACACAGGCGAAATCACATCATGGGATGGCGTTACAGAGTAATACAGACAGATACAAACCACTAAATTTCATAGAATTCCTTATTATAGAACTTTAAGTAAAGACCGGGAGAGACAGATACTCTGCCGGTCTTTACATAAATAATGTACACAACTTTTTATCAGTCTGGAGAAAAATAATGAATCATATCAAAGAAAAAGTAATGGAAGGCGTTTTCCTCTTTACGGCAGTCATATCCATTATCGCGGTAGCCTTAATCTGTGTGTTTTTGTTTGCAAACGGATTTCCGGCAATGCAGAAAATCGGTGTATGGCAGTTTTTGTCGGGCAAGGTATGGAAACCGACCAATAATATATTCGGAATCTTTCCGATGATCTTAGGAAGTATTTATGTAACCGGAGGAGCACTTTTAATCGGAGTCCCGGTTGGAATACTGATGTCAATCTTTATGGCCCGCTTCTGTCCGGAAAAACTGTACCGCATTTTAAAACCGATCGTGGATCTCTTAGCAGGCATCCCTTCTATTGTATATGGATTTTTCGGTCTGGTCGTATTGGTGCCGTTTATCAGAGAACATTTTAAAGGAAATGGAAACAGTATCTTAACCGCTTCGATCCTGCTTGGAATCATGATCCTGCCGACAATTATAGGCGTATCAGAATCAGCGATCCGTGCGGTGGAAAACAGCTATTACGAGGGAGCACTTGCACTTGGAGCAACCCATGAGAGAAGTGTTTTTACCGTGATCGTTCCGGCAGCAAAATCCGGTATCATGGCAGCAGTCGTGCTCGGTGTCGGACGTGCGATCGGTGAGACGATGGCGGTTATGATGGTAGCCGGAAACCAGGCGCGGGTTCCATCGAGTATTTTTAAAGGTGTCCGTACCTTAACGGCAAATATTGTAATGGAAATGGGATACGCAACGGATCTTCACCGGGAAGCATTGATCGCAACCGGTGTGGTACTGTTTGTGTTTATCCTCATCATCAATGTCTCTTTCTCTATTTTAAAGAGACGTACAAAGGATAATTAGAAAGGGCGGAATCAGATGGAAAAACATATGGAATCTGAGATTGCTGCGATCAATCAGCAGTCTTTGAAAGACAAGATCAAATCATATATGAAACATCCGGGTTCATTCATATTGCTGCTTTTAGTGCTGATAGCAGCAGTGCTGACCGTAGGCGTTTTAGTGTTTCTGGTGGGGTATATTTTAATCCGCGGTATCCCGTACTTAAAACCATCGCTGTTTGCATGGACATATAACTCAGATAACGTGTCAATGCTTCCGGCAATGATCAATACACTGTTTATGACAGTGCTGGCACTTTTGTTATCCGTGCCGTTTGGCGTAGGTGCAGCGATCTACCTTGTAGAATATGCAAAAAAAGGAAACAAGCTGGTTGGGATCATCCGTGTTACGGCGGAGACACTTTCCGGCATTCCGTCCATCATTTACGGACTGTTCGGTATGTTATTTTTTGTGACGGCATTAAAGTGGGGCTATTCAATGATGGCAGGTGCGGCGACACTCGCGATCATGGTGCTCCCGGTCATCATGAGAACGACTGAGGAAGCACTTTTGTGTGTCCCTGATTCATTTCGCGAAGGAAGTTTCGGACTCGGCGCAGGAAAACTGCGTACCATATTTAAGATCGTACTACCAAGTGCAATTCCGGGTATTTTATCCGGCATCATCTTAGCAATCGGACGAATCGTAGGAGAGACGGCGGCACTTATTTATACATCAGGCACAGTTGCAAATCTTGCGGGATTTTTCGATTCCGGACGTACCCTGGCAATTCACATGTATTCGCTGTCTCGTGAGGGTATGCATACAAATGAGGCATATGCGACAGCAGTTGTACTTCTTGTCGTGGTACTGATCATCAATGGGGTATCTTCCCTGATCGCAAAGAAGTTTGAAGCACCGAAGCAGTAGAATGGAGAGAAAAAATGGCAGAAAAATTTAAAATTTCAAACCTTGATTTATATTATGGTGATTTTCATGCATTAAAAGATATCAATATGTCGATCGGCTCAAATGAAATTACCGCTTTTATCGGACCGAGCGGCTGCGGAAAATCCACCTTTTTAAAAAGTTTAAACAGAATGAATGATTTAGTGGAAGGATGTAAGATCACCGGAAGTGTTCTTTTGGATGGAGAAGATATTTACAATGGCATGGACGTCAATCTTTTAAGAAAACGTGTCGGAATGGTATTCCAGAAACCAAATCCGTTTCCAATGAGTATTTATGACAATATCGCATATGGACCAAGAACACACGGTATCCGCTCCAAGGCAAAGTTGGATGAGATCGTGGAAAAATCCCTGCGGGATGCGGCGATCTGGGATGAGGTAAAGGACCGTCTGAAAAAAAGTGCGCTCGGCATGTCCGGTGGACAGCAGCAGAGACTTTGTATCGCCAGGGCACTTGCTGTGAACCCGGAAGTCATCTTAATGGATGAGCCGACTTCAGCACTTGACCCGATCTCAACATCAAAGATCGAGGATCTTGTCATTGAACTGAAAAAACAGTACACGATCATTATGGTAACACATAACATGCAGCAGGCAGTCCGTGTCTCGGATAAGACCGTATTTTTCCTGTTAGGGGAAGTGATCGAGTCGGGTGAGACAGAGCGGTTATTCTCCGTGCCGCAGGATAAGCGGACAGAGGATTACATCACCGGACGTTTTGGATGATACTGCGGGCTGGGTCAGCCATGACATACAGAAAAAAGTGTAGAAATGTAGATCAATCTATAACAGGAAAAGAAAGAGGGAAGTGGAAAATCATGAGAAACAGATTTGACAGACAGCTTCAGGTATTGAACGATGAATTGATTGAGATGGGAAGCCTGATCGAGCAGGCAATCGAGATGGCATGTTCGGCGCTGGTCAGACAGGATGTGGAGAAAGCGCAGAAGGCGATCAGCTTTGATGAGGAGATCGACCATCAGGAGCGCGATATTGAAAGCCTCTGCATGAAATTATTATTGCAGCAGCAGCCGGTGGCAAAAGATCTCCGCCTGATCTCAGCAGCACTGAAAATGATCACAGATATGGAGCGTATCGGGGATCATGCATCCGATATTTCGGAAATGACAATCTTAATGGCGGACGCTGCTTATGAAACCGGGGATCCGATCAATCTTGACCTGATCAAGGCAATGGCAAAAGAGACAACAAATATGGTCATCAAAAGTGTGGATGCATTCGTGCAGAAAGACATGGATATGGCACACTGGGTCATCAAAGAAGATGATGTGGTGGATGATCTGTTCAACCAGTTCAAACAGCAGCTCATCAAAAAGATCAATGAAAATGTAAAAAATGGTGAGCAGGCAACGGATATGCTGATGGTTGCAAAATATTTTGAGCGTATCGGAGACCATGCGACCAATATTGCGGAGTGGGTAATTTATTCTATTACCGGGCAGCATGAAAATTAAAAATAGACAAAAATAAATGGTTTCTTTGAGATTTTACATAGATTTTACATAAAGTTGACGGCGAATTTACATACTCCTTTTTATGCTAATTGCAAAATGACGAAAAATGCTGTATAAATAAATTATATGTCAAAAAAACGTAAAGAATAAGAAAAGCGGCATACAAAAGGAGATTGAGATGGATATTTTTGGAGTACTGACCCTCATTGGCGGATTGGCACTGTTCCTGTACGGAATGAATGTAATGGGTGCCGGACTGGAGAAGATGTCAGGAGGTAAATTAGAGAAGATCTTAGAGACTCTGACATCAAACCCGATCAAGGCAGTGTTGCTTGGTGCAGGTGTAACGGCAGTGATCCAGTCGTCATCGGCGACGACGGTTATGGTGGTTGGTTTTGTAAATTCCGGTATTATGAAGCTGTCACAGGCAGTCGGCATCATTATGGGTGCAAATATCGGAACAACGGTAACGTCATGGCTTTTGAGCTTAAGTGGACTGCAGGGGGATAACTTTTTTATCCAGATGTTAAAACCATCCTCCTTCTCACCGATCCTTGCAATGATCGGTATCATACTTTGTATGTCGAAAAAGAGCGACAAGAAAAAAGATATCGGTGAGATCTTACTTGGATTTGCAGTATTGATGTACGGTATGGAGAGCATGAGCGGGGCGGTAGAACCGCTTGCAGATGTGCCGGAATTTACGAATATCTTAACGATGTTCCACAATCCGTTCCTTGGTGTATTGGCAGGAGCTGTACTTACTGCGATCATACAGAGTTCCTCTGCATCGGTCGGAATTTTACAGGCACTGTCTGTAACAGGAGCATTTACCTATGGCTCTGTGATCCCAATCATCATGGGACAGAATATCGGTACCTGTGTGACGGCAATGATTTCAGCAATCGGTGCAAACAGAGGTGCAAAGAGAACGGCATTCGTGCATCTTTATTTTAACGTGATCGGCACAGTTCTGTTTCTGGTATTGTTTTATACAGGCAATGCGCTGATCGGATTTGAATTTACCAATGAAGTCGTTGGAGCAGCGGGAATCGCAATGATCCATACCATATTTAATGTGTTCGCGACTCTTGTTTTACTGCCGTTTACAAAGGGATTAGAGAAGCTGGCTTACTTGACGATCCCGAAAACAGCAGAGGAGCAGAATCAGAAAGAGGATGTATTTGTGATCTTAGACGACCGCTTCTTAAGCAGTCCTGCATTTGCCATTGAGCAGTGTCACTCTCTGGCAAACCAGATGGCGAAGATCACACACGAAGGATTTTTAGAGGCGATGACCGTACTGGATGAGTACTCCGAAGAAAAAATCGAGGATGTCATTGCAAAAGAAAACATCGTGGATACCTATGATGACAAACTCAGTGCATACTTAACGAAGTTAAGCAGCCAGAATTTATCTTACAAAGACAGTCTGAAGGTAACATCACTGCTTCACTGCCTGACAGATTTTGAGCGAATTTCCGACCATTCCATCAACGTGGTGGAAAATGCACAGCAGATGTATAAAGAGGGCGCTGTATTTTCCAAGAAAGCAAAGGAAGAAATGAAGGTATACAGCACAGCACTCCGTGATATCTTAGAGCGTACCACGAACGCATTTGTGGATGGTGATGAGGCACTTGCGCGTACGGTAGAACCGTTAGAAGAAGTCATTGATGAGTTAAACAAGACAGTAAAGAAAAACCATATGAAGCGTCTTAGAAAAGGGAAATGTACCATTGAGCTTGGTCTTGTATTGTCAGATCTTGCAATGAACTATGAGCGTGTTGCAGACCATTGTTCGAATATCGCGGTATATATGATGCAGTTAGAGGATACCCAGTTAGAGGAACACAGTTTTACCGAGCAGCTGGATGCAGAGGAGAGCGCAGAGTTTACAAAACAGTTAAACGAGTTCGAGAAGATGTATCAGATTTAAGTGTGAAGGATTTTTAGCAATCGAATATTTGCATGGAACACAGTTGGTGTACAAAAAAGACGCTTGAAAATGGAGATTGAGGGAAAATATGGCAACAATCTATATAGTGGAAGACGATATTAATATTCGTGAAATTGAGCGGTATGCACTCAAAAACAGTGGCTATGAAGTGGAAGAATTTGAGGGCAGTGCACCATTTTTTAAGCGTCTGGAAAAAAATATTCCGTCACTGATCCTTTTAGATATCATGCTTCCGGGGGAGGACGGACTGGATATTTTAACAAAGATAAGGGCAGATAAGGCAACTGCAGAGGTTCCGGTCATCATGGTAACGGCAAAGACAAGTGAACTTGATAAAGTAAAAGGACTTGATCTTGGAGCGGATGATTATATCACAAAACCGTTTGGTGTGATGGAGCTGATCTCCCGTGTGAAGGCAATGCTTAGAAGAACAAGCCGCGTGCATGAAGATTCACAGCTGATTCATGAAGATATTCTTATGGATATGGATAAACATGCTGTTACCGTTGCAGGGCAGACGTGTGAACTGACGTTTAAAGAGTTTGAATTACTGAAGTACCTGATGCTCAATCAGGGAATCGTTTTATCAAGAGATAAGATCATGGATCAGGTATGGGGCTTCGAGTATGAGGGTGAGAGCCGTACCGTTGATATGCATATCAAAACACTGCGGCAGAAACTTGGTGCAGCGGGAAGCTGTATCAAGACCGTGCGGAATGTGGGGTACATGATAGAATGAAGAAAAAGATCAATACCGGGTTTATGTTGATTGCGGCAATCGCCATTGTGGTGACTGCCGTTTGTTCTATGTTTCTGTTTTATCAGATTTTAGAAGAACAGATATTTGATGATCTAAAGGCAAATGCACATGTTGTTTCAGTGATAAGTCCGGATCAGTTATCGAAAGATATCACTTATTCTTTGGAAACCGATGGACTGCGCATTACATGCGTGGATGAAAATGGTGATGTGGAATATGACAGCATGGAAGATGTATCTTCCATGGAAAATCATAAAGAACGTCCGGAGATCGCAGAAGCAATGAGAAATGGTGAGGGAAAATCAATCCGTGTCTCATCCACTTCGTCGAAGCATACTTTTTATTATGCACTCAGAAAAGAAGATGGAAGTGTTGTGCGTGTGGCAAAAGAGAGCGGAAGCATTTATCATCTGGTGTCTACGATGTCGGGGCTGATCTTGGCGGTTGGACTGATGGTATTTCTGATGTGTGTATTTTATTCATACCGCCTGACGCGGAGACTGATGGCACCGATCGAGAAGATGGCAGACAATATCGTTCTCGTGGATGAGACAGAAGTTTATGAGGAAATGCAGCCATTTATTTCCATGATCAAAAAGCAGCATATGGATATCTTAAACCATGCGCAGATGCGGCAGGAGTTTACAGCCAATGTCTCACATGAATTAAAAACGCCGCTGACAGCTATCTCCGGATATGCAGAACTGATCGCAAGCGGAATGACAGGCGGTGAGGATACCGTGCATTTTGCAAATGAGATCCATAGGAGCGCGGAGCGGCTGCAGTCGCTGATCAATGATATTATTAAGTTGTCAGAATTAGATGACAGTGATTTAAAACTTGAATTTGAGACGGTTGATCTGCATGAGCTTGGAGAGCAGTGCGTCAGCTCCATGCAGATGCAGGCAGAGAAAAACGAGGTGACATTGCAATTAGAGGGGACGTCTGTTCCGATGAGCGGGAATAAGACACTGCTTGAGGAACTGTTGTTTAACCTTTGCAGTAATGCGGTGCGCTACAACAAAAAAGGCGGCAGTGTCACGATCGTGACTGCCATCGAAAATACAAGACCGGTACTGATCGTAAAAGATACCGGTATCGGAATCCCAAAGGAACAGCAGGAGCGCGTCTTTGAGCGTTTCTACCGTGTTGATAAAAGCCGTTCGAAATCTACCGGCGGTACAGGTCTTGGACTTGCCATCGTAAAACACATTGTTGCCCAGCATGATGCACAGATTTCAATGACGAGTGAAGTCGGTGTGGGAACAGAGATCAAAGTTGTGTTTTAGGAGCAGTTTTTAGTAAAAAAATCTAACCGAATCCTCAAATTTATGCTACAATAAAAAGATGCAAGAAATATACGATTGAGGAGCAAAGCAGACATGTTTTCCATATCAGACATTAAACAGGAAGCATATCCGGCAGCATACCGCCGGGGAAAGGAATTGTATGAGCAGGGACTTGTACAGGAATTTTCCTATGATGTATACACGGAGGATGGCGTTCCAAAGGCAGAATTAACTGGAAAAGTAAAAGGACAAGTCGAGGATCATTATGATGTCCGGCTTGTGATAGATGAAGAATATGCGGAAGTTTCAGAGAGCCGCTGCAACTGTGAGGCATTCTGTAACTATGAGGGCATCTGCAAACACTGCGTTGCCATTGCACTCGCTTATGTGAACCGCAGACAGGCAAAAGATATTTTGAATGCAAAACTTGGCATCACTCCTGAGAAGGAGACAAAGCCTTATGCGGAAAAAGAGTTAAAGACAGATACGTCGCTGAAAAATCTGTTAAACCGTTATTCCATGCGTGCAGGTTCTACTTATCTTCTACCGGAAAATATTTACGGTAAGGTGGAGTTAGAGCCATACTTTAAAATGGAATACAGTTACGCGACAGTAGAATTTAAGATCGGAATGGAACAGAAATATGTTCTCAAAAATATTTCTGCATTTTTACATTCGATCAAAATTAACGAAAAAGTCCGTTATGGAAAAAAACTGGAATTTTATCATCATTTAGATGCATTTACGGAATCTGCAAAACGCATTATCACATTTATGGAACAGCAGGAAATGGACAAAAGGCGTCAGAGCCAGTTCCATGCGTATTATGCGTATACAGGCAGCTATGAGCGCACAATGGAGTTAGATGGTGTGGGAATCGACCGCTTTTTTGAGGCAGTTGGTGACATGCCGTTTGAGGCGGAGGTAGGATTTTTACCGGAGGATACCTATACGTTTTCACCGGAAGAGAAAAAGCCGAAACTGATTATCCGTCAGGGCGGTTCCGGTATCTTTCTGATGCTGGAAGATGATTCTGTGATCATAGGTGAAAAATATTTTTATTTTTATGATGCGGATATGATCTACCGCAGTCCTGCAGGAATGAAGGAGACAGTCGGGGAGTTTTTTGAATTTATGCACCGCCAGACCGGAGGACAGACCTATATTGCTGCAGACGAACTTGCAATGTTCTGCCGTGACCTTCTTCCTTTGCTCAAAAAATATTTTAAAGTGGAGAAAGAGGCCGGATTTGATGAGAGCCTTTATGTGCCGCCAAAACCGGAGTTTGAACTTTACTTAGACAGACAGGATATGAATACGGTAGGCGCGAAACTGATGGCTGTTTACGGGGATGATAAATATAATGTCCTTGAGAAGATCGCACCGGGGGAAGTGCGTGACCTTGCAGAGGAACTCCGCATCAAAAATCTTGTAGAACCGTATTTTAATGAATACGCCATGGCACAGACCGTGTTTGTGCTGTCACATAATGAGGAAATGCTTTACCAGCTTGTTTCAGGCGGTCTCAGAAGACTGGGCGAATTTATGACCATATATACGACGGAGAATTTCCGTAATTTAAAGGTTGTATCTTCACCGGCTGTTTCTGTGGGCATTTCGTTAAAGAGCGATCTTCTGGAATTAAAAATTCATTCCGATGAAATGTCACGGGAAGAACTTGCATATCTGCTTTCAAAATATGACCGGAAAAAGAAGTATATCCGTCTGAAAAACGGTGATTTTCTAAATATTGAAGAAGATGGACTGAGTACATTAGCGGAAGTCAGCGAGGATCTGCGCCTGACAGAAACAAACCTGAAAAAAGGCACTGTAATTGTTCCAAAATACCGCGCAATGTATCTTGATGCGGCATTAAAGAACAATCAGCTCCTATCGATCGAGAAAAATAAAGAGTTCAAGGGCATGGTCCGCAATATGAAAACGATCGAGGACAGTGACTATGAAGTGCCGGAAACGTTAAATTCGATCATGAGAAGTTACCAGAAGAATGGTTTCCTGTGGTTAAAGACACTCCGTGAAAATGGATTTGGCGGTATTTTAGCGGATGATATGGGACTTGGAAAGACGCTTCAGGTCATCAGTCTCCTGACAGCAGAACAGGAAGAGATGCAGTCCGGGGAAAAGGAGCTGCGGCGTTCGCTGATCGTGTGTCCGGCATCTTTGGTTTATAACTGGCAGAAGGAGATCTCGCGGTTTGCCCCGCAGTTGCAGACTGTCATAGTAGCCGGCAGTGTACCGGAGCGTGCATCGATCATAAGACACAGTAAAGAGGGCGAGATCCTTATTACCTCGTATGATCTGTTAAAGCGAGATGCAGAAGTGTACCAGAAATTTGTATTTGCGATCCAGGTCATTGATGAAGCCCAGTATATCAAGAATCCGTCCACCCAGGCGGCAAAAGGTGTGAAAAAGATCACTGCAGCATTCAAACTTGCATTGACCGGAACACCGATTGAAAACAGGCTCAGCGAGCTGTGGAGTATTTTTGATTATCTGATGCCGGGATTTTTATATACTTATCAGAAATTCCGGGAGGAAATTGAACTTCCAATCGCGGTGAATCAGGATGCAAACAAGATGGAACGCTTACAGCGCATGATCCGTCCGTTTATTTTAAGACGTCTGAAGGGAGATGTATTAAAAGACCTTCCGGAGAAGATCGAAGAAAATGTATTTGCAAGGTTAGATGGCGAGCAGATGCAGTTATATGATGCTTACGCGACCAGAATGAAACAGATGTTAAGTCAGCAGAACGACAAAGAATTTCAGAAAGGAAAGATGCAGATCCTTTCCGAACTTACAAAACTGCGTCAGCTCTGCTGTGATCCGGGACTTCTGTTAGAAGATTACCAGGGGGAATCGGCAAAGACGGATATGTGTATGGAACTGATCGTAAATGCGGTCGGAGCAGGACACAAGATCCTTTTGTTCTCACAGTTTACATCCATGTTAGATCGTCTGACAGAGCGTCTGAAAAAGGAAGGTATTGATTATTATCTTCTGACAGGTTCTGTCAATAAGGAAAAACGTATGCAGATGGTAGACAGCTTTAACAATGATGATGTTCCGGTATTCTGCATCAGCTTAAAGGCGGGGGGAACCGGATTAAACCTTACTTCAGCGGATATCGTCATCCACTATGATCCATGGTGGAACGTTGCGGTACAGAACCAGGCGACAGACCGTGCACACCGTATCGGACAGAAGCACGTCGTGACAGTATACAAACTTGTGGCAGAGGGAACCATCGAGGAGAAGATCATCGACATCCAGGAGCGGAAAAAGAAGCTTGCCGAGCAGGTGCTTGAGGGTGAAGGAATGGATTCTGCAAGTTTCACCAAGGAAGAAATTCTTGAGTTGCTAGGCTGATGAGTTGATTTGTACTTGTAATAAAAAGTCGGTGGAAGGGGGAACGTTTATGAAAATGTTAAAAAGATTTTTAGCAGGAATACTTGCAGTTGTTTTGTTAATCTCATTGCCTGTATCATCATTTGAGGTTTCGGCAGCATCTAAAATTCCGGGATTTAAAGCAAAAGTTACAGAGAAAAATATTTTAAAAATCCTGAACAAATATGACAAAGATGGCGCGTATGTCATGAAAAAACAGATTAATAAAGGAGATAACATCTTATGGTGGTTTTCAAATGCCAGGATTATAGATGGCATGAATACAGCTGTGCATGAGGAGACACATGGGTATAGCCACAGTTATGGAACATATTCCTTTTCAGGTACGACAACGGCATATTTTGTCGGCAATAAGAAAACCGTTTATGTTCCGCATACGGCGGTCTACCAATCGAAAGAAATGGCAAACTCCATCCCAAAACGCCTGAGAACGTTCCGGTATAATACATATGTGGCAAAGCCCAGTGCATATTTATCTTCCAATGTGGATGGGGCATATGGTCTTATGAATGAATTTATGGCATACCGCATGGGTATGAGTACGACAATTGCGCTTTTTCCATATTACAAAGCAAAGAAAGCCGGATGGGACGAGTGGCAGGTATTTATTAATAATTGCGAAAATGACAGGCTGGCATATGCCGAGTTTAAGTATTATATTCTGAATTATCTGTACTATGCAAAAAAACATCATCCGGATGTTTATAACGGAATTGTGAATAATAAAGAGTTTTGCAAGGCATACCGGACATTAGAAAGCAGTTATGTGAAATTGATCAAAGAGTATGAAAAAGATTTAAAGAAGATCAAAAAAGAGATGAAAGCTGCTGGATACCAGATGCAGATATCAGACGAAATGATTATGGTGTATTCATCGCAGGGAGCTGGAACAGGGACGGGACGTTTTACCTCTGATTATAATAAGCTTCAGAAAGAACTGCGGAAAGATAAGTATCTGTCGATTCATAGAAAGCTGGTGAAATAATGGATAGAATCATAATTTTAATCACAGTGTATCTTATTACATGTTATATATGGAAAAAGATTGACTGCTCGAGATTTATTAAGATACATAATGCAGTACTTTTTATATCCAGTATCATGGTAATTGCTGGTTGTATAACACCACTTAATCCCGTGTATATGATTTTGTGCGCAATCATCATAATATTGTTAGATTGTCTGATTAAAAAAGTATGGACTGCATAAGGTAATGTTTTTTTAACGAAACATTCATTGACAAATCATGGTGTATAAGATATGATGTGAAAACAGCGTTTGGCATAAGTGAAAAACTTATGATGAGCACAGGCTGTTTTGAAGGAAAGCAGTCTGTGAAACCGTGAGGGAGTAGTTCGCGTGATCGCGTGGTTTGTCAACATACCGGTTTCTTTTGGTGGGCACACACGAAAAGAACCTGGCAAATCTTAAAGAATGAGACTCATGTATATTTTTGTAGGGATATCTGCGAGGATATCCGGTACAGGAATATACGTGGAGTCTCTTTTTTTGTCATATTTATTTGAGAAATATTATCATTTAAAGTATGTCAGAAATTGGAAATCACTGCAGGAATGACGCATACAGTACAAAATAACTGAGGAAACATCACGGAAAATGTCTGATACAAAAAGAAAGCGGGTAAAAAAAGATGGCTATTTTTATTGAATTGTTCCTGATGGGCGTCGGGCTGTCCATGGATGCATTTGCAGTGTCGATCTGCAAAGGACTTGGGATGCGTAAGGTCAACAAGAAACAGGCACTTGTGATCGGATTATTTTTTGGAGGTTTTCAGGCATTGATGCCTCTTATCGGATGGCTTTTGGGAAGTCAGTTTGAAAAATATATCACAAGCATTGACCATTGGATCGCATTTATACTTCTTGGAGTGATCGGTGGTAAAATGATCATCGAATCCATAAAACCGGATCAGGAAGAGGATGAGGTAAAAGAACTGGATGCGCCACTCGATCTCAAAGAGATGTTTGTGCTTGCAGTTGCGACAAGTATTGATGCACTTGCAGTCGGGATCACATTTGCATTTCTGGACTATCCGATCGTGGAGGCAATCACGATCATTGGAATCACCACCTTTTGTATCTCGATTGGCGGGGTTTATGTTGGAAACTTTTTTGGAAACAAGTACGAAAAGAAAGCAGAGTTTGCCGGCGGACTGATCTTAGTATTGCTCGGTGTCAGAATCCTTTTGACACATCTGGGAATTTTATAAATAACAGGATATAAATAACAGGAAAAACGAAGGAGGAAATGTGTATGGTGGCGATGATGCAGTCAATAGTTTTATTACTGGTGGGATTTGTTTTATTGATTAAAGGTGCAGATTTTTTTGTTGAGGGAAGTTCTTCCGTTGCAAGGGCTCTGCGGATTCCGTCTATGATTGTCGGACTCACGATCGTTGCAATGGGGACGAGCCTGCCGGAACTTGCTGTCAGTGTAACAGCTTCCGTTGCCGGTAACAATGCATTGGCAGTCAGCAATGTGATAGGTTCTAACCTTTTTAATTTAATGTTTGTATGCGGGGCATGTGCATTATTTGCACCGTTGATCGTACAGAAAGATACATTAAAAAAAGAAATACCAGTTTCTGTTCTGTGCGCGGTGCTTTTGTTTGTTCTGGGAATTTCCGGCATGGAGATAGGAAGAACAGATGGTGTGATATTGTTACTTCTTTTTATTGGATTTTTGGTATGGATGGTACGGTCAGCATTAAAAGCGCATGCGGCATCGGCAGAAGCAGAAGATCCTTCCGGTGAATATAAAATTTATCCTGTATGGAAATGTGCATTATATATTGTGGGTGGTGCAGTGGCTATTAAATTTGGCGGGGATTTTGTTGTAGATGGTGCGTCAGCGATTGCCGTAAAAGCCGGGTTAAGCCAGAATCTGATTGGACTTACGATCGTTGCAATGGGAACCAGCCTGCCGGAATTTGTCACCTCTGTGGTAGCTGCAAGAAAAAATGAAGTTGATATGGCATTTGGAAATGTGATCGGATCAAATATTTTTAATATTCTGTTTATTCTGGGAGTGACAGCAGCGATAAGTCCGGTAGCGTTTATTATGGAAAATGTGGTGGACAGTATACTTCTGGTGCTGGTAAGCATTCTTGTATGGGTGTTTGCATGGAGCAGGCTTCATATAGAGAAAAAAGAAGGTGTGGTGCTGCTTGCATGTTATGCAGGATATCTGATATATATCTGTACGAGATAAGAAAGATAATGTATAAGATGAAAAAGGTGTTTATTGAAGAAATACAGGGAAAAGAGTATAATTCTGTTTTGACAGTTTAAAAAATTAAATCGCTCTCATCAATTGCTACTTCAAAACTAAGTTTTTCACAAACAGTATTCAATCAATCAACATATAAAGATGGAAAGCGAAAAAATTCTAAATATAAAGTTACAGAATCATTTAATTGGCTAAAGTGTTATTATCCTTGGAGTTATACAGACACAATTGGTGTTGCATGGAGTGGAGGTTTTGCCTATAGTACAAATTCAAAAAGCATAACGTATTATAATATGCTAGGAACACCACCATCGTTTAAATGGGCTAAAACATCAAAAGGAAGTAAACAAGCATTAGCAGATGGAACACCAGCGAAAGGATGCAAATATAATTTTTGCTTCATTATTTATACAGACTGCAGGATGCGAACAGACTGAATATTGAAAAAATAAAATACATATAGAAGATGTTTGGAAGGAAACATATGGAAATGAAAACATTATTGTGGGAATTATAGATAGTGGTATAGATATTACATCTTCTGATTTACAAAGTGTAATATATCATAACGATCAAGAAATTTCTAATAATCAAGTTGATGATGTGGTTAATGCAATTAAATATAGATATAATAAGGGAATTCGTCTTTTTAATTGTAGTTGGGATATGGAAGTATATAGTGAAAAATTATATACAATAATGAAAGAATGTTCAGATGCAATTTTTGTTTGCTCAAGTGGGAAAAATAGTTCTAATGTAGATGAATAACATGTGTATCCAGGTTGTTTTGAGTTACCTAATGTTATATGTGTAGGAGGTTTGGGGATAAATGGTAAAATATATGAGTTTTCTGGATATGGAGAAAAAATTGATATATATGCTCCGGCGGAGAAAGTATATTGTTTAATGCCGGAGGACACATATACTTATTCCGAAGGTGTGTCTATTTCAGTAGCATATGTTACAGGAACAATTGCATTGGCAAAAAGCATAAATCCTACATTGAAATGTGAAGAAATAAAAAATAGATTGCATAAGTGTTACAATGAGGAATTAAATATACCAGTATTAGACGTAAAGAAGATATGTATTCAGGAGTGAAATAATGGATAGAATCATAATTTTAATTATAGTATATCTTATTGCATGCTATATATGGAAAAAGATTGATTGTTCAAGACATAAGAAAATACATAATGCAGTGTTATTTATATCAAGTATAATGGTAATCATCGGTTGTATAACACCATTAAATTTCACATATATAATTTTGTGCGCAATCATACTGATATTATTAGATTGTCTGGTAAAAAAAGTATGGACTGCATAAGGTAATATTTTTTTAACGAAACATTCATTGACAAAAGCCGGAGCAGATTTTGGTGACTTTGGGAGAAAATTAGAAAATCTTGGTCTGCCGGTCACGTCACTCCGAGAAAACCTACATCAGGCACATTTAGATTGCCTTATTTTCGTACAACGGAACAAAAATTACTCCGGCTTTGCGAGGGATGCCACTCATAAGCCTGCGACACAACATTTGAACGGGCAGCTCATATCAATCGTATTGTGTAATCAGCAGCGATTAACCCCATTTTATATAAAGTTAAGACCTTATTTATTGAAGATATATTAGGAAAAGAGTATAATGTGCGTAAGCAATGAGCAGTGCCAAAACAGGTACTGCGTAGTATAGAAACAATCAGGAAACCAATTCAGGGAGGTAGCACAGTATGGAATTTTTTGATAAGTTAAGTGAGACGATCGTGAGTGCGGGTAAGGATGTTGGGCAGAAGGCCAAGGATGTGTCTGAGATCGCAAAGTTAAAGATGGATATCAGATCCAAAGAGGATTTCGTGGAAAAACAGTATGCGGAACTTGGAAAAGCATATTATGAGAAACACAAGGATGAAGAGAGCGCAGAAGGCGAAGAAAAGACACCGGAACAGGAGCACTTTTTCCTGATCACGGAGGCACTCGGAGAGATCGAGCGTATGCGTGCAGAAGTATTTAAGCTTCAGGGAGCCGTGGAATGTCCGAAATGTGGTGCCAAAATGCCACAGGGAGCAGCATTCTGCAGTAGCTGCGGAACAAAAATGGACGATATATTTGAGGAATAGGAGCCGGATGCGTGGAAAATCAGAATAAAGTCCGGGCAGATCTGCGTCAGTTAATGCCTTTTTTCATTGTGGCTTTTGTGGGGATTATTTATCATCTGAGGATCCGTCCGATGGCGGGAGATGATGTATTTTTTTCGCAGGCAACGTCAGAGCTTGGATTGTGGAATTATCTGATACAGCGTTATGAGACGTGGACATCCCGGTTTGTGATAGAGTTTCTTCTTGTCTGGATCATAAAGTATCCAATTTTGTGGAGACTCATTGATCTGACGCTTTTTATTTCGTTTCCGGTATTAATCTCAAAAATATTTGATGGCGGAAAACTGATGGACTGGTGTGCGGCAGCGGCGGTTCTTTTATATCCGTTTCATGATATGGGAACGGCCGGCTGGATTACCACAACGGTAAATTATTTCTGGCCGGTCTGGGGAATGTTCTTTGTTGGATTTCTGCTGAAAAAAATGCTGGTACATAAGAAAATCAATATTGTGGAAGGCATTGCAGGGGTACTTGTCTGTGTGATCGCAAGCAGTCATGAGCAGGTAGCGGTGATCCTGTTTGTGGTTTTTATATTGTATGGCATTTATCTGATTTGTGGGAAATCTAAAAAGACGCCTTTGGTGCAGGATTCTGCTGGAAGCACGCTGACAGACAAAAAAGTGATACACAGCAATAATCTGTATCTGGCAGGAATGGTACTTGTTAATATCATAACACTGATCTCAATCCTGCTCTGTCCGGGAAACGCCGGAAGAAATGCGGTCAGCATTGCAGACCTTCCAATTTTTGAGACATATGGATTTGGAGATAAATTGTATCTTGGTCTGCTCAGTATTGAGCGTGTGTTTATAGCAAACTGCGATGCCGTATTTCTGACAGTTGCATTGGTGCTTGCAATGCTTGTCTATGTAAAAACGGATGACTATAAAAAGACCATTATTTCTGCGTTACCGGTCTTGATTTTATTCGGGCAGACGGCAATGCGTACTGCTTATCCGGGATTATCAGGTCTGTTTGTCATGCCGCAGGAGATCACAGAATGGAGCTGGGGCACGCTTTCTACCTGGCTTCCGATGGTGTATCTTGCAGTCACAGTGGCGGCGATGCTTTATGCATTGTGGATTATTCTGGGAGAGCAGCCGATAGAGTATATTTACGCGCTTCTTATGTTGGGATGCGGATTTGGTGCAGGCATGATCCTTGGATTTATGGCGACGATCTATGTTTCCGGTGAGCGTGTTTATATTACCCTATATTTTATATTGCTGTTTGTGACAATGTTTTGCATTTACCGTATGGCAGATGCTGTGGAAGAAAAATTAAAGCAGACAGGCGGAAAGCTGGCGGTGACACTGCTTGCATTGATCTGCCTTATAAATATTGGATTTGTAACCCTGTCCTGTTAAGGACAGGGTTTTCTGTCACCATATTTTTTTGTTGACAAAACATAGTATTCATATTAACATAGTGGGAAATAAGATAATGAAGATACAAAATAGTTCAGATAGAAGGGAGACCAGCTATGAAAGAAATATTATGCTTTGGAGATTCCAATACTTATGGATTGATACCGGGAACGAAAAACCGCTACGGCAGAGATACAAGATGGACAGGGCTGATCGAACAGCAGTTATATGGAAAAGGCTGCCGCATCATTGAGGAAGGACTGTGCGGCAGGACGACAGTTTTTGAGGATGAGCTGCGCGAGGGCAGAAAAGGTGCAGCGTTTTTGCCGACTCTTTTGGAGAGCCATGCGCCGGTGGATCGCGTTGTTTTAATGCTTGGAACGAATGACTGCAAGACATTTTACAATGCTTCTGCGGAGGTGATCGGTCTTGGCGTGGAGCGTCTGGTGGAGCAGATCCGCAAGGCAGATAAGAATATCAGGATCTTACTGATCTCTCCGATACAGCTTGGGGAAGGTGTCTGGGAGCAGGGGTATGATCCTGAGTTTAATGAAAAGTCCGTGGAGGTATCGAAGGGGTTGAAAGCAGTTTATCAGAAAGTGGCAGAAAAATATGGCTGTGATTTCCTTGCAGCATCCGATGTGGCTGAGCCGAGTAAGGAGGACAGGGAACATCTGAATGAGGAAGGTCACAAAAAGCTGGCGGAGGCAGTGCTTGGAGTGCTGGCGGCGTAGTAAGATCGTCGGACTTTCCGCAGGAGACGAATATGGAATCTTTGGTATGGATTTAGGCATGGGAGCACGCACGGCGCAGGCATGTGAGGAAAAGTTAAACAGTATGGACGGAGCATCATAACAGATCGGATAAAATGACAGGTAAGAAGTTTGATTTGGATGATTTTTAGACAGAATGAAACGAAATGTTATATATTGATAAAAATATAACAAAGAGGCTCTGAATAAAGAAACGGAATTATGCATTATATATAAAACAAAACGAATAAAACTG
>ERZ1034939.395-NODE-395-length-29064-cov-15.524010_pt1 | contig 29064 bp, 20 predicted proteins | sample MGYA00520626_ERZ1034939 | MGnify/ENA primary metagenome ERZ1034939 (study PRJEB33766, sample SAMN09781751) | gut metagenome | biome: gut microbiome | host: Homo sapiens | place: Madagascar | study: EMG produced TPA metagenomics assembly of the PRJNA485056 data...
CAGCTGCCCCCAAAGAGGAGGACGCTCCTGCAGCTCCCTGGGAGTCCAACCCCGGTGCCGGCAGCCCCTTCGGCCACCAGGGCGCAGCCCCGAGCATCCCACAGACCGAGGACGAGGCCAAAGCCCTCATCCGCAGCGTCTTTGGCCAGGCCACTATCTTCAAGCCGGTGGAGTAACCGTCCGGGCGGGCATGCTGCTCAAGAAGAGATTTCTTTGAATGGAGCGAGCTTAGTCGGAAAGAAACAACCGGCGGGCTATCGTTTTACTGTTGAGAGCCACTCGCCGGACAAAGAGCCCCTAGTTCTTTAGGGGCTCTTTGTCCGGGCGCATCTGTATTTCGGACATGTGTAACGTAGTGCCGCGTATGTCGCATTCGAGCAGACAGGTGCGTGACGGTCGGCCTAGGATGTTGAGGTTGATACGATACGTCGCATGGCTGTCCGTGTACTCGACTTGCTCGGTGTTGATGGTTGCTCCGATTGTCAATAAAGAGCCCGGTTCGGCATCGACAATCTTGAAGTCCTTTATCTTGACCTTGAACTCTTGGTAGAGGGATGGGCTGTTGTAGTAAACGGTTCGGGTTCCGTCGGTGCACTCATCGGTCGTCTCCCATTTGACGACGGGCTGGTTCGAGCTGGCTATCAGCAGTTCTGCTCCAAAAGCTATGGCATGGGTGATGACAACCAGCAATGTCCAGCCGACAAAGAGATAGAGAACCATATATGCAACGGGGTGTTTTGAGCGGATGTTTTGGAGTGCGTCGGGGGCATTCATGGGGCACCTCCAAATTGCTATCTATGGCAATCAAATTATACCCCGTCGTCGTGAGCGCCACCTCGAGTAGTGGCTCGGCATTTAGTCATTTAGTGGCACGCATTAAATGTCGGATTCCGGCTCTACAAGATTTAGCTTTCAATATTATGCAGATGCGAATTATTCAACTTTGCATAATCTTTGGGTGCGGCTTGCACTCCAGGACATGTATATCGACTGAGGTAACACGTCCGCCCCGCTCTCTCGCCGCGCGCCGTGGTACGATTTTTGAGTTTGAAAGCCCCGCCGCGTCCCGGCTGCCCTTGCAGCTCGTTGCGCGGCCGCACGTAAAGGAGCCATTATGGCCGGTATGAACATGCAGCAGATGATGAAGCAGGCTCGCAAGATGCAGGAGCAGCTTGCCGCCGCGCAGGAGAACCTCAAGTCCCAGACCGTCGACGCCTCTGCCGGCGGCGGTATGGTCAAGGTAACCGTTAACGGCGAGATGGAACTCGTCAACCTCACCATCGACCCCGATGCGCTCGATCCCGAGGACGTCGATATGCTGCAGGACATGATCATGGCTGCCGTCAACGAGGCCGTCCGCGGCGTCAACGAGCTCGCCAACAAGCAGATGGGCGCCATCACCGGCGGCCTTAACATCCCGGGCATGCCGTTCTAAGACGCGCATATATATGAGTGCCAACCATAGTCTGCAAAAACTGCTCGATGAGCTGGGCCGCCTGCCGGGCATCGGTCCCAAATCGGCCCAGCGCATCGCCTACTACCTGCTCGAGGCCGACGCCGAGGAGGCCCGCCGCCTGGCCGAGGCCATTCTGGAGGTTAAGCAGGAAGTGCATTTTTGCAGCCGCTGCTTTAACTACGCTACCGCTGACGAGTGCTCCATCTGCCAGGATTCGATGCGCGACACCACCCGCATCTGCGTGGTGGGCGAGCCGCGCGATGTCCAGGCGATTGAGCGCACGGGCAGCTACCACGGTCTCTACCATGTGCTGGGCGGCGTGATCAGCCCCATGGATAAGATCGGCCCCGAGCAGCTGCATATTCGCGAACTGTTGGCGCGCTTGGGCCATGAGGATATCCACGAGGTCATTATCGCCACCAACCCCAATATCGAGGGCGAGACTACGGCGAGCTACCTGGCACGCACCATCAAGCCGCTGGGCGTCGAGGTGTCGCGTCTGGCGAGCGGCCTTCCCGTGGGCGGCGACCTGGAGTATGCCGACGAGCTCACGCTCGGCCGTGCTATCGAGGCCCGTCGTGCGATCTAGGATCTAGATATCTGCCCCGCCGACCTCGCGTTTCCTCACTCGTTGCACGCGGTTGTCATAATTGGCCCCATGTTCGTGCATTTGTTGTACAACAAATGCACTTTGCATCCGCTTATCGCGTGGATGTCTCCGCTCGTGTCTCATATTTGCGCATTCGTTGCGCAACCTTTTGGGTTCGCTGATACACTCAGCTAAGGATTTGAATGAATACGCCGCTTTCGAGCGGCGTGTTTTTGTTGGAGGAGATCGCATGCGGCCCGGGGGCACTCAGAAAAAGCATTGCGCCGCGGTGCGCATGCGGCGCCGGTTGGGCCTGGCGCCTCGGGCGTATGTTCTGCTGTCCTGTTCGCTGGCCCTGGTCGTTGCCGGCGTTTGTGCCTACGGCGCGGCCGTGCCGTCTATGGTGCAGGCGCGTGCAGCGCGCGAGCTGCGCATAGGGCACAAGGCCAAAAGCGATTTGGGCACCACAACTGGATATGCCTGGGCGAGCGTGGTCATGCACGTCGTGTTTAATGTCGACGACGCGGGCAGCGACGAGGCGTTGGACAACGAGGTTACGCTTGCCAACGGCAAGACCATCGTGCTCACCAACACCAAGATTATCAATCGCCTTTCCAATAGCAGCGTCTCGGCCGTCGTAAACAAGGCCGAGCAGCAAAAGGGTCAGGATACGCAGCAGACGGGTAAGCCCAGCGGTTCGGGCTCGTCTGGCTCCAGCTCCGATTCGTCGAGCTCGGGCGGCGGCTCGGGTTCGGGTTCTGCCTCCGGCGGGTCCGGGAGCAGCGGCTCGACGGGCGGCAGTACCGGTGGCAGCGCAAGCTCCGGCGGCCTTTCGGCTGCCGAGGAGGAAAGTATACACAGCTGGCTCGTGACCAAATACAACATGCTCGATGGCTATGTCGCCCGCGCCAATAGCGTGGTTTCGACCTATAACGCTACGGGCGATACCGGACCGTGCGACACCCTGGCGAATGACATGTTTGCTATCCGTGCCGAGTTCGGTCGACAAAGGTTCTCGACCAAATCTAAATGGTATCGGCAGTACGCCAACCTATGGGGCTGCTACACCAATCTGTGCCAATGGGTGGGACATTACGGCGATGACGACGTCGCGCTCAACAACTTTAATACCAACGTGGCGGCGATTGCCCTATGACGAATAGCCTTGCTTCTGGCACATCGTGTGCACTTAACCGCGACCCCATGGTGGGCCTGCGCCTGGCGCGCGTTGGAGGGTTTGAGCCTGCTATCGCGCTGGGCCCGGATGAGCTGCCCGTCTACCAGCGTCGATTTGCGATGCTGTTTGCCGATGATGCCACCATGCGCCGCGGCGGTATCGGCTGTGTGACGCGTGCCGTCAACGCGCAGGGCGAGGCCGTGGCGCTCAAGCAGCTCATCTTGCCAACGCGCGATGAATTTGATGACGATGTCGCCCACGAGGCGCTGGTCGCCAAGTTTAAGGCGGCGTTTCGCGAGGAATATGAATGCCATCGCGCCCTTTCGGGCCTTAAAGGCTTTCCCCGCCTGTATGGATGGGGTGAGGTCGACGGTGTGCCTGCGATTGTCATGGAGTGGGTCGAGGGCGAGACGCTTGCCCGCCTGCGCCCGCACCTTGCCGTGGACGATGCCGGTCGCCTGTCGCCGCTCGTGGCCGCTCGCCTGGGCCGCGACCTGTTTGACCTGCTCTGCCGTATGAATCTGGTGGGGGAGGGCTTTGTCCATCGCGACATCTCGCCGGCCAATATTATGGTTCGCACGGCGCGCCTGCCGCTCGACCAACAACTTGCCGAGGGCATGTTCGATTTGTGCCTCATCGACTTTGGCTCGTCGCTGGCGCTCGAGCCCGCCTCTGCGGTGGCGGGGACCGGCGGCAAGGAGTCCTTTACAGAGCGCTATGCCACGTTGCGCCGGGCGACGGTTGCCTACGCTCCGCCCGAGATGCTCACCGACGATATTGCCGACCTGCATGTTTTGCGCATGTCGCCGGAAATTGACGTGTATGCAGCGGCGAGTACGGTCTACGACCTCATCGCCGGTGTCGCGCCGTACGAAGTAGCTCCGGGTGCGTCGGGTACTTCGGGCTCGCGCAAAAAGACGCGCGATATTGCCAGCCCCTATCGTCTCAAGATGGATACGCGGCCCGACTACCCCGTTGGCGCCCATGCGCCCGGTTGCGACCTAACTCAGCTGCTTCGGCGTGAGCCCGATGTGGCGCTCGCTGCCGCCGAGCAGGCCCAGCAGATGGGGCTCGAGCCGGACTCCGAGGAGCTTCGCGACGCGCTGGCATTTGTCGACGCCCAGTTGTTCGACGTGGTCATGGCCTGCCTGTCGTGTAATCAGAGCGACCGTTCCGAGCCCGCCGCGGTGGAGGCGGCGCTTACGACGTTTTGTGACCACTACGCGCAAAACGTCGGCCTCTCCCTTCGCGGCGAGCCGCTCACGCCCTGTCCCATGGACGCGTCCGGTCACGTGGTTCGTCGCGCTGCGATGATCGGCGCTACGGTTGTCTGCGGCCTCGTGTGGGCCGTTGTGGTGGTGTCGGCGGCGCTGCTGGCGTCGGGCGCTCGTGTGACGGTTGCTGTAGGGTGCATTTCGTGGTCTGGCACGCTGCCGGGTATCGTTGCCGCGCTCGCACTGGCACTGCCGGGCATGATGGGCATTGCCGCCGGTGCCATGGCGCACGATCGTCGCACGGGGTTTCTGCATGGCGTGCTGGCGCTTTCTGCCTGCGAGGTTCCGATGCTGATTGCGGTTGCGTGCACCGTGTTTTCCCAGCGCGCCGTAGTGAGCGGCTTTGTTGCCGCCTTAATTGCAACATACGCGCTCGTATGGTTTTTGCTGTCGATGGGTTTTGCCTTTGAGCTTCCCGTCGCGGCGCCGCGGCGCGCAAAAACCCAGATGGCGACGCCGCTTGCCGGTGGTGCCGCGGCGGCTCGCGCCTTTGTCGGGGCGACCGGGGCGCCGCCCGAAACGAGCTCAACGACCAAGGAGGTCTAGGCCATGGCATCTCAAATCGAGCTCACCCCGTGCGGAGCCATGTTCGACATCTTTAAACGCGCAGCGCACCTGAGCCATATCGAGCTATGTAGCATGGTGCTTTCGAGCCGTCCGCTGGCCGATGGCCGCAGTCCCCAGAGCCGCGCCGCCGATCGCTCCTGGGTCTCGCGCTTTATTGTGCGTGCGCCGGTCGGCACGCTGCAGGAGCGTTATTTTGCCGATTACGGCACCTCGGCCGCGCGCATTATTTCACAGCTGGCGCTACGTCGGCGCAATCCTATGGATAGCGCTGCGATACTCAATATGGTGTGTGGGCCTGCCGGCGAGCCCATGGTGCGGGCGCTCGAGGAATGCCATCAGGATATGAACCTCTACCGTAATGCGGTCGAGCGCCTGTCGCAGGCGGCGGAGCTTATGCCCGCCGAGCGCGCCGAGGCCGTGCTGGTGCTGTTTGTCGCCGTCGGCTGTTCGGCAGATGTTCGATCCTCGGTGACCTATGCCATCGACTATGCGCACGCGACTTGCGGCGGTGCTACATCGACCCCGCGCTCGCTGAGCACCTCGACGGTCACGGGCGAGCGCGAGGCGGCACCTGCGCATCCGCTGGGACTGCTGCGCGTGCTAAACGGCTACGTGGTGAGCGCTCCGCGCTGGATTCAACCGAGCGAGGAGGGTGTCGAGATCGGTGCGCTGGCGACGGGGGAGGGCGATATCACCGATGTGGGCGATGACGTCTCGGCTCGCCATGCCCACGTGTGGTGTGATGACCAAAATACCTGGTACGTCGAGGACCTGTCGTCCACCAACGGAACCGTGGTGGTAAACGGCGCGACGAACGTCTGCACCCAGGTCGAGCCCGGCCGCTCCGCTCAGCTCAACCCCGGTGACGAGCTCAGACTCGGCGAATCCACCACCTACGCTATCCTCCTCGGCGCCTTCTAATCAACCCTTCAATGAGTTGCGGTGAAATAGGGACTGTTTAAGGCCACGACCGGCAAAACAGTCCCTATTTCACCGCAACTGCCATTGGGCCCTTGGGGACGGAAGGATTGCGGATCATCGGGTCGGCCCGACTCATCGACAGTCCGTAATCCTTCCGTCCTCGAGGGGTCAATTGCCGATGTCGCCTGCTGCGCTTTGTGTGATGCCGTTAGTCGATTTTGGCTATTCAAAAAGGTTGATGAGTGTTCTACTAATGCCTGATGCAGTTTATACGTGAGGATTTCTATGAAAAGGTGTGTTGCTAGAGCGTTGGCGGCTTCTTTTGCCTGTGTCGCGCTTTTGTGTGTCCCATTGTGTGCGCATGCAGAGGATGTGGCTGTCGACCAATCGCAAGAGATGATTGTTGATCAGTCGCAAGAGACGGCCGGGGATCAAGCCGCTTCGATGCCGGACGATGGCCTTGTTGATGCCGATGACTCGGACGACGCCGCTGCCTTGGATGTCGAGGATTCTGAATCTCCCGACGCTTTGACTGGCAGCGCGAAGGCCAGCATTCTCGGCCGTAGCGTGGTGAACATCAACCAGGGCTGGAGCTTCTCTACGAATGACACGACTCTCGATGGTTGGGGTTTTCCTGACGGGCGCAGTTCCGGAACGGTCGATCTTCCCCATTCATGGGAGTACGCGCATCCCACACGCTCGTATATTCCCGCCTTTAACAAGAAGACGGTTACGTATTCAAAGACCGTTGACGTTTCGTCCTATCAGGGGCGCAGGCTGTATCTTAAGTTTTATGGCGTTAGTAAGAATGCCGAAGTGCTCGTCGATGGCAAGGTAGTTGGATCTCATGTAGGTGGATACTCTGCCTTTGTCGTGGATATCACCGATGCCGTGCAGGGTAAGTCCAAAGTTGGGCTGACGGTGAACGTGACCAATATCGATACCGATTCAATCCCAATCAATGTTGACTATACGCAGTGGGCCGGCATCTATCGCGACGTAGAGCTTATTGCGATGGAGGATCAGCATTTTTCGCTGATGAATGCGGGGTCCCAAGGCGTATTTTTCGACTACAATCTTCAGGGCGGCAATGCGAACGTGGCCGTTAGGGCGGACATTTCCAATCATGGCGACAAAGGCTCAGTTACGCTGAGGTCACAAATTCTTGATGCAAACGGCAACGTTGTTTCCGAGGCTGAGCAACCCTGCTCGCTTGCGGCAAACAAGGACTTCACCGAGTTTAACATCAAGCAAAAGGTGGCAAACGTTCATCGATGGAATGGCGTGGCTGACCCCTATCTTTATACCGCCGTTGTTCAAATCTGCGGTACGGATGGCTCTGTGCTCGACGAAGTTTCGCAGTCGATCGGTTTTCGAACCTTCAAGATTTCCAAGGGCTCTGCATATCTCAATGGCGTAAAAATCCAGATCCATGGCGTCGGTTACCATCAGGACCGCCAGGGCTGCGGTAACGCGGTGACTGCCGATCAGATTTCTTCTGATATCGACCAGATGCTCGATATGGGCGTTAACTTTGTTCGCGCATCGCACTACCCGCATGACCAAGCTTTCTATGAGCTTGCAGACCAGAAGGGCATCCTTGTATATAACGAGATTCCCTATTACATGATTTATTCGAAAGCAAAGTCGTATGGCGATTCAATCAACACGCAGCTGGTCGAGATGATTCGTCAAAACTACAATCATCCGTGCGTCGTCATGGACGGCATTCAGAATGAGGTCGTGTATAACCCGTCGTTTAAGAACTATGGTCCCGACTTCGATGTTACGGCAGGCGAAATCATTGCCTTCAACAAGCGACTAGCCGCCTTGGCGAAGGCCGAAGACCCGTCAAGGCTTGTGGTGCAGGCGACGATTGACGCCAGCTCTCATGCGCAAAACTCAAAACAATGGAGTGGCAACATTGAGCTCACCGGTCTAAACCTGTACGTTGGATTTAAGAGCGCCGTTTCATCGGCGGGCAATGAGGGACGCAGGGAACTCGCAAAATTGCTTAACGCCAAGCTCGATTCATATAAATCAATCTACGGCGTTGATAGCCTGATGATTTCTGAGTACGGTGCGGGTGCGAACGTTCAGCAGCACTGTGAAGTTGATGATGGCTTTTCGTGGGATGGTAAAGACTCCTCCAATTCCCATTACGAGGAGTATCAGTCGTTTATCCATGAGGTCTATTGGGACACCATTCAGAAACGCTCGGATTTGCCCGTCACGTCCGTATGGAACATGTTTGATTTCTCATGCTACCGCAATGAAGGCGGAGTGCCCCGAACCAACACGAAGGGGTTGCTGTGCTACGACCATGAAACCCGAAAAGATGCCTACTACTTCTATAAGGCCAATTGGAATACCGACGATCCGCTTGTGTACCTTACGAGCAAGCGATTCCTTGTCCGAAATCGCTCGACGGAGGATTTCAAAGTTTATTCGAATTGCGACAAAGTTAAGCTGTATGTCAATGGCTCCTCTGTCGGGTATGGCACTAAGCAGCAATCCGGCGTGTTCGTTTGGAAAAGCGTCAAACTAAAGAAGGGCGTGAAAAACTCGGTCAAGGCCGTCGGAGAACGAGGTGGAGCCACGTACGAGGATTCGGTTGATGGAATTACCGTTCCCGATCACAACGTCTCTTATCGTGCCCATGTTCAAAATATTGGATGGCAGCAGGACCGACAGAACGGATCAATTGCCGGTACGGTTGGCAAATCGCTTCGTATCGAATCGCTGGCGGCTTCTCTTGATGACCCGAATAGCTCCATTAAAATTAACGGTCATGTGCAAGGAATTGGCTGGCAGGGCTGGAAGACTGGGAGCTGCGGTACCACAGGAAAATCAAAGCGCCTCGAGGCTATTCGCGTGCGACTGACTGGTAGTCTTTCGAATGACTATGATATTTGGTACCGGGTTCACTCTTCTCATGTCGGATGGCTTGGTTGGGCCAAGAATGGCGCACCAGCGGGCACAACGGGAAAGGGCTATGCAGCTGAGGCCGTTCAAATGGTTTTGGTCAAAAAGGGTGATCCCGCGCCCGGCGATACGGCGAATTCCTTCATTGGCAAGGATCGCATCGTTACTTACAAGGCACATGTGGCTACTATCGGGTGGCAGTCGAGCGTGTCTGATGGCGCGACCGCGGGAACAACGGGACGCAGCCTTTCGATGGAAGCGCTGTCTGCTGCAGTGTCCTCTGACCCGGATGCCCTGAAGCTCAATGCCCATGTTCAAAACATTGGCTGGCAGGGCTGGCAAACGGGTAATTGCGGAACCACCGGCAAAAGCCTGCGAATGGAAGCTATCAAGATTAAACTGACCGGAGAGCTTCGGGAAAAATACGACGTCTACTACCGTGCACATGTTGCGAACTTTGGTTGGCTTGGCTGGGCTAAAAATGGTGAAGCTGCTGGTACGCAAGGATATGCATATGGTATGCAAGCCGTCGAAATCTGTTTGGTCGAAAAGGGCGGCAAAGCGCCAGGCAAGACGGGGAATAGCTTTAGGCAGCCGCTCGTCACGTACTCTGCTCACGTGGCACATATTGGCTGGATGAGTGCGGCAAAAGATGGTAAGACGGCTGGCACCACCGGTCGCGGTCTATCCATGGAGGCCCTGCGCCTTTCGCTGGGTAGTAGCGTGTCTGGCGGAATTGAAGCCAAAGCTCATGCTGCTGGGACGGGCTGGGAGAGCGGTTGGTCTACAACCGTCGGCACGACGGGCGAGTCTCGTGCAATCGAAGCTGTGCGTATTCGTCTGACGGGGGATGCGGCGGAAAAATACGACGTGATGTACAGAGCGCATTCGGCTAAGGTAGGATGGTCGGCATGGGTCAAAAACGGTAAGAAGGCAGGAACAACGGGATATTCGTTGCCGATGCAGGCAATCGAGATCAAGCTCGTCAAAAAGTAAGGGTAGTTTCGCCTGTCCTTGTATGAGATTTTATGGGGCCGACAGCAGAGAATGATGACCTTGAGGGGCCGCACGGTTTTGACTGTGCGGCCTTTTGCTTTCGGAAGTGAGTTAAAGCGCTTGCCCGGGGCTACCGGCCCCTCGGGGACGAAAGGATCAACTTTGCCCTTGACGGTCAGCCGGGGTAAACCTTTACCGCCCACCTATATTTGTCGAAATTACACTTGACGGCGGGGTACAATAAACCCGCATGCGGATTTCCGTTGCGGGTGCCTCCCATCGCCGGGGCGTGCCCGGGAGCATCCGGCATGCGGCCTTTGCGGCGCTCGGTCATGTGCAAGACGGGCAGCTGGGCCTGTGGAGTGCGTGCAGCCCTCCTCGCCTCGGCATACCTTCTCTCCACGCCATGCACCTGCTGCTCAGTCTGCCTGCCAGATGATTGGAAGCAACAGCGAAAATCCCATCACGCCAACATCCCGGCGATCGCCGGGGCCTGTATACCTATATGAGAGGAGAGGGGTATATGGCGCGTAAGTTTAAGTCTATGGACGGCAACGAGGCGGCCGCATATGTTTCGTATGCGTACACCGAGGTAGCGGGAATCTATCCCATTACGCCGTCCAGCCCGATGGCCGACCATGTCGACCAGTGGGCGGCCCAGGGTCGCAAGAACATCTTCGGCACCCCGGTCAAGGTCGTCGAGATGGAGTCTGAGGCAGGTGCAGCCGGTACCGTTCACGGTTCGCTGGGCGCCGGTGCTCTGACGACCACCTACACGGCTTCTCAGGGCCTGCTCTTGATGATCCCGAACATGTACAAGATCGCGGGCGAGCAGCTCCCGGGCGTCTTCCACGTCTCCGCGCGTTGCGTCGCTTCCCACGCCCTGAACATCTTTGGCGATCACTCCGACGTCATGGCCTGCCGTCAGACCGGCTTCGCCATGCTCGCCGAGGGCAACGTCCAGGAGGTCATGGACCTCTCGCCGGTGGCTCACCTTGCCGCCATTGAGGGCAAGACTCCGTTCCTTAACTTCTTCGACGGCTTCCGCACCAGCCACGAGATCCAGAAGGTCGCCATGTGGGACTACAAGGATCTGGCCGAGATGTGCGACATGGACGCCGTCCAGGCTTTCCGCGATCACGCGCTCAACCCTGAGCACCCGCACACCCGCGGCAGCCACGAGAACGGCGACATCTTCTTCCAGAACCGCGAGGCCTGCAACAGGGTCTACGACGAGCTTCCCGCCGTCGTCGAGGGCTACATGAAGAAGATCAACGAGAAGCTCGGCACCGATTACGGCCTGTTCAACTACTACGGCGCTCCCGATGCCGATCGCGTCGTCGTGTGCATGGGTTCCTTCTGCGACGTGCTCGAGGAAGTCATCGACTACCTCAACGCTCACGGCGAGAAGGTCGGCCTGGTCAAGGTTCGCCTGTTCCGTCCGTTCTCCATCAAGCACTTTGTCGACGTTCTCCCCGAGACCGTCAAGAAGATTGCCGTCATGGACCGCACCAAGGAGCCGGGTTCCATCGGCGAACCGCTCTACCAGGACGTCGTTTCCGCTCTCTACGAGGCCGGCAAGACGGGCATCAAGGTTGTCGGCGGCCGTTACGGCCTGGGCAGCAAGGACACGCCTCCCACGTCCGCGTTCGCTGTCTTCGAGGAGCTTAAGAAGGACGAGCCCAAGCGTGAGTTCACCATCGGCATTGTCGATGACGTGACCAACCTGAGCCTGCCCGAGGCCGAGGATGCGCCCAACACCGCAGCCCCCGGCACCATCGAGTGCAAGTTCTGGGGTCTGGGTGGCGACGGTACCGTCGGTGCCAACAAGAACTCGATCAAGATCATCGGCGACCACACCGACAAGTACGTTCAGGCCTACTTCCAGTACGACTCCAAGAAGACCGGCGGCGTGACCGTCTGTCACCTGCGCTTTGGCGATTCGCCCATCCGCAGCCCGTACTATGTGACCAAGGCCGACTTTGTCGCCTGCCACAACCCCAGCTACATCGTCAAGGGCTTCAAGATGGTCCGCGACGTCAAGCCGGGCGGCACCTTCCTGGTCAACTGCCAGTGGAGCGACGAGGAGTTCGCCGAGCACATGCCCGCCGTGGCTAAGCGCTACATCGCGAACAACAACGTCAACGTCTACCTGATCGACGCTATCGACCTGGCTGCCAAGGTCGGCATGGGCAAGCGCACCAACACGGTGCTCCAGTCCGCCTTCTTCGCGCTGGCCAAGGTCCTGCCCGCCGAGGACGCCCTGCAGTACATGAAGGACGCGGCTACCAAGTCCTACATGAAGAAGGGCCAGGCCATCGTCGACGCCAACCACAAGGCTATCGATGCCGGCGCTACCGCCTTCCGTAAGTTCGAGGTTCCGGCCGACTGGGCAACTGCCGAGGATGCCGCTCCCGTCGAGCTCTCCGAGGAGACCAAGTCCGCCATCGCCCAGCAGGTCAAGAACCTGCTCGAGCCCATCGATCGCATGGATGGTGACAGCCTGCCTGTTTCCGCCTTTGCCGATTGCGCCGACGGCCAGTTTGAGCTGGGCGCCTCCGCATACGAGAAGCGCGGCGTCGCCGTGGTCGTTCCTCACTGGGACGAGACCAAGTGCATCCAGTGTAACCAGTGCGCTTATGTGTGCCCGCATGCCACCATCCGTCCGTTCGCGATGACCGAGGACGAGGCTGCCGCCGCGCCCGAGGCTACCCGCACGCTCGACGCTATGGGCCCCAAGGCCAAGGGCATGAAGTTCACCATGGCCGTGTCCCCGCTCGACTGTATGGGCTGCACCAACTGCGTCAAGGTTTGCCCCAAGGGCGCCCTCGAGATGGTTCCCACCGAGCAGGAGATGGACCAGCAGCCCGTTTGGGACTACATGGTCGAGAACGTCTCCGAGAAGAAGGAACTCATCGCGGCCAACGTCAAGGGCAGCCAGTTTAAGCAGCCCTATCTGGAGTTCTCTGGCTCCTGCGCCGGCTGCGCCGAGACCGCCTATGCACGTCTGGTGACCCAGGTCGCCGGCGACCGCATGTTCATCTCCAACGCCACCGGCTGCTCCTCCATTTGGGGCAACCCCGCTGCCACCGCTCCGTATTGCAAGGACAAGGACGGTCACGGCCCGGCGTGGAACAACTCCCTGTTCGAGGACAATGCCGAGCACGGTCTGGGCATGGCCGTTGGCTATGAGGCCGTTCAGAAGAAGCTGATCGCTGCTACGCAGGAGATTATCGCCGCTGACGGTCCGTCCAACGAGCTCAAGGCCGCCGGTCAGGCTTGGATCGACTCCGTCAACGACGCCGAGGCCTCCAAGACCGCTGCCGCTGCCTACGTCGCCGAGCTCGAGAAGTGCGGCTGCGACGCTTCCAAGGCGATCCTCGCCGACAAGGCTTACCTCACCAAGAAGTCCTTCTGGATCTTCGGTGGCGACGGTTGGGCCTACGACATCGGCTTCGGTGGCCTGGACCACGTCCTGGCTTCCGGCCACAACGTCAACGTCTTCGTCTTCGATACCGAGGTCTACTCCAACACCGGCGGTCAGGCCTCCAAGGCTTCGAACCTGGGCCAGGTTGCTCAGTTCGCCGCTGCCGGCAAGGTGACCAAGAAGAAGTCCCTGGCCGAGATCGCTATGAGCTATGGCTACGTCTACGTGGCGCAGGTCGCCATGGGCGCCAACCCGGCTCAGACCCTCAAGGCCATCCACGAGGCCGAGGCCTACGACGGCCCGTCCCTCATCATCGGCTACAGCCCCTGCGAGATGCACTCCATCAAGAAGGGCGGCATGCAGAACTGCCAGGCCGAGATGAAGAAGGCTGTCGAGTGCGGTTACTGGAACCTCTTCCGCTTCAACCCCGAGGCCGCTGCCGGCAAGAAGTTCTCGCTCGATTCCAAGGAGCCCGCGGGCGGTTATCAGGAGTTCCTGATGAACGAGGCCCGTTACGCTTCGCTGACGCGTTCCTTCCCCGAGCGCGCCGAGGAGCTCTTCAAGGAGAACGAGCAGGCCGCTATGGACCGCTACGCTCACCTGCTGAAGCTCAAGACGGTGTACAACGAGGCCTAGGTCTCCCACCGCAGGATCTGAGGGCTAACCTTCGCGGACGTCCTCGGACATGAAAGAACCCCCGCTGCGCACTACGTGCGGCGGGGGTTCTTTCGTCCTGCGGAATGTCCGCGAAGGTTAGCCCTCAGATCCTGCTACGACTACGTTCTAGGATTGTGTGGGCTGATGAAGGGCTTGGCTGAGGGGGCCTTATGTCCCTTTCGCTGTTTCGCGGCTTTGCCACGAAAGGAGCGTTACTTTGGGACGCGGGGGGAGATAAGGGTGCTGCCGTCTTTTGTCCCCGTACTTTGGGGCTGGGCGCCTTTTCGGAGCTCTTCTTTATTCCTTATGCTGGATGAAATGACCCATGTTTTTGTAAGGGTGCATACTCGTCTTATTAGTGCATAGAATCTCGTATAGTGCGAGTAAGATATTGCGCTGTCCGTTTTGTGTTTAGCAAAGATATAGTTTGCATAATCCACTCTAATCCGTGCTGTATTTAAATAAAGTTGCACGTAAATGGCTTAGATGTGCCTGAGCTGGGGTTCTTTACGCTGAGCGGGTAAAATCGACCGTTCGCCGCTTAGCTATTTTAAAAATGAATAAAATGAGGGATAACAGGAATATAAACCTTAATAAACTCGCGTATCGCACGGACACGGGTTATTAATGGGTTGTAGGCCTTTTACAGAAAGGATTCCAGCAATGTCTAAGCCTCTTGGCAAGCCCGATCGCATTGTCGTCGCCCTCGGCGGCAACGCTCTCGGCAACAACCCCGTCGAGCAGATCGAGGCCGTGAGCAACACCGCCCACGCGCTCCTCGGTCTCATCGAGCAGGGCAACGAGATCATCATCACCCACGGCAACGGCCCGCAGGTCGGTATGATCCAGAACGCCTTCGCCGCCGCCCACGACGCCATCGGCACCCCCGAGATGCCGCTGCCCGAGTGCGGCGCCATGTCCCAGGGCTACATTGGCTATCACCTGCAGCAGGGCATCGGCCGCGAGATGCACAAACGCTACAAGCGTTGGCACGCCGCCACCGTCGTCACCCAGATCGAGTGCGATCCGGACGACCCCGCGTTCAAGAACCCGACCAAGCCCATCGGCCCCTTCTATACCGAGGAGCAGGCCAAGGAGTTCATGGCCGAGGACCCCTCCAAGGTCTTTGTCGAGGATTCCGGCCGCGGTTGGCGTCGCGTCGTCGCCTCCCCCGATCCCAAGAAGATCGTCGAGGCTGACTCCATCCTCAACCTGCTCGACAACGAGTTCATCGTCATCGCCTGCGGTGGCGGCGGCATCCCCGTCGTCCGTGACTACGAGAACAAGGGTTGCTACAAGGGCGTTCCCGCCGTCATCGACAAGGACCTGGGCGGCGAGCTGCTGGCCGAGGACTGCGACGCTGACGTTCTGTTCCTGCTGACTGCCGTTGAGCATGTCGCCATCAACTTTGGCAAGCCCAACCAGGAGGAGCTCGAGGACATCACCGCCGACGAGGCCGAGCGCCTGGCCGACGAGGGTCAGTTCGGCAAGGGTTCCATGGAGCCCAAGGTCCGTGCTGCCATCAAGTTCGCCCGTTCCCGCAAGGGCCGCACCTGCATCATCGGCGCTCTGGACAAGGCCGCCGAGACCATGGCCGGCCTCTCCGGTACCCGCATCCACGAGTAGTTTCTACTCTGTTGCCTCTCTCGTGGGCGCCAGGCAAAGCGTCCACAAACTAGCCTCTCTTCATGAGCCCCGCAGTCCGCTCCGACTGCGGGGCTTTTGCTATTGAGGTGGCTGTTCATGAGGGGCGTTGCAGGCCGTGGGAGAGTGCATCCCAGAATGAGCGTCCAAAATGGGGCGCAGTTTCCTCTAAGGTCTTCAATCGGAAAATGCATCCCGGAATTTGGCCGAAAAGTGGTCCACAGTTTCCCAAACGGGCCACTAACGGAAAGCGCATCCCATTAGCGAGCTCCAAAGAGGGACGCATTTTCCGTTAGCGGCAGTTTCCGGCAGTTCAGGACAGTCCTCTACGACCGTCCACGAATAGCGTTCGTAAGGCTGTCTCCAACAACTGGTCGTTTAAGAACGTCCCCGATGATTAGTAGTAGGCCCACATGACTTCGATTTCGTTGAGGACCTCTACGACGCCCCAGCGGCGAGCGCTGCGGCTTTGCGAGTTGGGATCGTAAACGCCTATCTGGTCGGCATCGTCAATGCCGTAAAGTACGATGTAGTGTCCTACGTTGGTGAAGGTACCCGGCCGCACGGACGCGATGACGGGTACGCCCGAACGCAGTGCCCGTGTGAGCGAGTTGCGTGTGTTGTAGAGCTGAGTTCCCGAAAGGTGGAGCCGTGCCGCACCGCTTATCATAAAGGACCACTCGGTGGCTCCGGTGGGGGCATAATTGCCAGATTCGGCGAGGGCACAGATGTCGACCGGCGTTTTGTCGGTGTTTCCAGTCTTAAAGATGTAGACCATGGTGAGGCAGGTAGGGCCACAGCCGTTTTGGCGGATAGTTCCTCCGGCGTAGGGCAGCTCCGACCATGCGGGGTCGATTTGGTAGATATGGGGCATGGTGCCGGCTTTCCATTGCGAACGCGGGGTGGAAAATGCAAATGTGTACCCGGGCTCGACGGGAGCGTTAAGCAATTTGCTCTCGACGGAGGGCTCGAGGCCTGCCGAGCCATGGGAGATACAAGAACCTAAAAATACAAAGATGAGGCAGGCCATGACGGAGCAAAGTGCGATGCGCAAACGTCGAATCGGCAGTGAGGACTTCCCGGCACGCGATCTTTGACGTGCGCTATGCCCTGCGTTGGTGGTGCGTTGGCGAGACGAGATGGCAACATCGCCCCTGCTTGGCTCGGAAGGGTTTCTTGGCGTTGGTACGTTGCGCCCGGCAAGGCGCACGTTTCGTTGACGCCGCTCGCCGTCGTTGTATTCGTTGGTCATTCGAATCGCCTCGTCTCATGTGTAGATTCCTATCCTACATAAAAAGGCGCGCTTCAAATGGGGGCGTGCACCAAAAGCTATGCGGGCGGCCCGAAAAGGGGGACGTGGGCCTCGGCGGCCGAAAGCCAAGCAGAATTGAGGCCGTACCAACCGCTTATCCGGGGCCAGTGAAATTGGCTGCCGTTCGTCCCAAAAACGGCGCCGCTCGTTTTGCAGTTCTGCCTTCGGTCGAGCCACAAGCGGCGCTGCTGTGCCAAGGCCGTATCTTAAAGCCACGAAATAAAAGCGCGCGGCAAAACAGACCGCGCAAGGGGTGACGTCAAGGGGCGTCAAAAAGGAAAGGAGGGGAACAATGGCGGACAAGAACGCAGAAGTTGCAGTCGAAGATAACGGCGGCATGAAGAAAACGCTTTCGCTCTGGAACTTCTTCACCATCGGCTTTGGTGCCATCATCGGTACCGGTTGGGTTCTGCAGGTTGGCGACTGGATGGTCGTGGGCGGCGGTCCCGTTCCCGCTATGATCGCATTCCTCTTGGGTGCAATCTTCCTCGTGCCCGTCGGAGCTGTTTTCGGTGAGCTCACGGCTGCCATCCCCATCTCGGGCGGCATCGTCGAGTATGTCGATCGTAGCTTTGGCCGTACGCTGAGCTACATCACCGGATGGCTTTTGGCCCTGGGCAACGGCATCCTGTGCCCGTGGGAGGCCATCGCCATTTCGACCCTCGTGTCCGAGATGTTCGGCAGCCTGCCCGGTCTTGAGTGGCTGCGCGCCGTCAAGCTCTACACCATCTTGGGCGCCGACGTTTACTTGTTCCCGACGCTAATCGCGCTCGGCTTTGCAGTCTACGTCATCTTCCTCAACTTCCGCGGTGCCAGCTCGGCCGCCAAGCTCCAGGCCTTCCTGACCAAGGCTCTGCTCTGCGGCATGCTGCTCGCCATGGGTGTCTCGCTGTTCACCGGTTCGCCGGAACACGCCATGCCCGTGTTCTCCCAGGTCACCGGTGCTGGCGGCGGCAAGCCCGCTACCGAGGGCACCAGCCTGTTCGCCGGCATCGTGTCGGTCCTGGTTTTGACCCCGTTCTTCTACGCCGGCTTCGATACCATTCCTCAGCAGGCTGAGGAAGCAGCCGAGGGCCTCAACTGGAACAAGTTCGGCAAGATCATCTCCCTGGCCCTGCTGGCCGCCGGCGGCTTCTACATGGTCTGCATCTACTCGTTCGGCACCATCCTCGACTGGCATGAGTTTGTTAAGAGCCCGGTTCCCGCGCTTGCCTGCCTCAAGGGCATCAACATGCTCCTGTACCTGGCCATGCTCGTCATCGCCACGCTTGGACCCATGGGCCCGATGAACTCCTTCTACGGCGCCACGAGCCGCATCATGCTCGCCATGGGCCGCAAGGGCCAGCTGCCCGAGAAGTTCGCCGAGGTCGATCCCAAGTCCGGCGCTCCCAAGCTCGCCTGCGCCGTTCTGGGCGTCATCACCGTCATCGGTCCGTTCCTGGGCAAGAACATGCTCATCCCTCTGACCAACGTGTCGGCTCTCGCCTTCATCTTCTCCTGCGGCATGGTCGCCCTCGCTTGCCTGCGCATGCGCTTCACCGAGCCCGACCTGCCTCGTCCCTACGAGGTGCCCGGCGGCAAGTTTGGCATCAGCCTCGCTGTCGCTGCCTGCGCCGTCATCATTGGCCTGCTCGTGGTCCCGTTCTCTCCCGCCTCCCTCAACATGGTGGAGTGGAGCATCGTGATCGGCTGGCTGGCCGTTGGCCTGGCCCTCATGGCCTTCACCAATTCCCGAAAAAAATAACGCCTAGCCGGGGCGGATCGGGTGCGCGGACCCCTCTCTTCCGCGCACCGAACCCGGCACCACTTGGGTAGCTTTGTGAGGCCATAACCCAACATGGCCTCGCCCACTATATGGATCCATAAGGAGGAACCATGTCCACTAAGTACGCAATCGTTGGCGGCAAGCTCATCGACGGTACCGGTGCCGAGCCGGTCGAGAACTCCCTCGTTCTCGTCGACGACAACGGCAAGATCGAGTATGCCGGTGCTATGCAGGACCTTCCCGAGGGCGTTGAGGTTATCGACGCCGCCGGCAAGACCGTCCTTCCCGGCCTGATCGACACCCACCTGCACTTCTCGGGCAACCTGACCGACGATGACACCGACTGGGTCATGCAGCCGCTCCTCGAGAAACAGGCCGTCGCCGTCAAGCAGGCCTACGACTGCCTCACCCACGGCCTCACCACCGTCTGCGAGATCGGCCGCTTTGGTATCCAGATTCGCGACTGCATCGACAAGGGCGTCTTCAAGGGCCCGCGCGTTCTGGCCACTGGTCTTGGCTTCTGCCGCGTTGCCGGCCACGGTGACTCCCACCACTGCACCCAGGAGCTCAACAAGGAATCCCATCCCTGGGGCGACCAGGTCGATGGTCCTTGGGATCTGCGCAAGGCCGTCCGTCGTCGCCTGCGCGAGAACCCCGATGCCATCAAGATCTGGGCTACCGGTGGCGGCATCTGGCGTTGGGATTCCGGTCGCGACCAGCACTATTGCTCCGAGGAGATCCAGGCCGTGGTCGAAGAGGCAAAGATGGTCGGCATTCCCGTGTGGAGTCACTGCTACAACAACCACGCCGCCGCCTACGACTCCGTTCGCTTTGGCTGCGAGCAGCTGATTCACGGCTTCGATATCGATGAGCGCACCATGGACCTCATGGCCGAGCAGGGCACCTTCTTCACCCCGACGATCGCCTTCCTGCCCACCTGGTACGCCACCTATCCGCCCGTCTACGTCCCCGAGCTGCACGACAAGTACGAGGGCACCCTGGTCGAGAAGGAGCTGCAGCGCAACTACGACTGCCTGCGCGAGGCCAAGAAGCGCGGCGTCGTCATGACGATCGGCTCCGACTCCTTCTCCTTCGTCACCCCGTACGGCACCTGCTCCATCGAGGAGATGTACGAGTTCGTCGACAAGATCGGCTTCACTCCGGTCGAGACCATCACCTGCGCCACCCTCAACGGTGCCAAGATGTGCCACATCGAGGACGAGACCGGTTCCATCGAGGCCGGCAAGTGCGCCGACCTGCTGGTTGTCAACGGTGATGTCGCCGCCGACATCCACGTGCTCAACACCGACAACATGGACGTCATCATGAAGGACGGCTGGATCGTCGAGGCTGGCACCTTTGGCGAGGCCAACAAATACAGCGCCTAAGATACCGTTTGTCGATGGCTGGATGTAAAACACAGTATTTGATTGCATAATGCAATGGAGAGGGTCGCTTGCGGCCCTCTTTATTGCTATGGGTGCTACGGACAAGAGGGGATGACGGTGGATTTAAACAGGCTGATTCTGGGCAAGAGCTACAACTCTACCAAGGTCTTTCGTACGGCCCAGCATGTGGTTCAGGCCATCCTGCTCGGTATTGTCGTTCCGGCGCTTATCCTGCTGCTTATCTGGGATTTAACCGATAATCCCAATCCCGTTCCGGGCGTTGTCGTTATTGCCGGCCTGGTCATGCTGTGCTTCTTCTTCTCGTACGTCTTTGTCGTTCCCGACGACCTCACATCGAGCGCAACCGACCGCACGCTCGCCATCGCTTCAAAAATATTCGCCTACACGTCGCGCGGCCTTACGCCCGAAGCTGCCCTGGGCGCCTCTAAGATCATCCTGTCCGAAACTATCGCCTCTGCCATCTGCTTTACCGACGGCAAGCAGGTGTTGGCAAGCTGGGGCGAGGATTCGGCAAAGTGTCCCGCCGGCACCCCGGTGGTGCTCAAGACCACGCTCAACGTGATCAACAGCGGTGAGCAAAGCGTGTTTTCGCGCGACGCCTCCAATGAGACGGGTGGCTACTTTCCGCGCCTGCGCGCCGGTATTGTCGCACCGCTTACCGTGCGCGGGCATTGCGTGGGCACGCTCGAGCTGTATTATCCCCGTCTGAGCAGCATCGATATGCGCCAGACGGCGCTTGCCTCGGGCTTTGCCGACCTCATTTCCACGCAGCTTGCGAGCTTTGAGCTCGAGCGCCAGGACGAGCTCACGGCCCGCGTGGAGCTGCGCGCCTTGCAATCGCAGGTCGATCCTCATTTTCTGTTTAACACCATCAGCACCATCGTGTCGCTCGTTCGAACCGAGCCCGACAAGGCGCGGTCGCTGCTGATCGACTTTTCCAACTATTATCGTCAGACGCTTTCTGATTCCGATACGCTCACCACGCTCGAGCACGAGGTGGAACAGGGCACTCGTTACATCAATCTTATGCAGGCCCGGTATGGCGACGGCCGTCTGCGCGTTTCGGTCGACATCGACTTTGAGGTGCGCGACAGCCTGGTGCCGCCGTTTATCTTGCAGCCGCTGCTCGAAAACTGCATCAAGCATGCGCAGCGCGAGACCGAGCCGCTTTCTATTCGTGTTAGGGCTTTTGAGACCGATGACGGCTTGGAGATCACCGTCGAAGATGACGGCATCGGTATGAGCGAAGAAGTCTGTGCGCATCTGTTTGAGCAGCATCGCCGAGAGGAGCCCGAGAGCATTACCGCCGACGGTTCCATCAAGCGAGGTTGCGGCCTGGCGCTCTTCAACGTGCTTCAGCGCATCCATTTCTTTTACGGAGAAGATTCTGGCATGCGCGTGAAGTCCCAGGAGGGCGTGGGAACACAGGTCATCGTAGAGTTGAACGGCGAGCCGCATGAGCCGGCGCCGCTAACGGTGTAGTGCGCGGTTGGATTGAGAGAAAAAGAGGGGAAGCGCATATGTCCGAAGGCTGGAACATCCTGGTGGTTGATGACGAGCCTCCCATTAGGGCTGAGCTACGCTATCTGTTGGAAAAGGATACGCGTGTAGGTCAGATTGCCGAGGCGGGCAATGTCACCGAAGCCGTGGAGTTGATTCTGTCGAACAAGCCCGACGTGCTGTTTTTAGACATTACCATGCCCGGTCGCTCGGGAATTGAGCTTGCCGAGACGCTGCAGAACCTAAAGACGCCGCCGATCGTGGTGTTTGTGACGGCATTTGCCGAGTATGCGGCTGATGCCTATAACCTCGATGCTGTCGATTACATCGTCAAACCGGTCGAGGATGCCCGCTTGTCAAAGGCGCTCGACAAGATCGAGACCGCCCTGGGCGCTCGCCGTGTCGTTCATGCTCCGCGCCAACCTTTGCGTCTGACGGTGGATCGCGGGGGCAAAAAGGTATTCATTCCCGTGGCGGATGTCTGCTACTTTGAGGCGCGCGCCGATTTTTGCAACGCCGTCTGTTCCGAGGGAACGTACCTGATTAATGAGTCTATCTCCTCGCTCGAGCGTCGTTTGGGCTCCGAGGGCTTTATTCGCGTCCATCGAAGCTATCTGGTCAATTTGGAAGACGTGCACAATGTCGAGATTGGCTCTACGGGTCTTATGGAGCTCAGGCTCGATCGCGTAACCTCGACGGTGCCCGTGTCCCGTCGTCGCGCTGCCGAGGTTAAGGCGCACCTGGGGCTTGCGTAAGGGTCGGTGTGCCATCGTTTGCCGTTACAGGTTTGGCGTGACTGTGCGGTGGGCATAATGGATTGCATCGAATGAAATCGAAAGGATTATTATGCCCGCGCTCATTACGCATCATCTGTTTGGCGAGGAAAGCATCGACCGTCTTCCGCAGGGCGTTATCACGTCCGACGAGGAGCGCATCGCCTTTATCCTGGGCAACCAGGGTCCCGACCCGTTCTTCTTCCACATCCTGACGCCGCGCGTTTCCGACTGCACGCTGCTGGCGCAGGTTATGCACCGCTCGCACATGTCGCGCCAGTTCTCGTGCCTGCGCGACGGCGTGTCGCACCTGCAGCCGCGCGACGCCAATCTGGGCCGTGCCTTTGCGCTGGGCCTGCTGTCGCACTATGTGCTCGACCGCAATGCCCACCCCTTTGTCTACGAGCAGCAGTTTGGCATTGTCGAGTCCGACCCCGAGCTCGAGGCTTCGGGCAGTCAAGTTCACGCCGTGCTCGAAAGCGACTTGGACGTGCTGATGCTGCAGCTCAAGCGCGATGGGGCAACGGTCGAGGATTATCCGCCGGCGGGCGAGATCGTCACGACCGACCGCATCAATCGTGTTGCCGGCGTGCTGATGAGCTACGTCGCCGGGCGCGTGTACGGTATCGACATCCCGGCGGGGGAGTACGCCGGCGCTGTAGCCGACATGCAGCTGCTCTACCGCACTATCGAGCCGGCCGGTTCGGCCAAGACGCGCGCGATTGCCCTGCTCGAGGGCTTGGTGCACGATTATTCGCTGCTCGACGGCCTTGCGCACCGTGTGACGACCGAGCTGCCCGAGCGTACCGGCAACCTGGGCCACTTGGCATGGAAGAACCCCTTTACTGACGAGGTCTCGAACGAGAGTTTCCCCGAGGTCTTTGACCGCGCGCTGGTCGATTACGAGCTCACCGTCGCCCGCTTTATCGAAACCGGCGACATGGGGGTCGTGACCGGCCATATCAACTACAGCGGCCGCGTACTCGACGCCGACGAGGAGTTCGACCGCGAGGAGTAGGGCTCGTGCGTGCCCCTTTGCCGAATCCTTACCGGCGCCTCTGGACAATTGGGGTACGATGAACTAACTGCATATCGGGCGAATACGAAGGGGCCCTGTCCATGAAATACACCAAGCTCGAGCGTAACTGGGTTATGTACGATGTGGGCAACTCGGCCCTCGTGCTGCTCAATACCTCGGTGGTGCCCATCTACTTTAATGCCATCAATACCGGTGCTTCCTCGGCAGACCTGGTGGTCGCCTGGGGCAACGCGCAGACGATTGCCTCGCTGGTCATTGCCATGCTCATGCCCATTCTGGGCGCGCTTGCCGATTACGCCGGCAACAAGATCAAGTTCTTCTTGGGCTTCTTCCTCACGGGCCTGGTCCTTTGCCTGGCGCAGGCTATCCCCATGTCCGCCATGGCATTTTTGACCGTGTACGTGCTGTGCACCATCGGCCTTAACTCTTCTATGACGTTCTACGACGCCATGCTGCCCGACATTACCACCGACGAGCGCATGGACGCCGTGTCCAGCTCGGGCTATGCCTGGGGCTACATCGGTTCCACCGTGCCGTTCATCATCTGCCTGGCGCTTATCATGGGTGGCCCCGCTCTTGGCGTCCCCACCATGCTGGCAACGCGTCTGTCGTTTATCATCACCGGTGCCTGGTGGCTTATCTTTACCCTGCCGCTCATTCGCACCTATAAGCAAAAGTACGGTCGCGAGCGCGGTCCCCAGGACACCATCGGCCACATCGTGGGCGGCGTGTTCTCCGAGGTCGGACACACCATGCGCGAGATCGCCCACAACAAGACCGTGCTGGTCTACATGATCGCGTTCTTCTTCTACATCGACGGTGTGCACACGGTCATTTCCATGGCAACCAGCTACGGATCGGCTTTGGGCATCGACTCGACCCAGCTGGTGCTGGCGCTGCTCGTCACGCAGTTTGTGGCCTTCCCGTCCGCCATCATCTACGGCAAGCTCGCCGGTCGCGTGGGCACGCTCAACATGATTCTGGTGGCCGTCGCCGCCTACATGGGCATTGTGCTGTTCGCCGCGTTCTTCCTAAAGACCGCCTTTGAGTTCTGGGTGCTTGCCATTATGGTTGGCCTGTTCCAGGGCGGCGTGCAGGCGCTCAGCCGTAGCTACTTTGGCCGCATTATCCCTAAGGAAAAATCCAACGAGTACTACGGCTTCTTTGACATCTTTGGCCGTTATGCAAGCGTCATGGGCACCTTCCTAGTGTCGATCGTCACCTCGTTGACCGGCAACCCGTCGCTGGGCGTCCTTTCCATTGGCGTGCTGCTGGTCGTTGGCTTTATGCTGCTGGTCCGCCTGTCCCGCATGACTCAGGCGGCAGAACACGCCGCATAGAAGCGAGCGGCTATTGTGCCTGTCCACGGTACTCTTTTGGGGTTATCCGCAATAAACATTGCGACTTGCGAGCAATGATTTGCCCAAGTGGGTATGATGGAACCAGCTAGGTCGCGGGGCGTCGCCTGTGTTTGGCGGCGCCCCGTTTTTTGTGCTGTAAGGAGGGTGAGGCATGAATGCTACAGTTGTGATTCCAACGTATTGGGCGGGCGATGACGCCCACGCGAACGCTCCCGGTGCCTATGATCATTCGACGCAACTTGACGCCACTCGTCCGGAACTTGATCGTTGTCTGGCCTCACTCGAGCAAGCGTGCGATATTCCGCGGATTATCCTTTTGGTGGTTTGCCCTGTCTCGGCTACGCCTGCCGTCTCAAGGCGCGTGCACGAAATCGTCGACATGCATCCTTCGCTCAAAGTCACCGTAGTCACCAATACCCAAGCATCGCGTATCGCCGACCGCGTGGCGCAGATTGCGCCCAAGGGCTCGGGCGAGTGCGTGAGCCTGCGCGGATACGGCGCCATTCGCAATATGGGGCTTGCCTGCGCTGCGGTGCTCGGCCACGATGCCGTTGTCTTTTTGGATGACGACGAGACGGTTATCGACGCCGACTTTATGAAGCGCGCGACCTATGCGCTGGGCCAGCAGACGCGTCAGGGCCTGCCGATTCTCGTCAAGAGCGGCTATTTTTACGATCGCGATGGCTCGCCGCTGGCCCCTACAGACAAAGTTGGCATTTGCCATCGCTGGTGGACCAAGCGCATCGAGTTCAACCGCTGGATGAAAAAGGCGCTCTCGGGCACCCGTATCTCACGATCCAACTATGTGTGCGGCGGCTTGATGGCCCTGCATGCCCGCGCCTATACCCGCGTGGCTTTCGATCCGTTTATCACCCGTGGCGAGGACCTGGACTACCTCTTTAACATGCGGATGTTTGGCTATGACGTCTGGTTCGATAACGAGTGGACCGTGCGCCATCTTCCGCCCAAATCCGAAAAGCGCTCGCCGCGCTTTATGCAAGACGTGTACCGTTGGTACTACGAGCGGGCTAAGTTGGCGTTTGCGGCGCACCAGCAGGAGCTCATTCCCGTCACCGCCGCGTCACTCATGCCCTATCCGGGACCGTGGATTTCGCGCGAGCTTGATGACCGCGTGCGCAAGACTGCCATGGTTCGCAGCATGTTTACTCGTGAGCATGAAGGATACCTGCGTATCTGGCGTCGCGGCATCGACGAAGCTAAGACCTATGCGCGACAAAACGCCGCAAGCTATCTGCGGTTCCAGAGCTTTTGGCCCAAGATTATGGGCGAGCTCTGGCATGACGCCCAATTGATTAGCATCTTGGAGGGGGCTGAATGATCAATCGCCGCGCTGAGCGCGACAGCTCAATTTCTATATTTCGTATCGTCGCCGTGTTCTGCGCCATCTGTGTGATGGCCTACTTCGTTTTTGCCCTGGCCACCGGAATCGAGCCGATTGCGACGGTCGTTGCCTGCGCACTGCTCTGCATCTTCCTGTGCATTTTCATCTTCTTGACGCTCAATCCCGATTCGGTGCGTTCCCAGTACACCGAGGAAACGCTTTCGGTGGCATCTGCCATGCTCGAAGACATCAAGGGGGGCCTGACGCAGGAGTCTGCACATATGGTGTGTCGGCGTATTCTGCCCGAGACGCGCGCCATGACGGTTGCCGTAACTGATGAAAGTAACGTTTTGGCTTGTGCGGGCGAGCTCGAGGACAGGTTGCTGCCCGATTCTCCCATTCATACGCTTGCCACGCGCTATGTGATTGAGCACGGTATCGTGCAATCTTTTAACCGTGTGGTGGACGTGGTGGGTTCGGATGGCTCGCACAATCAGGTCCCCGCGGGCATCGTTGCCCCCATCAAGGTGGGTGATCGCACCGTCGGAACGCTCAAGTTCTACTACAAGTCGCCTCGCGCTGTCGATCGCACTCAGTATGCGCTTGCGTCGGGGTTTGCCGAGATTCTGTCAACACAGCTCGCCATCCACGAGCTCGAGGTTCAAAAGGAACTCACTGCTCGCGCCGAGGTGCGTGCCCTGCAGGCTCAGATCAATCCGCATTTTCTGTTCAATACGCTCAATACCATCGCGTCGTTTACGCGTACCGACCCGCTTCGCGCCCGCGAGCTGCTGCGCGAGTTCTCCTCGTTCTATCGCGCCACGCTCGACAATTCAGGCTCGCTGATTCCCGTTTCGCGCGAGGTCGCGCAGACCAAACGCTACCTGACGTTTGAGAAGGCACGTTTTGGCGAGGACCGCGTGCTGGCAACCTTTGACGTATCCGAGGGTGTTGAGGATGCGCTGGTGCCGGCATTTGTGATTCAGCCGATCGTTGAGAATGCCGTGCGCCACGGCATGGGTGATGCCGACGCACTGGAAATTGATGTGTCGGTGCGTGAGGATGGCGATGACGCCATTCTCATTACCGTGGCAGACAACGGCGTGGGTATGGACGAACGCACTGCCGCCAAGCTGTTTGACGAGCGCTCTGCCCGTCCCGATACCAGTTCTCCGCAGGGGGGCGGTGCCGGTGTCGCCATGCACAATATCTCGGAGCGCATCCATCGCTTTTTTGGACCGCATTCCTACACGCGTGTTGACTCGGCGCCGGGCAAAGGCACCAAAGTACTCCTGCATCTAGATTTGTCAGAGAGTATCTTTGATATTCAAGAGTAAAATAAAGGGCTACGGGTTTAACGCCGTACGGCGGTTGCCCGGCGTAGTTTGTTGACGAAAGGTTTTATCGCTATGCTGCGTGCGATGATTGTGGATGATGAGGCGCCGGCTCGTTCGGAACTTCGCTTCTTGCTCGAGCAGACGGGCAAGATCGGCACGATCACGGAGGCGTCGACCGTTCGCTCCGCCATCGAGATGCTTATGGAAAGTCGCGTCGATGTTGTGTTTCTGGACATTTCGATGCCTGGCGCGTCGGGTCTGCAACTAGCCGAGGCTCTGCATAAGCTTAAGAATCCGCCGGCAATCGTGTTCGTGACCGCGTACAGCGACCATGCGGTCGAGGCGTTTGACGTCGATGCCGTTGACTATCTGATGAAGCCGGTCGAGGAGGCTCGCCTGGATCGTGCGATTGAGAAGGTCTTGCAGCGCACCAAGCCCGTCGCGGATAGCAAAGTGACCATCGAACGCATTCCGGTGGAAAAGGGCGGCCGCAAGGTACTCATTCCCGTGGACGACATCCGCTTCATCATGGCCAAGGATGACTATTCTTGCATCTATACCGTGGATGATCGCTTTCTTTCGACGACCTCGCTGGCGCAGTTCGAAGCCAAGCTCTGCGATTTTGGTTTCTTCCGTGTGCACCGTCGCTACATCGTTAACCTGGCGTGTGTCACCGATGTCGAGGCGGTTCCCTCGGGCGCCATCCAGTTGGGTATTACGGGCGTTGACGAGCGTGTTCCGGTTTCGCGCCGCCGTGTCGTGCCGCTCAAGAAGGCTCTGAGTCTCTAACACGCTGGCCCCGCAGTCCTGTAGACGTAAATCGTCTGCGGAGCTGTGGGGCCTTTTGCATGTGCATTTCAGCTTGGTTTTACGGAAGGGATCCCATGAACAGCGCAAACGCCAAGCGCATCGACATCATCTCGGACACCCACGGCTATCTTTCTCCTGCGCTTTTGGACGAGCTAGAGGGCGCAGATCTGATCATCCATGCGGGAGACCTAACGTCAGAGATGGACTATGAGCACCTGCGCACTATCGCCCCCGTGCGAGCCGTGCTGGGCAACAACGACTACTACCGCGATTACGGGCCCGATGTGGATCGATTGGCCCTCTTCACCTACGAAGGACTCAAATTCGCCGTAGCCCACTACCGCGAAGACCTCCCGGTGGGATCTGTGGACGTAGCCATCAACGGCCACACGCACGTAACCAAAGAGGCCCAAGTGGGCCGCTGCTTGGTTCTCAACCCGGGCAGTGCCAGCTACCCTAGAGGCACCCGAGGCCCCACCATGGCCAGAATGCTCGTCAAGGACGGCAAGATCATAAGCACCAATTTTATTGACCTAGAGTAAACGCAACAAAAACGGGGGATGCAGATTGCATCTCCCGTTTTTCTTTGAGCCAAAGGCCGAAGTTCAACAAGATTCATCAGACCAACCCCGCCGAGGAGCACGCGGGCTAGCCGCGCAGCGGCGCACGCCCGCAAAACTGGTTGAACATAGCGACGGCAGGGAGGGTCTCCGGGGCAGGCTGGCGCGGGTTAAGTTTGTCGCGAGTTCCGCACGCAAAGGAAAGCACTTAATGTGCTTTCCG